>Ga0315906_10002852_pt1 | contig 23482 bp, 19 predicted proteins | sample LakEriMetagenome_4_FD_203526 | JGI IMG/M metagenome (GOLD analysis project Ga0315906, IMG submission 203526) | Freshwater fungal communities from buoy surface, Lake Erie, Ohio, United States - Buoy 2 MA122 | ecosystem: Environmental > Aquatic > Freshwater > Lake > Lake biofilm | place: USA...
AAAGGGTAAATATTAAACAACGAATAATTGACATATTAAATACGCATAGCACAAAAAGCGCTCTTGAAAATAATCAATTTATGCGCCAAAAAGATACTTTTTATGTAAGATATTAGACGATAAAATAGAGAATGGGTTTAATTACCCAAGGATATACAATTTATATGCCTTTCAAATGATCAGATGAAAATTAAATTATATATAAAGTGCCAAGCTTGAACAAAAAAGCCCGTCAATGACGGGCTTTAAATATATATCCATAAATAATTGATGCTTTTATTTTTGATTCATCAAATCCAACATTGGTTTTGTATTATATAAATCCCACTCTTCCACAATTTTACCATCTTTAATACCATTCACCACACTTACAATGACTTTTACTTCCTTATCTCCTTTCTTATAAATTGTATGTTGAAATGACATCACAAAATTGGTAACGCCATTTGGAGAAGCTTCTTTATTCACGATTTCCCAAATTGGGTCTACTTTCTCCATCTTTACACTCACTCCGTTTGATTTGAAGTAATTAAACAAAACGACATTTTGATCTAAAGTCATATCAGTTCCATTGTCATGGAATATAGCTGAATCTGCATAACAAGATCTATAGGTCACCGAATCCCCAGCTTCAAAAGCAGTGATCATCTTTTTGACCAAATCAATATTCGCTGAACTGTCAAGATTGTAACTGTTAATATCTGCAGGAACTACAAATGTGCTTGCTGTTTCTGTTTTTGGAGAACATGCAATGATGGTGCTTACCACAAAACATGCGTAAATGATTTGTTTCATATGATTTTAATTTTTTAATTGAAGGGCCAATTTAGAGGTAGATGTAGGACTTTAAAGATGATTTGATCTTTAATTTGTTCCTTAAAGCTAATTTGGAACATTTTTAACAATTCAATGGAGCTTTTCAATGAAGTAAGTTCCTAAATTGATTTTCTAAATGATTAAACCAAAAAACACAAAAATGAAAAAAACAACGATTGTAGGATTTGCAATGGCTGCTATTTTAGCAAGTTGCGCTCAACCAGAAGCGCCAACATCTCAAGCAGGTGCTTATTCTTTAGACAAAGTAATTTGGAATGACGGTACAAAAGACAATGAGTCATTGGCTACAGATGGCCATACCCAATTTAAAATCTACACTGCTGACTCTTATTTTTACATTGTAGAAGGCAAGGATAGTGCGATTTCATTTGGTGTTGGATCTTACACTCAGACAGATGCAAACAATATTGAAGAAGTAAACATATTCAATACAACCTCTTTAGACACTGCCGGTACAGCTAAATTAGCCATCACAAGGAATGAGAAAGGTTACAACCAGAAGATTTCTGAAATCATGGTTCGTGGCGCTAAATGGAGTGGCTCTGAAGATTATACTAAGTTAGAAGGCACTGGTACGTCTGATTTAGATGGCTTATGGCATCAAACAAAAAGTATCAATGTCACTGGTCAAGATTCAGTTGTAAATACTTATAATGAATATAAAGTATACCAAGCAGGTCATTTCATGTGGGCTGCAAGAGCTGTAACTGATACAACTACTAATTTGATGGCTAACCACATTGGTAAGGGTAGCTTTACTTTAAGTAATGGTACATTAACCGAAGATTTAACTTTTTCTAGCAATAGAACTTGGATTGGTAAATACAATATCCCTGTGACTTTCAATGGCCCAGATGAGTTCACACAAACAATCTCTGATACAGTTAATAATGTAACAAGTATCAAGACCTACAAGCGCGTGAGTAAATAAGGATTCAGTTTTAAGTTTGGTTCTATAAAAAAGGCCCGGGCAATTATGCCTGGGCCTTTTTTATAGTATTGTAATGGGTACTATTTCATTAAAGAAGCTAAATTGGATTGATCATATACAAGCCACTCTTCTATGATCTTACCGTCCTTATTAAATGCATCTGCCTGAAAAGTAACAACATCAACAGACTTATCTCCCTTTGTAAAAGTAACAGTCACGTAGGTGTATACAAAATCACCTTGAGTACCATCTTTAAAATTAAAATGGCTACTCCACATAGCATAATCTGGCTTCACTTTAACCTTAATTCCAGCTGCAATAAAACTTTTCTGTAAACTAACGTTCTCGGCTAAGTTGGTTAATTTACCATTGTCATGAAACTTTGCAGAATCCGCATATTTAGTCACATAACTAGTTGTATCATAATTTATTATATCAGTAAATGTGGCTTTAATAGCATCCATATGTGCTGTGCTATCATAATTAAACCCAAATTGATGAGGATCAGTTGTCGTTGTTGTACTTTCTGACTTTTGTGTACATGCAACTACAGAAACGGCAAAAATTGCCAAGAATAGAAGTTTTTTCATAAGTTTTATTTTTAAAAATTGAATGGCTAAAGAACAAAATACTTGACTAACAGCATATTATGTCCATTGCAAGGATGTTCCATTTGGGGTTTTTGGAACAAATTTGCTTCATTTGAAAAATTAGAAGGTTTTAATAAATTTAGTCCTAATTCGAATTAAAGCTATCTATTTTTACTTATCTTGAACTCCTATTCAACTAGTAATCATCCATTTATGGCTATATTATTCCCCTTATTTGGGATTTTTACTTCATTCATCCTTTTATACTATTTAAGTTCTTTAAATAGATCGAATATATTCTTAGCGTTATTTTTCTTGTGTTGTAATCTGGTGGTGATGGTGTATTACGGCCTTCATTTTACCAAAGATCTCTTTTGGGAAGGTGTCAGCTTTGTACATTGGCTACCCTTATCCTATTTACTAGGACCTTTGTTGTTTTTCTATGTAAAGACAACCTTGTCAGACAATAACAAGCTTAAAAAATGGGATTGGATACATTTGCTTCCTGCCGCATTTATTGTCATCAACTGCTTACCATTTACGACCCTGCCTTTTGACCAAAAAGCACAAATTGCACACGAAATTGTTAATGTAACAGAGAACTACAACCTTGATTTCAATTTTGTGTCATTTGAATTTATCCTTTACTCCAGGTCTATTCATCTATTATGTTATGCTATTTTTTCTATTATCTATTTTCATTTACATACTAAAAGATTACTCAAAGAATACAGCAGTCGCTCATCTAATCATTCAATTTTAAGTAGGTGGATTCTTTTATTATGTTTGATGCAAATTGTGATTGCAATCAATAGCATAGGACATATGAGTACCTTATATGGTGTACAATTTAATGTGTTTGGCATTCCATCTACTGCAATTTTTACTGAAAAATATTATTTTGAAATTTGTGGCGGTGGATTTTTCTTACAAAACATTTTTTTATTCTTATTTCCCAAGATTCTTTATGGTAATGTGTCTTACATCATTGAGGATGGGGAAAATAGTATCATTGATGACCTTAAATTAAATTTGCCTAAGAAGCAAAAAGAAGCTGCTACTATTCAGGATATAGAGCAGATCATTCAAAACTATTTATTAAACTCGCCCTTTATACAAAAAGATTTTTCGCTTTCTCAAATGTCTTTTGACTTAAAAATACCAGAAAGATTTTTATCAAATTACTTCAATAAAATACTCGTGATTTCATTTAGCGAGTGGAGAAAAAATTTGAGAATTGAATATGTATGTAGCTTAATTGAAGCTGGCGAATCAAAAAATTTAACCATCGAAGCAATTGCAACCAATGCGGGATTTGCGTCTAGATCTAAATTCATTGACGCTTTTAAAGAGCGAAAAGGAGTGACCCCTTCTGCTTTTATAAAATCGATGAGCTCCAAAGAAGCTTAAAGAGACATGATGTCTAATTATTGGTATTTTAGTTAATTTCATACTTATATACACATATCATGCTTCATAAAATTTTTATCTTAAATATAGTTATACTCATCCTGCTTCAAAGCCAAATTAATGGGCAATCTAATAGTGGCTTTAAAGTGATTCCATTAGGTGTGAAGGGTGGATTAGACGAATCAAATCTTTCCGCATACCTAGTGGCAGCAAACGGCAGCGACCAATATATTTGTTTAGATGCAGGCACTATTTATAAAGGACTTGAATTGGCTGCAGCCAATAAATTATTTAATTCCTTAAATCCAAGTAGTATTCAACAACAACAGATTAAGGGGTATTTTATTTCTCATGCGCATTTAGACCACACAGCTGGTTTGATCATGAATTCCCCCAATGACAATACAAAAAATTTATATGGTCTTGCTTCTGTCTTAGAGGTGTTTAAGAAAAATTATTTTACTTGGTCTGCTTGGGCCAATTTTGGCAATGAAGGAGAAGCTCCCATCCTAAACAAATATACATATCAAACCTTAGTACCCACTAAAGAAATTGCTATTGACAATACAGACTTATTTGTTACTCCATTTGTATTGAGTCATGTTCAACCATATGAAAGCACCGCTTTTTTAGTGCGTCATCAAAATAGCTACTTATTATACCTTGGCGATACGGGGGCAGACAAAGTAGAAAAAAGCGAACAGCTCGCTGCATTATGGAAGGCGATTACACCATTAGTAATGAAAAAGCAGCTTAAAGGCATCTTCATAGAAGTGTCTTTTGACAATAGTGTTTCTGAAAAAGCTTTGTTTGGACACCTTACACCGAAACTGTTGATAGAAGAAATGGGTAAACTAAATCAATTATCAAGTGGTAATCTTAAGAATACACCATTGTATGTGACACATATAAAACCTTGTGATGATTGCGAAACAAAAATTAAATCAGAAATTCAAAAGGCAAATCAAATTGGCTTAAACGTTTTCTATCCATCACAGGCAAGCCTGATTGAATTGAAGTAAAAATTCAATACCTTTAAGTACTTAAAATAAAAACTATGTCAACTAAAATCACAGTCAATAACAACGGATCATTGAAAATAGAAGGCGAATTCACCATTGTAGACAGAGAAGGTAACGCCTATGATTTAGGTGGAAGAAATGTATTAGGTTTATGTAGATGTGGATTAAGTAAGAACAAGCCTTTTTGCGATGGTGCCCACAATGGACAGTTCGAACACCAAGCGACTGCATTTGCTTTGCCTCCAAAAAAAGTATAATCTAGGCGCCAAGTTTTAATACAGCAACTACTTTTTCCATTTCAGTAACTGTGCCAATACTTATCCTTAACCAAGTACTATTTTGTTCAAAGGACCTTGCACCAGAAATTTGATTTGCTAATAATAATGCTGGTATATCTTTTTTATACGTCGCCGTATCAAAATAAACAAAACTTGTAAATGACTTAATATGCTTGATGCCAAGTGCATCAAAGCCTTGGTACAAAATCTCTTTTGCTTTGATATTTTCTTGTTTACAATAAGTCACAAATGCCTTGTCTTTGATGGCTGCCAACGCGCCTTGCATGGACACTGCAGATGGGCCAGCGTTGGCCCAGGCCTGAAATTCATTCAGTTGTTTAATTGTGTTCGGGTGCGCTAATACATACCCAACTCTTGCACCCGCCATGCCAAAGGTTTTAGAAAATGTTTTAGCAATCACTAAGTTTGGATAAGCGTCTATCATTTTCGACATTGATGGAGTATCATAATAATCTGTATACGCTTCATCAAGCAAAACAATGGTTGTGCTAGCTACTTTTTTAATAAAGTTTTCTAGTTCGCTAGTTGGACTTACTGTACCGGTTGGATTATTTGGATTACATAAATAAACCATCTTTGTTTCTTGATCCATCGCGTTCATTATGCCGTTTAGATCATTGTGTTTAGTAGAAGTCAGAGGCACTAATTTGGTTGGCAAGCCCATGCGTCTTGCCGCAGGCATCCATAATTTAAATGTTGGTTCTGATGCCACCACATTCCCCTTTTTATATGCTGCCCATAATGAAACAATACCTAATAGCTCAGAAGACCCAGCGCCTAAAGCAATATGGTCTTTTGTATGACCAGTCATTTTTGCAATTGCTGTTTTTAATTCCGCATTCATATCCCATTGGTAGCGATTAGAAATACCAACTGCATCTATCATTGCTTGTTTCGCCAAGGTAGAAGGTCCATGAGGATTTTCATTTGAGCCTAATCTAATCATACTACTTAGCATATTCGATTTATTCAAAGTAGATGAATCAAACGTTGTATTGGATGCATTTGCAAAAAGTTCTCTAGAAAAAGAAAATGCAGCAATTGCAAAAGCAGATTGTTTTAAGAGTTGTCTACGTTCCATACTTGAGGTTTTGTGGTAGCTTAAAGTTAAGTTTTATTTAATAAATGAATTCAGAAATAGACTCTATTTATTCTTAGCTTTACGCTTCTAAATACCAAAAATGATTTATAAAATCCTCACAGTAGCTGGCCTTGCCACTTTTGAAATTTACGCCGCTATCCCAGCTGGATTTGCATTTGGGCTCTCCCCAATTGTGATCTTCTTAGCGAGTTTGGTTGGTGGATTATTAGGCGTTTTTGTTGCCGCTTACCTTGGAGACAAGATAAAATCCTTGGTCAACCAATTTAGAAAAAACAAAGTCGAAAAAACAAAAAAAGAGCCAGGATTTGTATTGAAAATTTGGGAAAAATATGGCGTCATAGGCCTTGGCTTATTAGGCACCATGTCAGTAGGAGCGCCCATTAGTATAGGCATAGGCGTTGGTTTTAATGTGCCCACTAATAAAATGGTATTTTGGTGTAGCTTAGGCGTACTCATTCGATGTGCCCTCTTTACAACCTTAGGACATTATAGTATGCAACTTTTATAAATTACTTACCAGAACTTTATATAAAGCGCAATCACCACGCCTAAAACAAGCATCGCCATGGCTAAATGCGCGTTGGATAATTTAAATTGTCCTTGGTCTTCGGTGATTTCATTTTCATGTTTTTGTCCTTGCACATCCAATAAGCTTACTAATATAATTGCCAAAGTGGTAAAGCAAAAAACCCAGCCCATTTGAATTAAGTAAGGGATTTCAAAACTACCCGATGCGGTTGGATAGGCCGTATACAATAAAGTATCATTTCCCATCCAGCCAGGCAGAAATTTATCAAACACAATTGAAAGCACTACACCTAAAAAAATACCAGTGATTGCTGCTTTCGAAGTTGCTTTTTTCCAAAAGAACCCTAATAAAAAAACTGGGAAGATCGCAGGGGAAATATAGCCGGTATATTTTTGGATAAATTCAAATCCACCTTTACCACCAATACCTAAAGTGTCTTTCCAGTTAATGATAATTGCAATCAATAATGAAAGCACAATAATCACCCTACCTGTTGTGACAATTTTTTTATCAGAAGCATCTTTATTAATATACTTTTTATAAATGTCTAATGAATAAATGGTTGAAATGCTATTTGCTTTACCGGCCAATGATGCTACTATCGCTGCTGTCAAAGCCGCCATAGACAAACCTTTTAAGCCCACTGGTAAAAATCCTACCACTGCCGAATAGGCGTTGTCTTGATTTAAAACACCATTTGTCATCATCTGTGTTTGCAATCCTCCATTTTGATATAAGACATAAGCAGCAATACCTGGAACTACCACTAGTATTGGCATCATTAATTTTAAAAAGGCAGCAAATAAAATACCCGTTCTGGCTGTTTTTAAATCTGCTCCCAATGCTCTTTGAGTGATATACTGATTACATCCCCAATAATTTAAATGTGCTACCCAGATACCTGCAACCATCATCGCCATACCTGGTAAACTTGAATAGTCTTCGATTTCTTTTTGTGTTGCACCAGGACCTGGTTTTTCAAATATCATTTTAAAATGATCTGGTGCTGCTTGCATCAAATGTTGAAAGCCTGCAATTATATTCTTACCCATGCCAAATTGTTCGCTGACAACGGTTAATGCAATATAGGATGTGATTAAACCACCTACTGTTAAAACCAATACCTGAAACACATCCGTATATCCAATCACTTTCATCCCACCCAATGTAATGAACAATGCAAAGACAGCTAGCCCAATCATGATCAAATGAAAATGCGTGCCCCCTGATAAATTATTGATTGCAATAGCACCTAAATATAAAATAGATGTAAGGTTAACAAAGATGTATAAGAATAACCAAAAGATAGCCATAATCATAGCTACGGTTTCATTGTACCTCGTTTTTAAAAACTGAGGCATCGTATAAATCTTATTTTTTAAATAGACAGGCATAAAAAAGATCGCCACTACCACTAAGGAAACAGCAGCCAACCATTCATAAACAGAAATAGCAAGTCCTAGTCTAAATCCATTTCCACTCATGCCAATGAATTGCTCTGCAGAAATATTAGATGCAATTAAACTTGCACCAATGGCCCACCATGTTAATTGACCTTCGGCTAAAAAAAAGTCTTTGGTATTCGTGTTGTTGGTATTCTTTTTTCGATAGATCCAAATTCCATAAGAGGAGATCAATATAAAATACAATATAAAAACAATGTAGTCATAGGTTTGCAATCCTTGATTCATAATGCAGGGTTTAGTGATCTAAATTAAGGTTTATCTATTATATTTAAGGATAATTTAGCGGATATGAACCCAAATTTTAAACAATTTAGTGCCTTAATTAGCAACCCTATTTCCTTTAGATTTTTTTTATTTCAAAAATTGCCTGCTGCTTTTTTTGCTGGACTCAGGATTGCGCATTTTGATGCAAATACTTGCACTGTAAAAATTAAGTATTCATGGTTCAGCAAAAATCCATTCAAGTCTGTTTATTTTGCAGTAGAAGCAATGGCTGCAGAAATGTGTTCGGGTATGTTGGCTTTTGGACAGGTCTACAAACGCAATCCAAAAATAAGTATGCTAGTGGTGAAGATGGAAGTGAATTTTATTAAGAAAGCAACTGGGACGATATTATTTACATGTGAAGATGGGGAGATGATTCGATCAGCTATCAATGAATCTATAGCAACTGGAGAAGGCAAAACGATTATTACTGTCTCTAAAGGCAAAAACTCCGCAGACGAAACCGTTGCGGAGTTTTTGATCACATGGAGTTTTAAAGCTAAAACGTCTTAGAACCATTTGGCTGATACGCATATCTAAATGTGTAATAACGTTGCTTAAATAATTTATCATTCACCGATGCGGAAGCTGGTAAAGTCACTCCACCTTTATAATAGCTTATAATTTCAATTTTGGCAAACTTTCCTGTTGCAGTTCTGATTACTAATACTCGACCCGCAATTGGACTTACAAGTGTAGTTAATCCATCATAAGTGTACCAAGCTTTTCCGCTTCCTAATGGAATTGCGAAAGCAGCAGCATTGGCATTATCGGTAGCAAAATTTGAATCTGCAGGTATCGTTTTTAGTGCATCAAATAAGCCTACATAAACAAATGCGCCACCAATACCAGGACCACTGGTGCCTCCATTGATTAAAATTTTTGTTGATGAAAAAGCAATATCCCATTTGGTAGATGCGGCATCTGTAGAAGCAACCTCTTTATTGTCTACAAGACTATAATAAGTTGTAGTACCAGCACTTTTCGGTCTACCATCTAAGCCTAAACCAGTTACAGTATCAGCAGCAAGATCTTTCACTGTGATGGCGCTCACCGGAACAACAATAGTCTCTTCGTCTTTAGTACAAGCAACTAAAGCAATACTCAATCCTAACCCCATCGCGATTTTAGTCATCATTTTTTTCATGGTTTATTTGATTTTATTTTTATTTATTTTTTGTAATTCGTATTTAATACTTGTGTAAAATGTTCTCCCTGGCAAATTAGGCAGGTTAGCAGCATCGATATAATTAGAAATATTATCTATACCTCCCTGTATACTCACTCCATTCTTGAATGATTTGCCAGCAGCACTGTTGATTGCAACATAGCCACTAGCAAATACATCACCATTATCAAAAACTTCATTGCCGTTATTATTATTAACAGCCCACCTGCTTCTGTAAATGGCTCTTACATTCAAGTAATAACCCTTGGGGGAATTATAATTTATCTTTACTTGTAATTTGTGCGTACTTGTATTAGGTAAACCTACATACTCGTTTAACTTCATTAATCTACTATAACCTTGGCTATTTTTTGTGTAGACTGTGCCAGATCTAATTGCAGCAATTTGGTCTTTGTCTCCTGTGCGCAAATACTGATAGCCGCCACTCATCGACCAATTAGCATTGAACTTACGCTGTCCCTCTACCTCAAAACCTGTAGTAAAAGCACGACCAATATTTAAATAACTAAATATTTGCGCTCCCGAGATATAGGTACCTACTTGTTGTGATTCAATTAAATTTTTGATATCATTTCTAAATAACTGAACAGACATAGCTGAACTTGAATTAATTTTCCAATCCCATGTAAAATGAACGCCATTAGAATATTCAGGTTTAAGTGCTTTCAACAAATTATAATTGGGAAATAAATTTCCTATTTGTCCAAGTGCATCTAACCTAGCAATTACTTGTTGAGCTTGTGCGGAACCAAATACACTATAACTGCCTGCAGCTGCATTCGTAAAGTCTAAAAATAATTGTCTAAAATCTGGCGCCTTAAATCCCTGACCAATACTAAATCTAAATTGGTGCTTTGGATCCAATTTATATAACATAGACAGCTTGGGACTATAAGCAGAAGCGAATTGGGTATTTTTATCAAAGCGTACACCTCCAATCAAAGTAAATTTTTCAGATGCCTTCCATTCCCATTGCGTAAATGCATACTGGATATCGTTTTGTTTTCTTAGTTTTTCACTATCATAACGACTACTTTTTACCCCTTCCCAAACAGCACCTATACCAAAAACTGCTTGTATCTTTTTGTTAAGGTCCCAGTCGGTCTGATTTTCAATGCGCTTGAAATTGTGATTTAACACATCTCTATAAGGCAGTCCATTGATGGTTAGTAAATTTTGCACAGCATCATACGTGGTTGTATACGTTCTTAAACTCGTTTTTAATTTTTTAGAAAAACGATGGTTCAAGCTAGCGGATGCATTTAGGTCTTTAATATTTTCTTTTCCAATAGAATAAATAGTGACCCCATTATTGGATACCGCAATTTCATTTTGTATTTGCTCATTTGTAAAACGTGTATTCAATACAAAATTTGTTTTGCTAGATAGTTCCCATTTAATTTGTTGCGTCGTTGAATATCTTTCAATCGGTGTCCTAACTCGACTATTGCTATTAGGACGTATACTGTATCCATCTGTATGATAGCTATTGATAAAACCTTGGTATTGAAAGTTTTTAGTTTGCAGCTTCGTTTCAAGATTGGCATCTACTGTTTTGTAAGTGCCATACCTGAGTCCTACTGTCAGCGGCGCTCCAATACTTGCATCTGTAATAATATTGATCACTCCAGCCATGGCTTCACTTCCATAAAGACTAGAAGAGGGCCCTTTTACAATTTCAATTTTTTTAATATTCCCTAATGCAATTCTATTTAAATCCAATACCCCAGCTGTTCGCCCAACCAAGGGTTCTCCATTGATTAAAATGATGGTATAGTCAGGATTTAATCCTTGTAATTGTATGCCTGCTCCAAAACCACTGGTTAAGTTGATACCGGTTTGTTCTTTTAAGATATCTGTCAAACGCAATGATCCATTTTGTTGAATCGTTTTTGCATTGATGATGGTTACGGGTACTGTAATATTGCTTAATTTTCGCTCTGTTCTTGTTGCAGTTACGACCACACTGTCGCCATTCGCATCTAATGTGTCATTTACAAAACGAGATTGCGCGGATAGCTGCGCAGTTTGTAGAAGCCCAAAAAATAGTATAAGACAATTTATTTTTTTCATTCAGGACGCAAAGGTCAAACTTCCTTCCCAGTCCTATCTGGGCTATCGCGAATAATTGTAAATGATAGGGCGTATTTTGACATTCATATGACACAATGAAAGCAGGTTAATCCAACCAATAAAATTTGATGATTTGTACAATACGATAATTGGAGAAACTTTAAACAAAAAAGGATGAAGCTGAAAAAGCTTCATCCTTTTTACTTTAGGCATAGAACTTAATTTTTTTCAATAAGTTTTTGTGCCGTCTTCACTTCGGTAGAAACAATAAAGTATTCGTAAAATCTTTTATCATCTTCCTTTCGAACGCTAGCTATTAAATTCTTTTCGCCCTGCGTAATGAATATATATTTATCATTGATGGCATTGATGACATCGCTCCTCACCTTTTTCTGTAAACCCAGGTTTTTATCCTTAATACCCAATACACGATTGATTTCAGCAATTTCTACATTTTGTTTAGCATTATTCGCATTAATCAATAGTTGAATCAGGCTTATTTCGGTTTCAGTAAACGCCTGGTTCATTGTTTTGGTTTTTAATACTTTTAATTGGGCATTTTCTATTTTCTTTTTTATACTTTGTTTAAATAATAGTATAGATAATACAATTAAAATAATCACAAAAAAGATAGCAAAGGCGATCATCCAATTTGTATAATCCTGCTCCCAAATTGGGAAATCTAATAATTGCAAATCGTTTGAATGAATCTCCCATGTTACAAAATTTTGAACCCCTGATAAGTATTTATAGTACTTCCCTTTATAAAAAAATATAGTTACATCACTTGTATTGCGGATAAAAAATTGGTTCAGATCCGATTTTTTTGACTTGTATATTTTATTATGAACATAATCAAACAAATACGCTTCATCATTGATCATAAAAATTCGACCATCATCATGTGGAATATTGCCATAATTACTCTTTTCATTAATTAACTTAATTAATTCATTAGAGAGCTTTCCAATTTTAACCCAATCAAAAGTGTTAATATCTAAATAGTAGCTTGAATATTTAAACCCAGCCTCATCATGCGTTGGATCTTTTAACCCCCTTTTATCCATTTTTTGAAAAGGAACATATACTCTTCCTTCTTTAGGCGAAAACCAATCATAGTCATCTGCAGAAAAAACTTCAATATTAGTAGGCTGGATATCCCATTCCTTATCTATTTTATTATATTTTCTTACATGTGCGAATTTGTTCCAAAATCCATAACCGCCATAATTGTAGATTTCGTCCTTATAAATAAAATTGGTACAGTTAATATTGTAGTTGATATTAACCGTATTGTCTATTTTTCTAAATACAACACTATCCCCTTGGGGCTCCGACATCTCAAAAATAAAACCGGTCTGAGCTAAGAAAAGGTATATTTTCCCATGATGCTTAATCAACTCCTGTTTATTGGGCCCAAAAGTGGTACTAGCAAGTGGTAAGATATCTGAACTTTTACCAATACCTATATTGCCATTAAAATCGACTAAACTCTTAATTTTTTGTAAAAATGGGCTATAAAAAACAGTATAAGACCTTTCACAAGGTACAAATTGTGCGGAAGTTGAATTGATTTTTAGTAAAAATGCTAATAAAGCAACTAATTTTAAATTTTTATAAAACATTGTAAATCAAGTGTTTAATAGGAAATTAACTTATCGTATACAACAATATTCTATATAAAAATAAGAAATAACCTATTACCTCACCCAAATATTTACCTATTTGTTTTTATTTAATTTCAATTTTCTGATTTTCGCCTCAGCTTTTGGGGGAAAGCTATGGATTTTACAGGGGATCTGGGTAACCAGGTCCCCTTTTTATATTTGCCAACCATTGCACCAATATTCGATATTTGGACCTCTACTACCTATCATGAATGCCCCCCTTTGTTAACAATTTCGTAATATAGGCATACCCCTGATTAGCGGAATTTGAAGGAAATTTACAAACTCACTCATTATCAAATTTTATTTTATGGATTTTAACTCAATCATGAAGATTTTCTTGCCTAAAGACAGGGTTTTCTTTCAACTTTTTGAAGAAGTAGCAGAACACGTAAACGAAATGGGCGTTAAGCTTAAAGAAATGGTCAACGAGCCAGATATAGATGTGAGGGCTAATATTTTAGCTCAAATTGAAAATTTAGAACATAAAAACGATGATCTAACCCATAGTATTTTTACAGAATTAGGTAGAAATTTCATCACGCCATTTGATAGAGAGGATATTCACTACTTAGCTACCTCATTAGATGATATTGCCGATTATATTTATGCATCTGCTAAGAAGATTAATTTTTATAAGGTAAACCCGAACGATACAGGTATTCATAAACTAGCTGAATTGGTTTTACAAGGAACACAGGAAACCAAGAAAATGGTATTGGGTTTACGCAATATGAAGAACATCAAAGAGATGACAGATGCGATGATCAAAATTAATAGTATTGAAAACCAAGCAGACGATGTTTTTGATATGAGTATTGAAAAATTATTTGAACAAGAGAATGATTTTAAAGAAGTCATTAAAAAGAGAGAGATCTACCAGGTACTTGAAATTGCAACGGATAAAATCGAAGATGTTGGTAATGTAGTTGAGTCTATTATTATCAAGTACGCTTAATTTAATTTACAATGACATTACTAATTATCATTATAGCGCTTGCGCTCATATTTGACTATATCAATGGTTTTCATGATGCTGCCAATTCCATTGCTACAGTAGTATCCACTAAGGTTTTGACGCCATTTCAAGCAGTACTTTGGGCAGCTTTATTCAATACAGTAGCATTCTGGATTTTTAAAGACCATGCAGTTGCAAACTCAATTAGTAAAACAGTATATAAAGAGTTCATCACCTTGCCTGTGATTTTTTCTGGATTATTGGCAGCTATTTTTTGGAACTTACTAACTTGGTGGTATGGTATTCCTTCTTCCTCTTCTCACACTTTGATAGGTGGATTTGCAGGAGCAGCCATTGCCCATGCGCTTTCAATCAAAGGGATTCATTTTTCTTGGGCAAAAATTGTAGACGCGGATACCATTATTAAAACCATCTTGTTTATCTTTTTGGCACCACTTATTGGTATTGTAACTTCTATGTATATCACTGTTGTTACCATTATGCGTAATATTTGGATCCGTATCGGAATCATTGTATTAACTACCATGTTGACGGCTTTTTTGTTTGACTATTTTGAGAATAGTAAAATGAACGAGAACGTACAAAAGTTTTACGGTATTGATAAATACAAAAAAGAAGTCGCTGCACTAAAATCTGAATTAACGAATTTAGCAGGGTATGGAGAAGGAGATAGGGTTTTGTCAGAAAAATTAAAGCTAACAGAAGAGAAGTTGACAAAAGCAACTGCTAGTTTTAATTTAGTATACCCATTGATTGAAAATTTTGATAATACAAGTGCAGACTATATCGCAAAAGTTGCAAAAGACAGTGGCTGGTTGGATCAAATTGCGGTTAGTAAGCTAAAGGATGCAGCAAGAAACGCAAACGATTTTTTAGTATTGGAAGCTATTGCGCCTGAAAATGACTCAGCAAAGAAAGAGTTTGACAGAGCAAAAGTTATTACAGAAGAGTACAAAATACCAGTAAAACAACTTTTAGCTGGTAGAATTTCAGTTGACTCTACTATGACACTGCTCAATAAAATTTATCCAATTCAACCTAAAAATATAGATAAAGTAAAAGCAAAATTGACCAATTTTAATATTGAGAAAACTTTTGCTGAGGAGATTGATAAAGCGGATAATACAATGATTGTAAATGGGATCTATGGTACGGCACTTATTTTTATTTTGATTTACTTATATGTTGAAAAAATTAAAACACCTACTGCATTAACAATAGGTAATATGTTTAAGAAATTGCAGTTATTTAGCTCTGCTGCATTTAGTATTGGACACGGTGGTAACGATGCTCAAAAAGTGATGGGTATCATTGGCGCTGCTTTAATTGCAAGCGGCAGTATTCAAGATTTTGCATCTTTACCTAATTGGGTGCCTGTGGCATGTTACTTAGCCATTGGATTGGGCACCATGAGTGGTGGATGGAAAATTGTTAAAACGATGGGGTCTAAAATCACCAAAGTAACCCCGCTTGAGGGTGTTGCTGCTGAAACAGCTGGTGCATTTACTTTATTCTTTACAGGTCAGATGGGTATTCCAGTTTCTACTACACATACCATCACTGGATCCATTATAGGTGTTGGAGCAACCAAAAGATTAAGTGCAGTGAGATGGGGTGTAACCACCAATTTATTATGGGCATGGATATTAACTATTCCGGTGAGTGCTGTACTTGCAGCCATCACTTATTTTATTGTAAAATTCTTTTTGGGATAATTTAAAAACCCAATGAAATAATAACGATATAATGATAGGGTGACAAAAAAAGACGCTACCTCGGTAGCGTCTTTTTTTATTGGATTAAAAGTATTGTTTTTTGACGGCCATCCAGATAATCAAAACTTGTCCCATTATAACAGCCATTTTGTTCTAATGCAATTCTTACAGGTTTATTCCATCCCGAAATAGTATGTGTGGCATTGAGTTCTATAGAGTAGCAAGTATTTGGACGCATAGCATAATCACCCGAACCTGGAACCCCTTGTTGCATATCCCACATACCAATCGTGGTACCTGCTGCATGACCATGAAATCCAATTGGATGTGTGTAGATGCTTGGTTGTATGCCTTCTGATTTTGCTTGTTGAATAGAAGCGGCTAGTATGGCATTACCAGTTCTACCAGTTTTAAAATTAGAAGTTAAAATATCTTGCAATCTATTGGTCTTACTAAAAGCTGAAACTAATTCTGTAGGCGCTGTAGTTTCATTTGGTAATAATACATAAGCGTGCTCTTGCACATCCGAATTAAGTCTTAAATAACTGATGCCAAAATCTACATGCAATAAATCACCAGGTCGAATAATTGCATCTTTTTCATTGCTCACCCTTCTTTGAATTTCAACAGATGGATGAAACCAAGTTGACAATCCAAGATCGCTTACTTTTTGTCTAAACCACCAAACCAAATCATTCGTGCTTGTTTTATTGGGTTGAATCACTTTATTGCTAAATCCCTCTTTAATGATTTGATGGCTGATTGCAAGTAAGGTTGGAAAGATCGCCATTTCTTTTGCAGTTCTTGTCTCAAGCCAAGCAACACCTAATTTTTCTGCTGAAACAATTTTATTGAATTGACTAGGGGTCATTGCATTTTTTAGTTCATTGAATTCTGTAAGATGTAGCCCATCTGCATGTCCATAATCTTTTGAGGTATTTAAAGCAATTTGATTAGGATTTAAACTATCAATGAGCTTTGAGAGTGCAGTCCATTGATTGGGCTCTTTTTCGGGATTCCATGCAGCTTGAATGCTCTTACCTACCTGATATCTTGCTATGGCATAACTATGAATACTTTCATTTTTTTTATCCCTATAAAAAACAAGCATTGTAGTTCTTCTTGCAGAAAGCCATTCTGCAGGTAAAAAAGTTTTTAAAATTGGATCCTCATTGTATTCTCTCGAAATAATTAGCCAACAATCTATTTTGGCTTCATCCATTAATTTGGGCAATAAATTTTCAATTCTATCTGTCAATACCTCATTGATAGTGACAGCTTGTTCTTTTACAGACAATACTTGAGCCTGAGCCGAGAAAACTAAAAGTAAGAGGGTAATTACAATTGAAAAACTTTTCATATAGTGAATCATTAAAATGAATAAATCTGGATGCTTTATTGAATCTAGAATAAATTAACTACTAAATTTGCAGCTATGCAAATTCATTTCAAAATTTTTCTTTTTTTATCACTTTTCACACCCTTTCTAGCCTTAAGTCAAGTAAAACCAACACAATTATCTGATAGTAGTTTACAAACGGTGATTGTGACAGCCAATAAATCAAAGGAGAAAAGAATTGAATCCCCTATTGCTATAAGTGTATTAGGTAAGCAGCAGATTCAAGAAGCCAAAGCAGTAAGAATTGATTTTTTATTGAATAAGGTGAGTGGGGTCTTTATGCCCACCATTGGTAACGAACAGCACATGATGTCCATTAGGCAACCTGTTTCTTTAAAGGGCTTATATCTATACTTAGAAGATGGATTGCCAATTAGAACAAGTGGTTTATTTAGTAACAATGCACTCATAGAAATCAATACAGCAGCCATTCAACAAATCGAGGTAATTAAGGGGCCTGCATCGGCCTTATATGGTGCAGAAGCCATTGGAGGTGTGGTGAATTTTATACACGCACCAAGACCCACAAGCGATCAGCTTTCAATTAGCAACCATATCAATAACAATGGACTTTTAAAAACTGATTTAGCATGGAACAAAGCTGGAAAAAAAGCTGGCTGGTCTGTCAACCTCAGTCAAATTGGTCAAAAAAATGGACAACTTGAATACAGCGATTATACAAAAACTGCCTTGAGCCTTAAAAGAGACTTTACTTTTAAAGAAAAGTGGACAGGATATCAACAACTACAATACATCCATTATGATGGTCAAATGACAGGCACGGTAGATAGCTTAAAATTTCAAGCAAGAAACTATAGTACACAACAAAGCTTTACTTATAGAAAATTGGACTTGGTTCGCATCAGACAAAATTTGTCTTATGCATGGAGCGCAACACAAAAAACAACATTGAATTTTTTATACCGAGGCAATACAATGGGTCAAAATCCAGCCTATTTAATTGCTGCAAGTTCGAATCCCACAAAGTTTAGAGGACAGATTAATTCAAATAGTTTTGATGCCTATGTTTTTGATTTACAACATCAGATGAATTTGAAAAAATTAAAATCAAAAATATTAATAGGTGGCTACCTAGATGTAACTCAACAAGGCTTAGTAGCAAACTATATTGATATTTTTAAAGACACAAACATCAATAAATTTACAAGCTATACAAGGCGTCCCATTGATAGCTTGATTACCAATTACAGGACAACAATTTACAATAAAGCAATCTATCTAAATTGGATTCAACCTATTACGAATCGTCTACGTGTCAATGCCACATTGAGGTATGACCAATTTAATTACCAGTTTAAAAATAAGTTAGCTATCGGAACCCCTTCTTCAAATAACTTATTCACAAACTGGGCGCCTAAAATAGGTTTAACCTATAATCAACTCAATTGGGGTAGCTATTTAAATTTTAGTAATGGTTTTGTGCCACCTCAAATCACCGAAATCTACAATGCTATTCGTGTTCCTTATTTATTGCCGCAAAGTTTTTCAAACTATGAAATTGGATCTTGGATCAGTATTCCGAATGGTTATATCGAATGGTCCTTATATCAATTGAATGGTCGCAACGAAATTATTTCAGTCCGACAAGCAGATGGCGTAAACCTGAACCAAAATACAGGTCAAACAAAACACTATGGGATAGAATACCAAGTAAAATATAATTTTAGTAAATTAATTCAAATCAACTTTAATGGCAGCAATGCAAAGCACCTTTATGTGAATACCATTTTAAAGGGAACAGATATAAGCAATAAAGAAATGGTAGCAGCGCCTCGTTTTTTTAGCAACCTGACTATATTAAGTCAATGGAATAGTGCTATAAGTTCATCTATAGAATGGCAACACCAGTCTGGTTATTTTATGGACGAGATCAATGCTACTCGCTACACTGGTTTTGATGTGCTGAACCTTCGAGTGAATTACAGCATAAAAAAACATGAATTTTGGTTCCAATTTTTAAACCTAACAGATCAATTTTATGCCAGTATGGCGACCAAAAATTTTAGTGTTCGAGGTACCAATGCCTACGCTTATTATTTAGGAGATAATAGAACTTTAGCCATTGGATGGAGATGGAACTTGATTAATTCCCGCCTCCAACTCTAATTCTCATTCCGCCCATTCCACCACCACCTCTTTGCATTTCCTGCATTAACTTCTGCATATTTTCTTGGAACTGAGCTCTATTCATTTTTTCACCCTTAGTTGGTGCAACCAATTCCTTTTTTGGATATTTCGTACTCACTTCAACTGCAGTTGTTACATTCGCTCCATTATCTTGATCTATTTCCATTATGACACCTGGTAAACCATTATAACTATCTGGACCAAAAGAAACAGGGATATTCTCCGCATACCAAACCACCAATTCGGTTTCTTTTGGTGCTCTTGGTGTATTCGCTGTTGTATCTGTATTATTTGCGCTTCCACCTATGCTAATACGCATGCGCATTTGAGGCGCAGAAATCATGGTTGTTGCTTTCTTACACAATTGCTTTGCAATGGTTTTAGTTTCTTCTGATAATTTCCATTTGTATTGCTTTATAGAATCTACAATTAAAAATTCTTTTTCAAAAAATGCACGCTCTTCATATTGCATTTGTTTTGCAATATCTGTGAAAGTATTTGCAGTTGGCATTCTAAAATTAAAACGCATGCCACCACCTCCACCTCCGCCAGCGTTTGCAAATGGATCGGGTGCTTCTTCATCCACCACGGATCTAAATAAACTTACAGATTCATTAAAAATCAATTCGAATTTGTCTGTTCTGAATTCAGGTACCATGGACTTCATTTGAGGATCAGGCAGGTTACGATGCATGTTAATCTTACGCTCATAACTAATTTTTCCTTCCTTCATTTGGGCCTTAGCATTTATTGATATACTTGTTAATGCAATCAACAATCCAAATACTAATTGTATTTTTTTCATAAATAAAATTTTACTTTATTTTAATTGATTCTAATTTATTTTATAGTCTAAATTTTGATGATTTTACATTCTTATCATCACGCCTCCTGGTCTTGCACCGCCGCCTAATCCAGATTTTTGTAAACTGTATGTGAAAGTCAACATAAAATATTGACTAATTACATTATAGGATCTGTCTACAATCTGATTCTGTGATACATTTCGGTTAATGCCAATATTCTTATTCAATAAATCAAAGGCGCTCATCTTAAGTTCTGCTCTCTTATTTTTTAAGAAGAATTTAGAAAAGCTTGCATTCCAAATTGGTATTGATGTATTAAATCCCTCGGCACGACCTGTGTTAATTGTATAGTTGAAGGATTGATTCAATACAATATTCAATGGTAAGTAATTGGTCATGTCTGCCCCAAAAACTTTTGTCAAAAAGTTCGTATTCAAAGTTGGATTTACTGCATTATTTGTATTACTAAAGGAATAACGTGCTGTCAAATTGATATCGATGACGTCATCTACAATATAGCTATAGGACATACTAGGTCCAGTAGATTTTGTCACGATAGTATTTAATAAGCCGTTCGCATAAGAGATATTATTATTCAAGCCAGCGTTTAAACCAAAACTAAGTCTTGATTTTAATTTTTTGATACCAAACCCGTAATTCAATGAGGTATTGATTCTATAGGCCCCATCTACATTGACTGGTTTTGTAAGAATGGTTCTATTTGGTAAAACGCTATCATAATTAACAATAGAATTATTGGTCGTAGAAGCATTTAATGTAGAAAAAAAGCTTTTCCCAGCTAAAATTTTAGAACTGAAAAAACGAATATTTAAATTATGTACATAGCTTCTTTTTAAATCAGGATTACCTATGGATTGTCTATTGATATTGCTTTGATCCAATACTGGTTGTAATTGTGTAATAGAAGGCTGATTGGTTGATGTACGATAATCAATATTTAAATTTTTTGTTTGAGAGAAATTATATCTAAATGTGGCATTAGGTAAGATGTCCTGAAAACTTTGACTCAGTTTTGTTTTTGCACTGATGTTCTCGCCCTCTAGCACTGCTTTTTGCAAAGAAAATCCAGTTGAGAAATTATATTTCTTTTGATTGGACCTATAGCTCATCCCTCCACCAGAATAAGTATACTCACTATTGAATTCATTGGTTAAACGTGTGTTCAATAAATCATAAGTATCTGTTACATCGTTACGATCAAAAATTCTTCTGCTAGAAGACCCAATACTTTTACTTAAATAAGTATTGAACTCTAATAATGATTTTTTACCTAAAGGTTCTGTATAGATTAAATTAGCAGAATAGCTTGAATTTTCTCCTTTTCGCATATTTTGTTGATCTAAAATTGAATCATTCGTAAGTTTATTATTAAAAAAAGATAATTGCTCGGTAAACTGATTCCCTGTTGAATTAGAGCGATTAAAACTTTGTGTTATGGTAGAAGAAATAGTACGCCCTTTTTTAGCAAACTTTTTTCTTAATAACAAAGTACTTGCTGCATTAACTGCATCAGAAGCGCTAGAAGATATAGTGGTATTGCTATTAAGCAAGTTGCCATTTGTTAAATAGGTTTGTGTGGAGTCTTCACTATAATTAGTGGTTTGTTGCAATCCTAAGCTTGGCGTAAACCTAAAAGAAAAATTGTCAGTCACTTTATGGTCGATCGTGCTTCCAAAGTTTTGTTGTTTATTGCCTGCTATTGAATTAGCATTAGAAATTCTATTGAACGCATTACCAGGTGTAAGATTCTGTGTAAAAGAGCTACTAATATTATTTCTTTCTACATCACTAATAGAAAGATTGGCGTTAAATTCAGTTTTTTTATCGTTGAATAAATTTGAATAATTTCCTCCGATAGAATAGGTCTCTGCAATCCCTTGTGCATTGGCATCTGTTTCGCCAGAACCACCGCTAAAATTAACGGTTACACCTCCGCCCGCACCTGGTCTACCTCCGCCACCTCCCGAAAAATTAATAATATTCCGGCCCGAAAAATTTTGTCTGTTGGTATTATTCGCACCGCCAATGGCAGAAAATTGTTCTTCATTATTAATTACATTCACATTGCCTTGTGCATCAAATACACTTGGCGTTCCAGCACCTGCATTCAATTTACCAAAAGTAGATTTATTGCGGTCTTTTTTTAATTTTAAATTAATCGCTGTTTCTTCTGAACCGTCATCAATACCTGTGAACATAGCTTGATCAGACTTACGATCGTAAACTTGAATTTTATCTACCGCATCGGCAGGTAAATTTTTAGTAGCCATGACTGGATCGCCTGTAAAAAATTCTTTTCCGTTCACAAAAACCTTAGTCACTTTTTTCCCATTGACTGTGATGCCACCAGATTTATCTACTTCCATTCCTGGCATCTTTTTTAATAAATCTTCTACTACTGCATTCGGTGCCGTCTTAAAATTTTCTGAATTGAACTCCACCGAATCTCCATTGATCACAACAGGTGGTCTACGTGCAGTCACTGTTACTGTGCTCATCGTATTTACATCGTTCATATAAATCAAACCCATCTCTACCATTTTTTCCGTCCCAGTTAAAACAGGCACCCATTTTGGTACATAGCCTACATAAGAAACCGAAATCAAGTAATTTCCTGGTGCCACATTTTTGAAAATAAAGACCCCAGCCTCGTTCGTTCTTGAAAAACTAACTAAAGAAGAGTCATTTGCATAGACCAATGAGACGGTCGCTGAATTAAGGGCTCTATTTGCTATACTATCCTTTAAAGTACCCTGAATGGTTAAATTTTGAGCAAATCCAACGTAACTAAATAATAATAAGCAACTTATAAAAATAAATTGTCCCAATTTTTGTTTATTCATAATACAAAGATACAATTAGTTAAGGCATGGTAGTCAATTTCTACCTAAGTTTTTAGTTTAAATTACCAGAATATTTGATGAACGGCTATCTCTAGTGGTTTCATTTTTTTCGAGAACTATTGGATTGATGTAACTTTCAAAAAATAATCAATTATGATAATAATTACTTTGACCCTATTCATGGGGCTTGGT
>Ga0315906_10002859_pt1 | contig 23452 bp, 15 predicted proteins | sample LakEriMetagenome_4_FD_203526 | JGI IMG/M metagenome (GOLD analysis project Ga0315906, IMG submission 203526) | Freshwater fungal communities from buoy surface, Lake Erie, Ohio, United States - Buoy 2 MA122 | ecosystem: Environmental > Aquatic > Freshwater > Lake > Lake biofilm | place: USA...
AGTACCTGTCCTCGTTGATTTAAATGGGTTATTCTGGCAGTTTTACCATCAAGTAAAAAGAAGTCGCCGTTGGCTGCTACGGCCATAGCTCTGGGTTCACTGAGGTAAACTCCTTCTTTGCTCGTTACGTTTCGATGAAAATTGATCTGACGAAGATTCACATCAAATATTACCACAGAGGGTCCTTCCCCCTCCAGAACGTAGAGTTCATTAGCAGCGCTTATACCTAAGCACAAAGGATTTTTAAATTCATCTATGCCTCCCGAACACCAAGTAAGGTAATGGCCTTCCGGTAAGAAAATATCTATTTGCTTTTTGGCGCCATTTAGAACATATACTATTCCCCGATCGTCAGCGGCAATAGCTTTAACATCCTCAACTTCTCCGGTAGCAGATCCTTTTCGGGCAATAATTCTCGACTTGCCTTCCCTATCGCGGGAAAGGAGCAAACCTGCAGTGCCATCATAGCAATACAACGATCCATTTCTACCCACAGCAACTATAGAAGGGGCCGCTAGCTGATAACTGCCAAAGCTAGAAATTGGTGATAAAAATTGACCTTTTGGATCCATCACTTGAATAACCGCAGCCTGGGGATTTGCTATGTAAATCCTCCCTTCGACATCTGAGGCTACCGACGTAGATTTTGCGAACATCCCGGAAGCACTCTCCGGGAAACGCTGTAAATAACTAAGAGATTGCCCAAGAACAAGTGTATTCGATGCTAAAAATATGCCAAGCAGCAGATAGGCAGGCCTAATTCCCTGAAAAAAGGATAGTCTGTTCATTGTTAAGGAATAATGCTTCGAAAATAAATATAATTTATCAAGAAAAAATGAAGGCGTATCTGTTTTAACACGCTACCTATTTCAGGGCTCCAACGAAATAAAATCGGAACAAAAGCGCAGAGGGTATTGGTAAAAAATGAAACCATCTATTCAAAAGGTATGATTCTATTTTGTCTGCAACATCCGCTTTCTGTTAATAGCCCGTTTGCGAATAACCTGGTATCTATCCAAAAGTTATCCGGGTTCAGCCCGAATTGTATTCAGTAAACAAACAAAAAGTCCGTTAAACTGCTAATCTATGGCTCGCCGTTAGTAGGAAAAGTCTCCGTAAGCCCCTCCTGATTTATTCCAACAGCATATTTTTTGTACCCGTAATTGACTATTTGGCCCTCCTTCAGGCTTCAGCTATAAATCTCTCAGAACTTAACCAAAATTTCGACGAGAGCTAAGGCAAGAAATTTGGATACTTCTACTTTACAGGCGTGAAAACAAGGAGCGTCGCTCTGCCTTCTACCCCCTCATTACTTATTGCCATTCTGGAATCGTCCATGAAACTTATTCCTTCCGCTTTAGGGAAGAGGGTTTCATCGAGTTTTTCAAGATGTATAATTTGTCCATCCGAGTCCATTACCAACAAAAGAAAATCTTCAGCAGAAATAATAAACACTTGCCTGGTTAAGGGGTCTATCGCTAGTCCGGACGGCCTGAAATTCAATGGCTTTAGTCTACCAGATGCATTCCTTACTTTAGATACAATACCGCGAGTTTTTGCAGCGGCTTCTATTTCACGCATCGATAAAACATACGCAGGCGCACGCTCAAGTTCGCGACTCAACAGATCGAAAGCATAAATATACCGTTCATTCTTCTTTTCTTTTAGAGGAGGCTTACTCTTGGCTGCAATAAGAAGCCTGTTGCCTGCTTTATCGAAGCAAAGACCCTCATTGTCCGTCGTTAGCAATGCCAGGTTATGGTGAAGAATCGTATCTTCCTTGGCAGTTTTATTTTCTCCAACCGACTCCGGCATGAAGCCTTTCCATTCGCTAAGCCTTCCGTCACTTCGAAGAATAAAGAGCGATTCGCCGGTAAAGGCAATATCCTCATAATCGCCGTCAGTATCGAAGGTAAGTTCAGCTTCCTGGCATCCTTTACTTACATCGTATGTAAACACTGTACCGTTTTCATCCTGAACGCATGCCAGACGATTACCACCAATGTAGCTTATTCCGCTGATTTCATTAAGTTCTTGCGGCAGAGTGAAATGCTGTTCGGGTTCACTCAGATTATACTTAATTTGCGCCTGACCGCCGCAGGACAGCAGAGCAAGTGATGCCGCAATAACCCCCACAAAATGCATTCAACAAAGTTGAAAAGAATACCATAGGGAAACAAGAGGTGGCGAAAATTTCAGCAATCATAATACCCTTTCAAAATTAGTTTCGAATCACATCCATACTATCCTTCAGTATTTTTGAGCAGGATATGATAAACACGTAACCTAACTATTCTCTAGGTATGCCGCACAGTAAATCGAATCACCTTGGGGCAAAAAAGCTTTCATGTGCCCAAACCAGATGGGGGAAGTTGTAAACTATCCTTATACCTTTATGTTCTTAATACGAGAGTTATTCTAATGCGAAAAATTATTCTTTACTCAGCCATGAGCCTTGACGGATTTATTGCCCGTGAAGATGGCAATATCGATTGGCTCTTTACTGACCAGGACTACGGATATGCCGAATTTGAACGGGAAGTCGATACCACGCTCATGGGGGGAGCAACCTATAGAACCATTCTTGGGTTCGGAGAATTTCCTTACAAGCGAAAACGCAACATTGTCTTTTCACTCAGCATACCTCCAGGAGAACATCCCTGGGCAGAATTCGTTACACGTAATATACCTGCGTTTACTGCTGCCCTAAAGGATGAACCCGGACGAGACATCTGGCTCGTTGGTGGAGGCGAAATAAACGGGCAACTTCTCAGCAACGGACTTATAGACGAGCTCATTCTTTCAGTGCATCCTATCGTTCTTGGAAACGGGATTCCCCTATTTCGGAATGTAACGCGTGAGGCATCCTGGGAACTAATATCGTCCGAAGGATACGACAGCGGATTGTGTCAACTGCGATATACACTTCAGCGCAAATAAATCTTTCGTTATAGCCTCTTGCTTAGTTCTAGCAACATAAGACTGATGCTTTTTACACAAGATATACTCCCTCGCGAATACGCGCCATAGCCGACATCCCTCTTATCCTCCTACTTAATGGGCGTTAACTTTGTCTCAATGTTCAAGTTTTCACAAAAAAGCCTTCGTTGTAACAGCAGCTTTACGTACTTCTGCTCATTGATTATCGAAACGTACGCTACGTTCCAATAACAGTTAACGCTTTAGTTCCGAAATCGTTTTAACCGGGTCGCTGCTGGCAAACACAGCATTTCCGGCTACTAGCACATCTGCACCGGCGTCAACAATAGAACGATAGTTATTAAGACCAACGCCACCATCTACTTCGATTAAAAAATGATGACCGCTTGATTGACGCATTGCGGCAAGTTTTTCGATTTTAGTAAGCGAATTTGAAATAAAATTCTGTCCTCCAAAGCCAGGATTCACAGACATAATCAAGACTAAATCCAATTCTCCCAAGACATCCGAGAGCAGCTCCACTGGTGTATGCGGATTAAGGGAAACACCCGCCTTCATTCCGGCAAGGCGTATGCTTTGCAAACTCCGGTGCAGATGGCGGGAAGCTTCGTAATGGACAGTGAGAACGGACGACCCGAGCGCTGCAAAATCAGCTATGTATCGTTCAGGTTCTACTATCATAAGATGCACATCCAGCGGTTTCATTGCCCTAGCCTGAATTGCCTTCAACACAGGCATTCCAAACGAAATATTAGGCACGAATACCCCATCCATTATATCAATATGAAACCAATCCGCTTCGCTGGCATTAATCATTTCAACGTCTCTGCCCAATTCAAGAAAATCGGCGGATAATATGGAAGGGGCAATTAGATGTGACATAGTATTCATGATTTGAAAGTGCTAATTTCGTAATCCCGACGCAACCGGGCAAACATTTCACGTGAGCAGAATAATTTGTATAACCGGTGGTATAGGAAGCGGCAAATCGATTGTGGCTTCAATTTTAGAAATTTTAGGTATTCCTGTATACCACGCGGATACCAGAGCAAAGTCCCTTTATTCGGATGAACCCGCAATGATCCGAGATGTCGTAGATATCTTCGGAGAACAAATCCTCGACAGCAAAGGACATCTTCAAAGGAATGTTTTAGCTGGCATAGTTTTTAATGATTCCCAAAAGCTTGCTGCGCTCAATGCTATTGTACATCCATACGTACGACGCGATTTTGAAAAATGGAAACGGACAAACCGGGATAAGAAAACACTAGCCCGTGAAGCTGCCATTCTGTTTGAAAGCGGAACTTCCACTGATTGTGATATAGTAATAGCCGTTTCGGCTCCTCTGGAAATTCGTGTAAGCCGCGTTCAAAAACGGGACAAGGCAAGCGAAACAGAAATTATGGCGAGAATTGCTCAGCAATGGTCGTCGGAAAAGATTGCCTCGCTTTCAGATTATAATGTGGTAAACGACGATAAAGAACTAATACTACCACAAATTCTTGAAATTATAAGAAAAGAAAAACTTGTTTACTAGGCTATCGGGAAATTATAAACCGAATTAATGCCTCACATGTTTTGGTTTAAAATCTTTAACTCTTGAAGCCACTACAGATGAAACCTGCTCCAATAAACGACTGACAACAGCTGACTCGGGTTCGAATTCTCTAGGTGCAGATAAGAGCTCGTCGAGCTTTTCTTTTTCCAAAACACCGAAGACACGATCGCTCTTTCCGGGAAGTATTCGAGAATTCCATTGACCGGGCCATAATGACTCGCTATCACCATCGAATGATGCATAGCTAACCGCTTCTTCCCAAGTAATAGGAAGAATTTCTGAGGCATGAATAGTCCCCGTCTCCGAATCAATAATTTGAAATCGATACAAAATACCGGTGGAACGAATTCGCTCATACTCTTGGTACTTTACCTTAGCATCTCTTCTGCCTGGTCCAAGATAACCTTCCCTTTCTCGAATAACCTCTGAAACAATTCGAGAATTCAAGCTTACAATTTCTCCCGTAATAAGATAATCAGCCCCAGCCAACCTTCCTGCCTGTGCGAACGACTCTGAATTTCCGGTAGCTTCCATTCCAAGGCGTTGCTCCTCCAAAATAATTTCTAAATCCTGTCGCTCCAAAAGTTCAATAAAGGGATCTCCGAGATGCAAAATTGCCCGCTTAATATCCGCCCCCAATAATCTATCATATTCAGCGCCGCTATTACTTGCCAGCTGAACATATGCAATACTATAGCTAGCCATAACCCTTGCCTGTTCGCGCAATTGAAGCGCATCGTTAAATTCAGCATCTAACCTGCATACGCGATCAAATGCTACGAATGCCTGCCTGTATAAACCGATGTCCATGGCCTTTACTCCTTCTTTATATGCCGGAAGAATTTCCGATAATACCTCCAGATATTCAACGCGAGGATCCTGCCGATTCAGCCCCTTCATTTTCAGAATGGGTAATTGAGCAGCATCATAATCTCCCATCAATAAAAATTTCTCCGCCTCGGTATAATACATCGAAAATAAACGGATGCTTACTTCCTTCATCGCATCGTAATAGGTGGGCGATACAACTGGTTCCAACCGATAAGACTCACATTCTTTTCGAAAGGCTTCAGCTTTATCGAAATTTTCGCTGGCTGCAGGATAATTTCCATGCATGTACAATTCATACGCTTCGAAATAGATATTCTCCAAAATTCGATTCGCACTGCGCTTCATTCCCACATGTGATCGCACGTCTCCCTCTTCAATAAACAAAGACTTATATCGCTTAAAAGCTTCCGCATTCATACCTGCTTCTTCATACGATGCGGCATCCTTCAATGCAAGTCTGTAACCAGTACATGCCGAAAGAAGCACTGCCAATGGAAGAATAAATTTTAATTGCATGGCCAACATAAATTTTGCAAGACAAATTTCGTTCCAAACATCCGGAATCTAAAGTCGAAGGGGCATAGCGCAAATGATATTCAACCTTTATGGAACATCCAAGAGCAAGCAGAACTTTTAGGTAACGTTTGCTCCTGCATATTCCAAAAGCAGCTCCCGGATGGATTCCCTCTCCTCACAATACGTTGCTAATTCACCAACAGCATTAAGACAAATTTAACCTCGTTTTTTGGATAGATCTGCCTTTCATCAATTCATCTATTAATGGAGACAAACTTTAGCAACAGTCCAGCATGAGCAATCACAATTCGAAACACCTGCGATTATTCCATTTATTAACCAGTGAAATAATCATGCGTACCAGCAGGAATAGAGCTGAAGAAATTAACGACAGCTGTAACTTTCTAAGTCATCAGAAGGAAAAATCGCCATCGTGCCATCATAGAGATATCAAAAAATTTTCTTCGGCTCGATTAATCTCATCAAACAAAAAGAATATGGGCTAATGGATCTAAGACACTATTAGCATTGAGGTGTTAACCAACTACAGCTAAGACGTAAAAAGTGGCATTGAGAATATTTTCAGAATTCCACTCGAATATTTCAATGAAAGCAATCTATTTTTTCTACCCTAGGCTCCAAAATTAATGCTTGCAGCCAACGCGTCATTGTTAATAAATTGCATGCTAGGCCTCTCCCGCCGCAACTGAAGGCGATAGATTTGCAACAATCAAACCAATATGCCGCTTAAACTAAAACGTTGGGTAGTTCTTATTCTTTTTCTCGTAAGCCTATACGCAATGGCGTCCTGATATTATTTAAGTATTTCTTTTCAAGAGTAAGAAAGTCATCAATCCTTGTGTGCAAGTAGTTCGAACGCCCCAATCCGTTCATAGGTCAGCTTTTAATCTTGCGTGAATTGGCATAATCTCCTAGTCCTGGGCTTAAATATAAGCAGGCCTTTTGCGAAAATCGAGATAACATCACACATCAATTACTGATGCTCGTCGAGCAGATATCAACAGAGAAAAAAAACGAAATAAGTTAGTGTAAATAACCCTGATTGTTCACCGTACGTATTCGGCGAAATATATCTGTAATGCCATACTATCGGCACCTAGGCTAGGTACTACCATAACCTTCTTTGTAAATTACTTTGGCTGTGCCTGCCAATGAAATAATCCCCTGAGCATTGTGCCGAAGCGACTTGGCGCACTATTCGATACCGTCCTTTGTAAGGAGCCGGACATTCTCGAAGGTATTATGATAGCACTAACGCAGTTCAGCATCGCCAAAACAAAAACCTTGCTTCTAATTGCTTGAACGAAATTTTTTATGGACGTAATCAAACGCTAAATGCCATTTAAACAAGGTCTGTAATAGAACCCTTTTTGAGTTTCTAAAAATTGTCTTGGAAATAAATATCTCACAGATAATCCAATGAAACAATGAGGGTGTCTTTTGCATCGGCGTATTGAATCGAAAAGACTGCGCCATGAAAATGAAACAAAAAATCTGTATAAAATTTTTTCTCCTAAATAGGATAATCATCAGAAATTCTCAGATATAGTCAAGACCGAAAGCACTCATATCGGTGGTCGTGTATTGCAATGCGTAAGAGAACACCATAAATTTTCCAAAACGAGAGTCGCATATGCTAGTAATAAAGATTTAAATAAAGGGGGATAATATTCGCCAAGTCCCATATAAGGGGTCCAGATAACTACATGTAAACAAGAAGCCTAGAAACAAACCGCACAAACTCTAAAACCGATATTCAAAAAATAGCATGACACATTTTCTAAAGGAAATCTATGGCCCGATTCACTTCGGTAAAAAACTTTTAAATTGTTGTATCAATGTTTCAACTACATTTCGCTAAGCGCCACAATCAAAAACCATCACAGGAAATTTTTAAAAGTAGGGAATGGATATAAATCGGCAATAGGAAAAAAAAATTCTTGTCGCTGAAACGCTAACTCTAAATTGCAGGATAACGAAATGCAGTTTTCGGGATTAGGGTGAGACCTCTTATACGCTTCGAAGAAACTCTGTGATAACTCATGCTGAGATAAAATAAAAAAGGCCGACGATGTCGGCCCTTTTTATAACAGTGAAAAAAATTACTTCTTCTTTGCGACGGGCTTAGCTTTCGAAGAAGCTGCTTTAGCGACTGGCTTCGCAGCTGGCTTGGCAGAGCCTTGCTTAGGAGCAGCAACTTTTTTAGCAGCTGGCTTAGCAGCTGGTTTCGCAGCGGCTTTCTTAGCAGCTGGCTTCGCAGCAGCCTTCTTAGCAGCTGGCTTAGCAGCTGGTTTCGCAGCAGCCTTCTTAGCAGCTGGCTTCGCAGCTGGCTTCGCAGCAGCCTTCTTAGCAGCTGGCTTAGCAGCTGGTTTCGCGGCAGCCTTCTTAGCGGCTGGCTTAGCTGCGGCTTTAGCAGCTGGTTTCGCAGCAGCTTTAGCAGCTGGCTTTGCAGCAGCTTTCTTAGCAGCTGGTTTCGCAGCAGCCTTCTTAGCGGCTGGCTTAGCAGCAGCCTTAGCGGCTGGAGCTTTGGCCGATTTGGCTGCAGGTTTGGCAGCAGCCGTCGTTGTACTTTTTTTCTTTTCTGGCATGACTTTCGGATTTACATTAATTATTGAGTCAAGATTTTAATTCGCTTTTTTTTTTGAAATCTTCTTGCGAGGATATCTGTGCCAAATATTGAATGAAATCGTTCACTGACAATGCGAAAGAACAAATACTTTTTAACCATCAGGATGTTGATTAGTGGACTCGCTACCACATGATTGCATGGACACATACATCAAAAGCCTGTCTTGCAACATTCCTAACAATCTCCGGAAACCCTTGTAAACAAAGGCTTACAACGATTTTGATTGAGCAAAATAAAAAGATGAAATCATCATGGCAGATACCAGTTGCCATCACGAATTTCAACTGAGTTTTTTTTGTCAAAACGAAAAAAAATGTGCCCTCCTTTTTTTCTGCCTTTAGTATTTAGTCTATCTAAAACACACTCGACAGGTTCAAAAAACTTTTGAGAAGATGCAAAAGGGATTTAATCCATACCTTCAGAAGAACTTGACACGCCGAGCAATTGAGAATGAACGAGCAAAAAAAGCATCTTCAATAGTGCATGGAAATTGGGGGTGGAAATTACCGCAAACCATCACTCTAAAATTTCTAATTACACTTGTTCTTTATGTTAAGTGAGGGCAAGTGTTCCCAAAAAGCATTTGTCTTTATATCGGCACTGAATTAAGAGTTTTCTACACGCTGTATAAAGAAGCGCGAAAAAAGAACTAAATCTATGTTTTGGTAACTTGCATGTTATCCAAATCTTACTGCGAGAGAAAAGTCACTTTAACTCAAGTATACCATAAGATATTCAGCTGATATCATTCCTACGCTTTTCAGTAAATCTAATGCTCTGTAAAGAACAACTACTCAATGGTCGATTCGGACACCATTTTCATTCACTGACATTTAGAAAATGAAATAACTGCATTACACCTCCCTTGTGAAAAAGCAGACTCTCTGCTTAACCTAATTGGCTGGTGACCATTTGCTATTGCTATCAACTCAAAAATTAATGACAGGTTAAAAACTTCCTCCCGAACATTTGCTTGCATTTTGGCTATTGATGTAATTTGCAGCCGATGCGAATTGCTTTATTCATAATGCTAGCTGTTTTTATAGCCACTGAAAAGGCAGCGGGTCAGGAAGAACTATCCTTTGCCAGAGCTATAGATGTTATAGGTACGCAATGGATGAGCGTCGAATTAGAAGAAAATTATCACCATTACTTTCATAGCGAAGATTGTCCTCCGCACTTTCAAATATCATCCATACCTAAGAATTCAGATCGATGGACATTCAGTATAACGTCCGATAATAATTCTCAAAAGACCTGGATAAATCGATTACTAAAGGAAGATTGCATGCGATTTATTCATCTTAAAGCGTTGAGCGATTATTACTTTCCAAAATTTGAAGATGCTCTTCGTAAAGCAGATCTGCCTCGACAATACATGTATCTTCCCGTCGCCCTTAGCGCCCTTAACAGAGAGTATGAGTCCACAACCGGAAGGTTGGGAATCTGGCAGCTGTCCTACCTCGAAGCGAGGCGTTTTGGACTGACCATACATGAATACATCGATGAAAGAAATGATCCCGATAAAGAACTCGCGGCGGCCATTCAGAAACTAACATTTCTACACAAGCAGTATAAAAAGCCTGAACTTGTTATAGTTTCATGGATCAAAGGAGTTCCCTATACCAACCAGATTATTGCGCAAACAAAAAAGGGGGATCCATTTCTCTGGGATAAAGAATCTACTGAATTTTTAAGTTATTTTTCCGTTTGCGTTTCTGTTCTTAATGCATTTGCTCTCCCTGATTTTTCTGAGGCCCTAGGAGAAATCATATCTCAACAGACGCTAATAGATAGTCCCGTTTCCGCAAGCTTTAGGGCTTATTCTGCCCTATTGGGTATAGAAGAAAAAGAATTATCAGGAAGAAATCCATGGCTCATAGCCGACTACATTCCAAAAAAATATGCAGGCGCCTTGAACCTGCCAAACAATGCAGTAACGAATTATAGACTGCTTCGAGACTCAATTGGCCGTTGGGACGCCAACCAGGATTCCATCCAACGCGAGAAAAAGAAGATCGAGGCCGCACAGGAAACAAAATCGATAACCTATAAAGTAAAGCGGGGTGACGTTTTGGGGAATATCGCTGAAAGATTCAATGTTGGTCTTGCCGAACTAAAAAAGTGGAATAATCTAAAGCGAGATTTGATTTATGTAGGACAAGAACTGCTTATATACACCTCGGGAAATAACTCTCATTCATCCTCGTCTGATACTTCCGCTAAACCAGAAAAAACAATTAAATATACAGTACGCGCCGGCGATACTCTTTGGAGCATTGCACGGAAATTCCCGGGTGTTAGTCCTGATGATATAATGGACATAAACGAAATAGACGACAATATCGTTCCCGGGCAGGCGCTGGTAATACCACAGCGAAAATGATGCAAAACAAACAACATTCTCCCTTTCATACCCTTATCTTTATGCTGTGCATATTGGCAACCTGCACTGCCATTATCGTATTTTTTCCGGCGGGGGGTATCCGAATCAGTAATTCGTTCACACTGAAATTTCCGGATCGGAGTTTTTTCGATGCAGATTCTTCAACAACAAATGAACAGGAAGTTAAGCATCTAATCGATCTTTATGAAAACATGACCGATAGTTTAGCTAATGCCGACACTACAGCAGTTGACACGACGTTATCTGAAGGCTTGCAGCATATTAAAATGAATCTTCCCGCAGGCACCCATCCTCTGCGTAATTTTTTCACCGTGCTAGATAAATTAAAGAATAAGGAAATTGAGAAAACACGCATTCTGCATTTTGGAGACTCACAAATCGAGGGTGACAGAATTACCGGGTATATCCGTGAACAACTTCAAAAGCAATATGGTGGTTATGGGCCTGGATTGCTTCCGGCTTTCGAAGTTGTTCCTTCAGCAGCAATAGATCAGACAAACGAAGGCAACTGGAAGAGATATGCACTTTTCGGCTCGCAAAATTCTGGCGTTAATCACGATAGATTTGGCATCCTTGCTAATTTCGGACGATTCACCGCTGCTAATTTCGACTCTTCTGTTACATCAACCAGCGAAGGAGTAATTCGACTTCGTCCTTCAGATATGGCTTTTTCACGCAGTCGATCATACTCACGCCTGCGAATGTGGTTTGGATATAACCGAGACTCGCTGAATCTTCAGATTTCTTCAGGAGACTCAGTTATCGCCCTTGAAAAGTTTGGCCCTTCCGGCTACCTTTCTCGAGAGTATAATTTAGGATTTACTTCTTCAGCAGTCGATATCCGTTTCTCGGGCAAAGACAGTCCTGAGGTATACGCTCTTTCGCTGGAATCCAATTCGGGTATATATGTCGATAATATAGCTATGCGAGGTGGTTCAGGAACTGTTTTCAAAAAAATAAACCGCTATCTCTTGCAACAACAGCTTCAATCGCTGGAGGTCAGTCTAATTATCCTTCAATTCGGAGGAAACAGCGTTCCGCATATAACATCAACAAAAGAGGCAGAGCGCTACGGAAGTTGGTTCGCCTCCCAAATACAAACATTAAAAAGTATGGTTCCCGGCGCCTCTTTTCTGGTAATCGGACCTTCAGATATGGCCTATAAAGAGGGGCAGGATTTCGTTACCTATCCTTATTTAACTGATGTGCGCGATGCCCTCCGCAACGCAGCGCTTTCCGAGGGCTGTGCTTTTTGGGATCTCTATGAATTAATGGGGGGAAAGAACTCCATGAAAACTTGGGTAAATGCGGATCCCCCGCTGGCTGCTCCCGACTATATCCACTTTAGTCCAAAGGGAGCAAGAACAGTGGCAGAATTATTGATGAAATCGATAGAAAAGGAATATAAGAATTGCGCCAAATAATACTATGGGTATACGCATACGACATATCTTGTTGCCCTTTACAGCAATTCTAGTGGCTGTTCTTCTGCTCCATTATCCGTTAGGCTTTTCCCAAGAATTATCCAATCAAATAAAATCACCTGCCGGATTGCCTTTACTTCCGGAATATGCTTTCGTGCGACAAGACCTCAATCAATTAATGTATTTCGGCAATGCTAAAAAATCCTTCGAACATATTTTCGGCAAAATGGAACAAATGCTGTTTTATGGTGAAGGTGAAATTGATATTGTGCATATCGGAGGGTCGCATGTGCAGGCAGGTACATTGAGCAATCGCATGCGAGAAAATATGATTTCCATGCTTGGAGGAAGCAGAGGTAATCCGGGTTTCTTTTTTCCTTACATGATGGCAAACACGAATGGGCCTGCTTCCATTCAAGCTGAATTTACGGGAAACTGGGAAGGTTGCCGATGCGCTGTTGCCAGCGATAAGTGCTCATGGGGTCTATCCGGATATAATAGCTCAACACAAGACTCTGCCGTTAGCGTAAAAATATCGGCCTTGCGGCCGGATGGCAGCCATTATTCCTTTCGCAAAGCCACCATTTACCATCTTGAGGGAGACTCTGCTTATTGCCTAGACGCCTTATCCCGGCAAAACCTTCATTCCATTACCCCCTCTAAAGAAAGGGGGTATACTGTATTTACTTTTGATGCCCCTGAAGACACCCTTGAACTAAACATATACAAAACCGATACGTTAGGGGCAACCTTTACACTGCAAGGGATTCTGCTGGAAGACGAAATCGGTGGACTTACCTATCATACTATTGGCGTTAATGGCGCAAGTGTGGCTTCATATTTACGCTGCAACGACTTTGAAACCCATCTTAAAACGATACATCCCGATCTTGTAATATTCGGTATAGGCATGAACGATGCCTATGGCCCAAATGGCGATTTTAATCAGGCCGCTTACGAAAAAAATTACCGGGAGTTGATGCAAAAATTCAAACGTAGAAATCCTAATGTTCAATTCATATTTATCACCAACAACGACAGCTATTACAAAAAGAAAAAGGTAAACCAAAATGTTTTCAATGTTTGTCAAGCCATGCGTACGCTGGCCGAAGAAAGTAATAGCGCCGTATGGGACCTCTTTGAAATAATGGGTGGCCTGGAGTCTATACGCGCTTGGGAAGAAGCCGGACTGGCAAAATCAGACCGGGTTCATCTTACACAAAAAGGATATACCCTACAAGCCGACCTGATGAGCCACGCCATTTATCGTGCATTCGGAGATTATCTTGAAACAAAATATAGCGCCTTCAATACCGGGAAGGAATGAATAACCTCCTACGACGGCTTAACATGGCCTGGAAGATGAAGCAATTGCGCGCCCTCGGAAACAAGAGCTGGCACCCTCTTCAAATCGAAGGAAACCAACCCTTTTTTATCGTTTCTGCCGGAAGATCAGGAAGTACGCTACTCAGGCGAATGCTCTGCGCTGGTCAAGATGCTCATATTCCTCCCGAAAGCGATGATTTCCTAGTTAACACTGCCCTTAGCCATCTGAAAACAAGTCGCTTGAGTTGGCTAAATCAATGTGCGTTCCAGGCAGAGCTATATGCCGCCACCTCCCTTCAACAATTTTGGAATATCTCCGAAAAAGAATATCAGGAATATTTATTGTCAACCCCAGTGCACCAGCAAACACTCTACGCTAAAATTTGGGCCCTGCATCATCTGCACAAGAGGAAATTCCAACCTGCGGCTGTCCGAATTGGAGATAAAACTCCGTTGCTTTCAGAATGGATTCCATTGCTTCACAGCGTAAGCCCAAACTCGAAGTATATTTATCTCAAGCGCGATATTCGGGACATTATAGCCTCACGCATGAAGCATTTCGAAGAATCTGTTGACCAGGCATTCCGGCGCTGCATTTTCAGTCACAGGAGCATCTATAAATCATCCAGGATACCTGAAATATCAATTATGTCTGTGCAATACGAAAATCTGGTGCTCAAACCGGAAGATGTAATGGCGTCAATATGTCGCTTTCTCGACCTGCGGTTTAAACCCGAAATGCTGGAGCCAGGCTTTCAATTAGTAGGAGATATCTCCCTCCCACATCACAGATCGGTTAGCAATCCAATAGACTCGGCAAACATCGGCAAATGGCGTGCGCAACTATCAGAACAAGATTGTTCACGCATAGGCGCGCTGCTTCGAAAACACCGGTTTAATGAATCAGAAGCTTATTACCAAAGTACTGTGTAAAGGATATTAATTACCCAACATACCGGCCGCAATAATCCATTACTTTTGGCCCGGAATAATCAAAATATAATCGACCTCTAAAATTTGGCATTGATTGAACGCTTTGCAAACTTTTACAGATTATCTCAAATTTGATCCTGAGCATCCGCTGCTTTTTACCCAATTGTACTTCTGGGTGTTCTTCGGTGCAGTACTGGGTATCTTCTCCCTTATCCACAAGCGACTTGCCTGGCGAAACGCTTTCCTATTTTTCGTAAGCATATTTTTCTATTACAAAACCAGCGGCGCGTTTTTTGTTATTCTGCTTTTCTCAACTTTCAGCGATTTCTTTATTGGAAATCTTTTATTCAGAAGTAACAAGGAAAACTCCCGCAAAGCATGGCTTGCACTGAGCGTATTTCTTAATTTATTTGTTCTTATCTATTTCAAATACGCTTACTTCTTTACCGAAAGTTTTAATTCTATGCTGGGAACCCAGTATGAACCAGTGAATTACTTCGCAAAGTGGTCTAATGGTTTTTTTGGGACGGAATTCCGGGTCGATAAGATAATTCTTCCTGTAGGTATCTCTTTCTACACCTTCCAAACGATGAGTTACGCCATCGATATTTACCGAAGGAAACTCGAACCGGTAAAGAACATTTTCGATTTTGGCTTTTATGTTGCTTTCTTTCCTCAGCTTGTAGCTGGTCCGATAGTAAGAGCTACCGAATTTATTCCGCAAATCTATAAACCGTATACACTAAGCCGCTTTCAATTTGGGTTGGCCCTGTTTTGGATTTTAAACGGGCTCCTTAAAAAGACAATACTTTCCGACTATCTGGCCATCAACTTTATCGATAGAGTTTTCGCTAATCCCGCATCATACACCGGATTCGAAAATCTTATGGCGCTTTACGGCTATTCACTTCAGGTATATGCAGATTTTTCAGGATACACAGACATTGCCATTGGCGTAGCGATACTTATGGGCTTTAGTCTCCCGGTAAATTTCGACGCACCATATAAGGCGACAAACACAGGCGATTTTTGGAAGCGATGGCATATTTCATTAAGCACCTGGCTCAAAGACTACCTCTATATCCCTATGGGTGGCAACCGGGGGGCTACCATCTTTACCTACATAGCTTTCTTCGGCTTATTATTCTTTGCCTGTTTACTCGCCGCAAGCTGGCTGTTTACCGGAATCGCTCTCGGAATTATATCCATATTCTGGATTGCTACACGTATCTGGCCAACTTTCCGATTATGGCTGGTAACAAATATTAATCTCATGGTTACCATGCTGGTCGGAGGTCTTTGGCATGGTGCTTCCTGGAATTTCGTAATCTGGGGAGGGCTTAACGGATTGGGAATTGTTTGCTATAAACTGTGGCGAAAAATTAGTCCATGGGAAAGCAAAAACACTTGGTACAAGCGGGCCTGGGCAGTTTTTCTAACATTCACATTTATCAGTTTTACCCGAATTTGGTTCCGTTCCGGCTCGAAAAACACTTGGGAAGAAATGAACGAAGTTCATGACATCTGGCAGGAATTGTTTGCCGCCAATGCCATGCTTAAAAAGATTCTCTTCGAACTCGATTTTACCATTGCCCCGCAGGTAATGGCGGCATTTTGGAATGTTTTCGCCGTAATGATTCTGGGTTTCATTATCCACTGGCTTCCTTCTGCATGGAAAAACCGTTACCGGGAATGGTTTGCCTCCTCTTCAATCTATACAATGGCAGTGCTTGTACTCATAAGCATTTTCGTCCTTTATCAGGTCCTATCGGCCGGCATGCAGCCTTTCATTTACTTCCAGTTTTGAGCGTAAACGAAAAAAGACCGCATTAAGCGGCCTCTTTCGAACAGTCGTTGGAATCTTATTTCGTTTGAACCTTAACGGGCTCAACCTTATCGTATGCACTGCAGGGTTGTGAATGGCTGCACGATGTGAGCATAACGACATACGTAAGCAGTCCAAGCGAAACGATAATTAATCGTTGTAAAACTGCATGATCGAGGCTTGCTTTTGCTTTCATGATAGTGTTGCGTAAATCCTTTGTCTCTTAGTACGAAAAAGACGCAGGAAGGTTTCAAAAAATTATCCCAGGTTTTTTAGTAACGCCAATTTTAATAAAAAATTGCGAAAAAAACCAACCTGCCGGTCGTAGATTCTTCTCCGCAACGCCTGGAATTACCCCCTTCTTGCTCTTCAAAATATATTCGGCGTTTCATTGCTACCCCGAATACAAAAAGACTAATCAAAACTCGATTATACGAACTAACGGGTTCATCACTGAAATATTTTAGTACTATGTATTGCATAGTTCATTGCTTTGTAATTATATTTGTATTGCATGGTTCTATATACCCAAAGATGAATATCGAAAACACCAAGGCGCAAATGAAGAAAGGAGTGCTGGAATACTGCATTCTTTCAGTGCTTAGCGGCAAGGAAGCATATCCTTCCGACATTATTGCCATCCTTAAGGAATCGAAGCTGATTGTAGCGGAAGGCACACTTTACCCTCTCCTAACTAGACTTAAAAATGCAGGACTTCTAACCTATCGGTGGGAAGAAAGTTCCTCTGGACCTCCGCGTAAATATTTCTCTTTAACGACACCGGGCCAAAACTTCAAATCTGAACTCGACAAAACCTGGCACGAACTGAAAACTGCCGTAGATAAAGCAACTTCACACACCTGAGCTATGAATAAAACCGTTTCCGTAAATATCAGCGGCTTCATTTTCAACATCGAAGAAGAAGCATATATAACCCTTAAAACCTATCTCGATAGTATCCGTAAGACCTTCGCCGGAACTGAGGGCTGCGATGAAATTATGGCTGACATCGAAGCCAGAATTGCCGAGCTTTTCCAAGAGAAAACGAACGAACGCAAGCAGGTAGTTCTGCCAGTTGATGTAGCAGACGTTATTTCCGTTATGGGTGAACCTGAGTTGTTCCGCGAAGAAGAAGCCGCTCAGGAAGCGCCCGAAGCAAATCATCAAGACAAAGATCGATCGGAGCGAAATACCAATCGACGGCTTTTCAGGGATCCCGACGATGTTGTACTCGGCGGTGTAGCAGCCGGGGTGAGCCATTACGTAAAAATAGATCCCGTTTACATTAGACTGGCCTTTGCTCTGTTCGGATTACTCAGTTTCGGTACCGCGGCCATACTATACATCATTCTGTGGGCAGTAGTTCCGAAAGCTTCATCCACCGCAGAAAAACTCAAAATGCGAGGACAAGATGTAACGCTTGAAAATATACGCCAACGCATTAACGAAGAAATGTCCAAAGTAAGCACCAACGTTAAAAACGCAGCCGGTAAGGGCAACAATCTTTTCAGGTCCTTCGCTGAAAAAGCTTTTTCTAATATGGGCAATGGGTTAAGCGGCCTGGGAAGAATACTCGTGAAGCTTATTGCCTTGTATATGCTCTTTCTGGGAATCGTCATATTCATCGGAGTTATTGTCACATTTTTCGCGGCGAACGCGATAAGTACCATTGCCACAGAACTTAGCTTCAACGCCATAGATGAAGTATTTCTGCAGGACAGAGACTTGCTTCCACTTGCTGTTAGCGCGCTCCTTATGATAATTCTTCCGCCCGTTATTGGTCTTATTGCCGGTGGACTTGGCCTGCTATTAAAACGCAGGCAGGGCCTCAAAGGGGTAGGCATATTTCTTCTATTAATTTGTATCGCCGGAGTACTACTTGCATTTTACATCATCAGCACCACTGCTGTCGCAGAATTCATGCAGGAACACGAAAAATCAAGTCTTGTAGAGATACCATCAGCCTCAGACACGCTCTATTTTGAGGTATTACCTGATCTCCACTTCCACAACGAACTACGGAAAGATAAATTGGAGTTCTTCGATGTCTTCAAACTTAGCGAAAGCCATCTTATTTTGGGTGAACCCGTAAACGTATATTTTAGAAATGCGGGTAACGCCAGACCGGAAATAGAAATTCTACGACGGGCAAAAGGCCCCATTCAGGAAGAAGCCATCCGAAACGCTTCGGAAATTGAATACACCTGCGAAATTTCAGACAGCTTAATGCGATTTGCCCCCTATATGCTCATTCCCCGCGCCAATCACTACCACGGCGAGGCCGTAGATATTATAGTCCGAATACCCTTGGGAAAAAAGATTAATTTTTCCAAAAACAGTACTCGACTTCTACATGAGAAAAGCTATGCAGGACGCATTATGACTATGGGACCAAACGGGCTGTATAATTCCGAAGGCACCGAATAAAAAGGTTTTATGAGCCTTCGCTTCCCCTCCTATTTTTAGTACTTTAGTAACATGGGACGGATAATTTTTGCATATTCCCTTTCGCTACTTATAAGCTTCTACAGCACTTTCACCTGCTCTGCTGTCGGGGAGTATCTTCCCGAGTCCTCAGGACACTATCGATTTATTGAGAATAAAGGTCAATGGCCCAGTCAGGTATTATTTCGGGTTGATCTGGAAAGCGGATGGATGTACATCGAGAAAAATGCGATAACCTTCGATCTACGAGACGGGAAAGCCATGGATGAAATTCACGATCGCCATACCTCCAAGGAAGTTACCGACTGGTTGCCGGTGCGAATCAAGGGACATAGTTATCGCGTGGAATTTGAGGGTGCATCGGAGAACCCTTTGGTTAAAATGTTCGGCGAATTACCAGGAAAATATAATTGGTTTATTGGTAAAGATCCTTCAAAATGGGGCTCGGGCTGCGGCGCATGGAAAGGCATACGGCTGGAATCTATCTACCCGGGAATAGACCTTCATGTATACAGCAAAGATTTTCAATTAAAATATGACTTTGTTGTTCATCCCGGTGCCGACCCTTCCCTTATCCAAATGCGCTACACTGGGCAGGATGAGATACGCTTGGAAAATAAACGGCTCCTCATTACAACCAGCGTCGGCGAAATCCGCGAACAAAAGCCCATCGCGTGGAATGAAGGCATTCTGGGTTCAACCTACGTAGAATGTAGCTTCGAACTGAACGAAAACAGGCTTGAGTTCAACCTTCCAAGCTATAACCGGGAGCTTCCATTGGTAATTGATCCGGAACTTATCTTCAGTACTTACAGTGGATCGATGTCCAATAATTTTGGTTACACCGCTACTTATGATAGCGAGGGCTACTTGTATTCAGGTAGCTCGGCGTTTGGAGCCTCCTACCCTGTTGTTCCCGGTTCGTATGAATTAATTTACCAAGGCGGACTGGTAGACATTGCCCTTTCAAAGTTTGATGTAAGCGGAACGTTTCTAGTGTACTCCACGTTCCTGGGGGGAAGCAGTGATGAGCTTCCTCACAGCCTGATCGTTAACAGTGCCGGCGAGCTATTCGTATATGGAACTGCGTCCAGCCTGGACTTTCCGACGACGGAAGGTTGCTACGACCAGACCTTCAACGGTGGAAGCGGTCTAAATTTGCTAAATGGTCTCGGTGTTAACTACATAAACGGCTCAGATATTATCGTTTCGCGCCTAAGTGCGGATGGATCGCAATTACTGGCAAGCACCTATGTAGGCGGCAGCGGAAACGACGGTCTCAATACGGGAAGTCCTTTAAAATACAATTATGCCGATGAAATTCGGGGCGAAATTCTGATAGACGATCAAAACAATATCTATATCGCCAGCAGCACGCAAAGTTCGAACTTCCCCGTAACCCCTGGAGCCTTTCAGACAATCAGCGGCGGAGGTGGGCAGGAAGGATGTGTCTTCCAAATGGACAACAGCCTAAGCTCCTTGGTTTGGTCGTCCTTTTTGGGAGGAAGTGACGATGACGCGGTATATGCCGTGGATATTGATAGCAATGGCGATGTAATCGTTTGCGGCGGGACCCAGAGTACTAATTTTCCAACAACATTTGGCGCTGTGCAGTTTGCCTATGGAGGTGGCACAGCCGATGGATTTATTGTTAAAATAGTTCAAAGCGGAAGTGTCGTTGAATTTTCCAGTTTTTGGGGGAGCAGCGCCTACGACCAGATTTATTTTGTAGAACTGGATGACGAAGATCGAGTCCACGTTTTCGGACAAACAACTGCTCCAGGTAACACGTATATTATTAATGCCGCATACGGAACTCCGGGAAGCGGTCAATTCATTACCAAATTCAGCCCTTCCGTAAATGCTGTGGTTTGGAGCACTGCTTTCGGCACAGGCAATGGAACGCCAAATATTTCACCCACTGCCTTTCTGGTTGATGTATGCGATAAGATATATCTAAGCGGCTGGGGAAGCGGAATTCAGGGAAGCGCGCTAACAACGCAGGGACTTGAGGTAACACCCGGAGCCTACCAAACTACTACCGATGGAGACGATTTTTACCTGCTTGTTATCGAATCTGACGGCAGTGACATATTCTATGGGTCATATTTTGGAGGACCGGTGAGCCGCGAACACGTGGACGGAGGAACAAGCAGGTTCGACCGAAAGGGTGTTATTTACCAGGCGGTATGTGCCGGTTGTGGAGGAAACAGTGATTTCCCTATTTATCCCAATCCGGGAGCCGTTTCACCAACCAATAACAGCAGTTGTAATTTGGGAGTATTCAAATTTGACTTTCAGCTGCCCATTACGGTCGCCGATTTTACTGCACCTTCTGCCATTTGTATTCCGGCAGAAATAGACTTCACGAATACCTCTATAGGCGGGCTAACATATCAGTGGGATTTCGGAGATGGATCGACATCGACGGCTTTCAGCCCATCGCACATTTATGAGGAACCCGGGGTGTACGAGATTACCCTCGTGGCAACAAATCCAGCTACCTGCAACGAAAGCGACACCCTTAGCAAACAAATCGTGGTGCTTTCCAACAGCACGGGAAGCATCGCAGAAATTGAACTATGTCCGGGCGAATCGGAGCAAATAGGAATAACGCCCTCCGCCGATCCAACTATTACCTACCAATGGATACCTGAACAATTTTTGACCGATCCAAATTCCTCGAATCCCATTTGCAGCAGTCCATTTAGCTTGGAATACCAACTGCTCATTTCTAACGGCGTATGTGTAGATACCTTGTTGCAGGAAGTAAACGTGACTCAGATAGGACTAACGATTCCTTCGGACACACTTCTCTGTGGTGAAAACGTACTACTGGAATTAATTGCCGGCACGGGTTCACCCGAAACGAATGTAATATGGAGCTATTCCAGCGATTTCAGCGAACCTATTAATGAAAATCCTCAGGATTACAGCATAGAAATTTCCGTCAATGAGCCGCTTACACTTTTTATACAGGCAGAATTGGAAGGTTGTGTGGAAACGGCCACTATGGAAGTAGAATTTACATCTTCGTCTACCGAAATCGGTGGCGATTTTATTGCTTGCCCGGGCGACACAGTGGACCTAAACATCCTGAACCCATCGCCCGAACTGGAATATATCTGGCTACCGGAAAACCTGATTATTAGCGGGCAAAGCAGCCCCTCTGTATTAGTAGCGCCACAACAGGAAACTACATTTTATGTAAGTTCAACCTATGCAGAGGGATGCACTGTAACCGATTCCGTTACCGTTTCGGTAAGCACGCTGAATGGTAACGCTATAATGGCCAGTGCTAATCCAACCCTAATTCTGGAAGGCGAAAGTTCGCAACTCGGAATATTGCCGGAAGGCTACAATTACACCTGGTATCCCCCGGCAAGTTTGAATGATGCCAACACACAGAATCCTTTGGCTAGTCCATCAGAAACAACGACATACTATGTAAGTATTTCCGACGGCGACTGCGTATATATAGATAGCGTAACTGTTCGTGTAAGTGATTTTATCTGCGGTGATCCGAGTTTGTATATCCCGAATGCCTTTACACCCAACGACGACGACAGAAATAACACGCTATTTGTAAGGGGAAACTTTATTACAGCCATGCACCTGCGGATTTATAACCGTTGGGGAGAGAAGGTTTTTGAAACAAGAGAGCAACAAGTGGGATGGGACGGCACGTACAAAGGAAAACCGGCAGATCCTTCGGTATTCGTATATTATCTCGAAGTAACTTGCGATGGCGGTGTTACCTGGTTTGAAAAAGGCAACATTACCCTGATACGATGAAGAAGGCTATATTCTTATGGCTAATGGGAATGCCAGTGCTAGTGGCGAATGCTCAGGACATCCATTTTTCTCAATTTTTTCATGTGCCATTTAACATCAATCCGGCAGAAGCGGGTATGTTCGATGGTGACTATCGCCTCGGAGCAGTGCAGCGCACGCAATGGAGATCGGTAACAAAACCATACTCTACCTTTGGTCTCTCAGGCGACCTGGCATTTCAAGAGGCCAATGCCGGTGCCTCCCTCTCCTTATATCAGGATAGAGCCGGTGATTCACGCTTTAATACCTTTCGGGTTGAACCCGGAGTAAGCCTTCATTTAGCGGCATCTGCCGATTCGGCAAAAGTTTTATCGCTCGGAATGCAATTTTCTCTTACCAATCGAAGCATTGACTACAGCGATTTGTACTTCGACAATCAGTATAACGGCTTTGGCTACGATCCATCCCTCAATCCCGGCGAAAGTTTTGTACGCGACTCGAGATGGTATTTTGATGCCCACATAGGAGCCTTGTTTTCCGCCAAGGTAGATGCACGCAAACGCTATAAAGCAGGGTTTGCCCTTTTTAATCTGGTTTCACCGGAACAGAGCTTCTTTGAAGCGAGCATCCCATTAGACAAGCGAATTAATATACATGGTTCGGCTGAGTGGGATATTCATGATGAATGGGATATTATACCGGGCCTTTTGATTTCGTTGCAGGGGACCTATCGCGAAGTTATTATCGGAGGCACTGCACGCCGCATATTAAACAACCGTGGAGGATTATATCGAACCGCTTTTGGGGGAATGTACTTCCGTGC
>Ga0315906_10002860_pt1 | contig 23444 bp, 22 predicted proteins | sample LakEriMetagenome_4_FD_203526 | JGI IMG/M metagenome (GOLD analysis project Ga0315906, IMG submission 203526) | Freshwater fungal communities from buoy surface, Lake Erie, Ohio, United States - Buoy 2 MA122 | ecosystem: Environmental > Aquatic > Freshwater > Lake > Lake biofilm | place: USA...
CGACAGGCATGGCCGGAGACATTTGCGTGCGCCATGCGGGAACGGACGCTGTCTATTACCACAATGCGCCGGAGAAGACTGCATCGCTGCGCCGTAACGGCTTTGTTGTGACGGGCGACATTGGGGTGCTCGATGCCGACGGCTTTCTGACGATCAGCGATCGGCGGACCGACATGATCCTGTCAGGCGGGGTCAATATCTATCCGGCGGAAATCGAGGCAGCATTGCTTGGCCATCCCGCTGTCGCCGATGCTGCCGTGTTTGGTCTGCCCCATGCCGAGTTTGGCGAACAGGTAGCTGCCGTGCTGCAGTATCGCGCGCCCGTGGCGGAGACGGAACTGCGCGCCTTCCTCAAAGAGCGATTGGCCGACTTCAAATTGCCCAAGCTGATCCGCGCGATTGACGCCCTGCCGCGCGAAGATTCTGGCAAGGTGCGCAAACGTCTGCTGCGCGATGAATGGCTGGCGGAACTGGAAAGGGCAGGATGACGCACGGCGTTGCCATCGCCGGATGGTCGGCGCTGCGCGTTGGCAAATACATGCCTGGGCCAGGTGCGCGGGGCGTGGTTCCGGAAGCTGACCGGCTGTTCCCGGTCGTGCGCGATGCGCTGGCGATGGCAGGCATTGGCCCCGATCAGGTCGGCGCCGCGCTGTTTGCCAGCAACCCGCCTTCAACCGAGCAATTGGGCTTTGCCGTGCAGATGGCGTCGCGGCTTGATCTCAAATGCCGGGCGATGCTGGCCGAGGTTGGCATTATGGGGCTGACCGGCGGGCTGGCGTTTGACATGGCCGCCGATGCGATCCGGCTCGGCCGCTGCGATTATGCGCTGGCGCTGGGGCTTTGCTATCAGGCGAACGAGCGGGTGCCGGTGGCGATGGAACGGGGCAACCGTGTTGTTGGCGATGTCGATTTCCAGTCAATCTATGGCCTGACGCCAATCAGCTGGTACGGCCTTGATGCCGCGCGCTATCTGCACGAAACCGGACAGACACCAGCCGATCTTGCTGCGATCGTCCTCAAGTCACGCGCCTTTGCCGCAGACAATCCGTTGGCGCAGTTCCGCACACCCCTCACGTTGGACGAAATTCTGTCAGCGGATCGCATTGTCGACCCCTTGGGGCGGCATGATGTTCCGGCCCAGGCCGACGGCGCCATCTGCCTCGTGCTGGCACGCGAGGATCTGGTGGCGCATAAAGGCGCGCGCTATGCCAGATTGTCGGGACGCGGCTATGCCCATGACGGGCATTTCCAAATCGGGGACCGCGCCCATGACATCACGGCTTTTCCAGCAGCGCAGCAGGCGGTGGGTGACTGCCTGGCCGATGCGGACTGCGCGCTGGAGGCAGTGGACCTGTTTGAGCTGTACGCACCCTGTTCGATCACCGAGGCGCTCGTCACCGAAGCCATTGGCCTGTTTGCCAAGGGTGAAGGCTGCAGGGCCGCGCGCGACGGCATCAGTGGGCTCGGCGGTGCGCGTCCAGTCAATACATCTGGCGGTTGCCTCGCGCGCGGCCATCCTCCCTCTCTAACCGGTCTTTACGGCTTGCTTGAATGCGCTGAGCAGGTGACGGGCAGGGCAGGGGCGCGGCAGGTCACGGGCGCGCGCCGCGCGCTGCACACTTGCGAAGGCGGCAATTACAATCTCGCTCTGGCCCACATGCTTGAAGGTATTGGGCCATGATCGCGGTGATAAAATGTACGGGAAAGCTGCCGCGCCTCCCGCGTCACAGCCAGCTGACCCGCTGGTTCTGGGAAGGGCTGGATCAGGGCGTACTGCAAACAACGCGCTGCGCCAATTGCGGCAGGCTGTCCTTCCCCCCCCGTCCCGATTGCCCCGACTGTTTGGGCCAACGCACGGAATGGAAAATCCTGTCCGCCGGTGGAACGCTCTATTCCCGCACGCGCATTCATGTGGTTCCTGAAGCCTTTATTGAAGCAGCCCCGCTTGATGTCGGCATCATTGATCATGATGCAGGGCTACGGTTCCTGTGCTGGTTGGTGGAAGGCGCACAGACCGCGCCGCTCGACAGCCGGTTGGAACTGGTGGCGCTGCGCTATGCGAACGGGACGGTGTTTGGAGCTCGACCAGAGGTGACCGGAAATGCTTGAGTGGATTGTCGAAACCTCTGGCCTAATCCAGCTGACCTTTGCGGTGTTGCTGGGCTGGCCGATCTACCTCCACCGCCAATCGGCATTTCTGCAGCGGGTGATCCCCGGTCGTGCGCGCCTGCTGCAATCGCATATCGACGATATCTTTATGGGAATATTGCACATCGTCCTCGCTGGCTATGTGGCCAAGGGCGGACCCATATTGGTTGGTCTGTTCATCTTCGGCAGCTGGATGAACGCGCAGATCTTCCTTTTTCTGGCGCTGTCCAATGATGGCTGTGCGAGCCGGTCCTGGTTTCGGATGATTACCTTGCTCTCATTCACGTCTTTGACCGTCGCCTATCTTTGGCTGCTACTGCTGCAATTCGCTTGATTTCGTGATCCTGCAATACTTTCCTGGAGAGACCGGAGAGGCTTGCAGCCACTGTGGAGCGCACAGCCCAAGCCCCGAGGAAATCAATCGACTGTTCAATTGGTTGAAAAATTGCACCTGCGCCTACCCTCGCCGCTAAAGCACTCCTCAAGTGACGCAATCCTTACGCGAGCCCTTGATTCCAGACGCTTCGAGCAATGCGAAGGTTGCGAAATTTGCTGCAAACGGAACCAGAGCTTGAAGGCGTTTCGCGGTTCGGAGCAACCTGTAACGACAGGACGATTGGCATCACTTCCGTGAGGGCGGGTCTTAGAGTCTTTCCGACCTAGATTGACCCACCGAGACTGGGCCGATTTTGGTCTGTGGACAGCGTTGCCCGACGATCATTTGCGCAAGGCAGAAGCCCTATCGTTTCGCTGGATTTTTCGGTTCGTTGAGGCGGCCATTCTTGCAAAGAGCGCCCCGCAGCCTGTCGTGCGGAAGGGCATGAGCCGTGTTGCCGTTGATGCCTGTCATCGTCCGTGCTGCGACCATGGCATTGATCACGGCTTCTTCAGTGGCTTCCACGGTCGCCCGAAACAGCAAGCTCATCGAATCATTGGCGAGGCTGGTTACCTCTGCAGATTTTTCCCGGCTCCAGGCGCCTGGGTTCGCGGTTGAGAAGGCAATGAAGATGTCACCCGATCCGTTTGAAGCATAGGGCCCGTTGCGGGCAATCCCCATCGCTGCGCGCTGCGCCAGGCGCTTGAGTTGGTGCGGCAACAGCGGAGCATCGGTTGCGACCACGATGATAATCGATCCATTCTCCTGGTTGTGATCACCATAAGTGGTTGTCAGATCGGTAATCTCACGGCCAACCGGAACTCCGGCAACGGTGAATGTATCCCGGATGCCATAGTTGGATTGGACCAGAATTCCCACGGTGTAGGTCTTGCCATCAAGCGTGACCACGCGTGACGAAGTTCCGATGCCGCCCTTGAATCCGTGGGTCATCATACCGGTGCCGCCGCCCACATTACCTTCGGCAACCGGGCCCGGCTTCACATTGTCGAGCGCGGCGAAGGTATGCTCTTTGGTGACGTGAAAACCATTGATGTCGTTCAGATCACCATCGTAGGTCTCAGCGACGACCGGCAGCATCCAGAAGGTATTGGGCTCGTTGGCAAGCGGTTGGAAAAATTTCTTCTTATGGGCCCATTCGATGGTTGCGTTGCGAACCGTGCCGACGCTGTGGGTGTTGGTGATCATCACTGGACCTTCCAGCCAGCCGGATTCCTCAATCCAGGTCGTGCCCGTCATCTCGCCGTTGCCATTGAGCGAAAACCAGCCTGCGTAGGGTCTTGCCGCGGGGCAGGATAGCGGTAACGCCCGTTCTCACCGGACCCTTGCGGGTCACCAGCTTGCCATTACCCGATATCAGTGTGGTGTGGCCGACCTCTACCCGCGGCACATCGGTGATGGCATTGAGCGGTCCCGGATTGCCGTCGAAAGGGACACCCAGATCTCTTGCCCGCATGGGCTCGGCAGCCGGATTCGTAGATTGCGCGATAGTCATGGGCGGGATGCTAACCAGCAAGAGAAGAAGGAACGAATGGAATGTCCATTTCGGAGCGTGCATGGAATCTCTCTTCTCAATGGCGACAATCCTGAAAGTCTCGTTATGGCCTTGGAGGAAGGGAATAGGCAATGATCGGGAATGTCGAGAGTCTCATAGCAACCCATCATCCCTGCACCCTACCCGAACAGGGCCCGAAACCGATCGAGCGATAGCCTTCGCGATCGGCAGACGCACGCAAGGATAGTTCGTCGCCATGCTCGAGAAAACAGCGCTCCTCGCCTCCCGGCAGGGCCAGGGGCTGCGTACCGCCAGCAGCAATTTCCATCAGGCTGCCATACGCATCGCGGTTTGGCCCCGAAATCGTGCCGGTGCCGAGCAGATCGCCAGGTTTGAGGTTACAGCCGTTGGCGGTGTGATGCGCAATCATCTGGGCTGCGGTCCAGTACATGTTGCTGAGCGGGCCGGAGGACAGCCGATGTGCGTTCAAGCCTGCGTCGCGCATACGGGCAGTCCTGATTTCGACCGCCAAGGTGATCGCAAAGGCACCCACTTGCTGGTCGGATTCGTCCCAAAGATAGGGGAGCGGCTTGGGATCGCCTTCGAGACGGGCGGGTTGTGCGATCCGGAACGGTTCGAGCGCCTCAGCGGTTACAACCCACGGGGATACCGTGGTTAGAAAACTCTTCGACAGGAAGGGGCCGAGCGGCTGGTATTCCCAAGCCTGCAGGTCTCGGGCGGACCAGTCATTGAGCAGACACAGCCCGCCAATGCGGTCTGCGGCGGCAGCGATCGGAACCGGGGAGCCCAGCTGGTTCTCACCTGCGATCCAGACACCCATCTCCAGCTCATAGTCGAGCCTTTGGCTTGGACCATAATCAGGTTCGGCGGCATCAATTGGCTTGCATTGCCCCCACGGCCTTACAACCGGTTCGCCCGATACGCGAACGCTTGACGCACGCCCGTGATAGCCAATGGGGACATATTTGTAATTGGGCAGCAATGGATTGTCTGGGCGGAACAGTTTGCCGATATTCGTCGCATGATGAATGCCGACATAGAAATCGGTGTAGTCGCCGATCTGGAATGGCAGGCGCATGCGCACGTCGATTTGCCGATGCAAGTGCGGTTCGACCAGGTTGCGGTGAGCTTCGTCGCTCAGCAGGGCGAACAAGCGGTGCCGCAGCGCGCGGCGCATTTCAGCTGGCTGGCTGAACAAGGCATTGAGAGTGCCAGTGCCGAGATGCGGGCGGATGTCTTGCGAAAAATCGACGGCAAGCGCACCCAGATCGACTATCCAATCACCGATCGCCGCACCGATCCGCACTTCGCCAGAGCCAAGGTCGAACACGCCAAATGGCAAGTTTTGTACCGGAAAATCGGCATGGTTATCTGCACCCGGTACCCAACTTGATGCGGCGATATCATGGGTATGATCGATCACCGTTCTGCTCCGGGATCCTCGTGCAGCCAGGCGGCGTGGCGCGGCGCGCGCTTGGTCGCGGCCCATTCGTTCAGCATAGCCGGGGCCACTGCGCGCAGTTCGGCATGTTGTTCGCTGGTGCCGATATTGCAGGCCAGTTCCAGCCGGTGGCCGTTGGGATCGAAGAAATAGATCGACCGGAAAATACCGTGATAGGTCGGCCCCAGCACTTCGATCCCCTGGGCTTCGATATGCCCCTTGGCGGCGAGCAGCGCGTCCAGATCTTCCACTTCGAATGCCAGGTGCTGGACCCAGGCTGGGGTGTTCGTATCGCGGCCCATCTCGGGCTGCTGCGGCAGTTCGAAAAAGGCCAGCACGTTACCGCCGCCGCAATCGAGAAAGACGTGCATGTAAGGGTCGTCTTCGCCGGTCGAGGGGACCTTGTCCTCGGAAAAGGCGGTGGTGTAGGTCATGCCCAGCACGCGGGCGTACCAGTCGACCGTTTCTTTGGCGTCGCGGCAGCGGTAGGCGACGTGGTGGATGCGCTTGAGGCTGGGGGCGGTCACTGTACGGCTCCTTCCACCTGCAAGGCGCCCCGGGCGATCTGGTCGCGCTCGATGCTTTCAAACAGCGCCTTGAAGTTGCCTTCGCCGAAGCCTTCATCCTTTTTGCGCTGGATGAATTCAAAGAACACCGGGCCGACCACCGTTTCCGAGAAGATCTGTAGCAGCAGCCGCGGGTCGCCCTTTTCGGTCGACCCATCAAGCAGGATCCCGCGCTTCTGCAGTTCCTCGACCGGCTCGCCGTGGCCGGGCAGGCGCTCGCCCAGCATCTCGTAATAGGTTGCGGGCGGCGCGGTCATGAACGGGGTTCCCAGCGCTTTGAGCTTGTCCCAGCAATGCGGAAGATCATCGCAGGCAAAGGCGATGTGCTGGATCCCCTCGCCGTTGTACTGGCGCAGGAATTCCTCGATCTGTCCGCCGCCGGCCTTGCCTTCCTCGTTAAGCGGGATGCGGATCTTGCCATCAGGCGCGGTCATCGCCCGGCTGGTCAGCCCGGTATATTCGCCCTTGATGTCGAAGAAACGGATCTCGCGAAAACCAAAGACGCGTTCGTAAAAGCCGCCCCAGTGAACCATGCGGCCGCCATAGACGTTATGGGTCAGGTGATCGATGGTGTGGAAGCCTGCACCGACCGGATTGCGATCAACCCCCGGCAGATAAACGAAATCGATGTCATAGATCGACAGGTCGCTTGCTTCCTGCCCGGTGTAGCGATCGATCAGGTAGATGATCGAGCCGCCAATCCCGCGGATTGCAGGCAACCGCAGTTCCATCACCCCGGTCGCCCCTTCAACCGGCTCGGCCCCGCGTTCCAGCGCCAGTTCATAGGCCTTCTTCGCGTCGCGCACCCGCCAGCCCATACCGCAGCACGAAGCGCCGTGTTCGGCGGCGAAATAGGCTGCCGGGCTGCGCGGTTCGTAATTGGCGATCAGGTTGATCCCGCCCTGGCGCCACAGATCTACATCTTTCGAGCGATGCCGGGCCACAAGCGTAAACCCCATCGCCAAAAACACCGGCTCCAAAACGCCCTTTTCTGGCGCGCAGAATTCAATGAATTCGAAGCCGTCGAGGCCAAGCGGGTTTTCGAACAGATCGGACATGCGGTTCAAACTCCGGATATAGTTACAAACGAAACTATATCCGGATGAGGTCTCGATGCAAGAGCCCGGACTTATGCAAAAGCGAGCAATCCTACTGCTGGATCAATCTTGGACTGCGACCTCGTATTCCGCTGCCGTCAGCGCCGCGATATCATCCAGGTTCACGCCCGGAGCCAGCTCGATCAATGCGAACGGACTGGCGTGATCGGGACGCTGGAACACGGCAAACTCGGTGATCACCATGTCGACCACATTGCGCCCCGTCAGTGGCAAGGTGCACTCAGGGATAAACTTGGGGCTGCCATCCTTGGCACAGTGTTCCATTACCACAATGATCTTCTTGACCCCGGCGACCAGATCCATCGCCCCGCCCATGCCCTTGATCATCTTGCCCGGCACCATCCAGTTGGCGATGTCGCCGTTCTGAGACACTTCCATTGCGCCCAGCACGGCAAGGTCAATATGACCGCCACGGATCATAGCGAAGCTGGCGGCGCTGTCGAAATAGGCCGAATCGGACAGTTCGCTTACAGTCTGCTTGCCAGCATTGATCAGGTCTGGATCGGCTTCGCCCTCATAAGGGAACGGGCCGATCCCCAACATCCCGTTTTCCGATTGCAAGGTCACCTCAACGCCCGGAGGCACGTGATTGGCGACCAGGGTGGGAATGCCGATGCCCAGGTTGACGTAAAAGCCATCCTTCAGCTCCTGAGCGGCGCGTGCGGCCATTTCATCGCGGGTCCAGGGCATCGTCAGGCCTTCCGTCCGGGGGTGAGATCGAGCGCCTTGAGCAGCGAGACAAAGGCGCCCAGCCGCTTGGCACGGTAATCGGCAACATCGACGCCGTTCCAATCATAGAAGCCGGCACCATCGCGCATACCGTTGCGGCCGGACTTCATATTCTCGACCACCGACTGGGGCGCTTTGTAGCGGTTGGCATCGACATTTTTCGCCAAGTAATCAGATGCATAATAGAGGATGTCGTTGCCGCCAAAGTCGATGAATTCGATCATCCCAAGAACGGCATAGCGAATACCAAAACCCAGTCGGATGGCCTTGTCGATGTCCTCAACCGATGCCACGCCTTCCTCGGCTAGTCGGGCGGCTTCATTCATGGCCAGCGCCTGAATACGGGGGATGATGTAGCCGGGCGAGTTTTTCATCACGACCGGGGATTTGCCGATATCCTCGAGACTATCCACCAGCCTTTGGACCGCAGCGTCGCTGCTGAGCGTGCCGCGCGCGACCTCGACCAAGGGCATCAGCATGGCAGGATTGAGCCAGTGGGCGTTGACGAAGCGTTCGGGCTGGGTCCCCATCGCGGCCAGATCGTCGACCGCCATGGTCGAACTCGTTGAGGCCATCACCGCATCGCTCGCCGCGTGCTGGCAGGCCCAGGCGAACAGCTCCTTCTTGGCTTCGGTTGTTTCGGGCACGCCTTCATAGAACAGCGGGATGCTGCCAAGCTTTGCCTCAGCTTCCTCGCGGCCGCACATCGATATCCGCGCCATGGCCGGTTCCAGCGCTGCTACCGAGCCAATTCCCAGTCCAGCCAGAAACGCCAGATCGTCGACGATTTCCTTGCGGGCCTCAGCAAATAATTTCAGCCGGCCAGCCTCATCGCGGGGTTTGACGTCGACCATCAGCACGCTCTTGCCCGCAAAGGCGTAGGCCTCGGCAATGCCCCGTCCCATCCGGCCGAGCCCAAGAATGGCTACATCGGCCATAGTCAGATGCCGTCGCGCATAAGAGTGGTCATCTGGTCCCTGCTAAGCCCTGCCAAGCCGAGGTTCTCCAGCGTGCGTCCCTCTGCAAACAGGTCGCGGCCCGTGATGGCCGAGGCGATCGCCAGGAACCCGTTGACGAGCGGAGTCTCGACCCCGGACCATTTTCCGACCGAGCTCAGCATGGAGAGCCCCAGGCGGGTATCCTCAAGCATGTAGCGATGCTCGGTCAGCACGATATGCTCGCGCCAGTCGCCACTGTCAGTCAGCGAGTCATGTGCGCCGCGACCATACATCCATTCATCACCCTCTTTCGCATAGTGATCGGCCAGTGGGTAATGCGGTGCAGCATAGCCAAGCGTTTCGCGGATCCTGATCCGTTCGGCATCGAGCGCATCGGTCGTCCGGCGGATCGCAGGCTGGGTCCCCTCATTGTGGATGTCCCAGCGCTCGAAATGCTCAAGCGGGCCTGCGTTCATCATGATCAGCGGCGGATGGATGATGCCGCCCGCGTTCATCAGTGCACCCGAAAGCGCATCCTCGATCGGATGGATCGCGGGATAGACCTGCGCCAGCTTTGCCAGCGCAGCAGCGCTGTTGCGGGCCGGAATGCAGCCGGTCGGCAGATGCTTGCCATAGCCCGAGGTTATGACATAGGCTGGACCGTGCTTGCGCGCGAGGTAAGGCAGAGTGCCGGTTTCGCAGAAGGTCACATCGGCCTGGTTGCCGGCATCGCGTGCAGCTTTCAGATAGATGTAGCTTCCGAATGTGCCCGGCGGCAGGAACACAACTTGGCCGTCCTCCCAATAGGGAGCGCAAGCCGCCGCCAGCGATTCCTGGGTGGTTGCCGGAAGCGGGATGACCACCACCTCGGCGCCCTTGATGGCTTCACCAAGATCAGTCGTGGGACGGGCAATTGCGATGTCGCGTTCGCCCTTGAAGTCCTTGACCCGGATTTTCCGGCCTTCCAGAACCGCCTGGAATTCCTCTGCGCCACGCCGCCAGAAGCGCACGGTGTGCCCATTTTCTGACAGCTCTGCCGCCGCTGCATAGCAACCGTGACCCCCGCCAAGAACTGCAACTTCCATGCTCGATCTCCCGTAACCGTGTCAGGCGACCATAGCGCAGGCTGACGGCGGGCGATTATGGAAGGGCCACGAATTGCTTTGCGAAGGGCACGCCGATCAAGTGCCCAGATAGGACTGGAAGATGCCGTCAGGGTCGTACTTGCTGCGGACGGCCTGCAGGCGCTTCCAGTCATCGGGCGCAAAGCAGCTGGCGACTTGGGCCACATCGCGTTCGACATCAATTTCGTTAATGTACCGACCCGAGGCATAGGGTGCGAGCGCATCCGAAGTCTTGCGCAGCCAGCCGATCGCGGCCTCGCCCTTTTCGGGGGTATCGCCGATCGAATAGACCCCGATGTAAAGCTTGCCGTGAATGCGCGCAGCGGCATTTGCGGGGTGCGGTGCGGGATCGATCAGTGACATGACGACATGCGATCCGGGGCCAGGGGAATCGAGAAACTGCTGGGCCAACACCGGCAATGCTTCTGCGCTTCGGTTGGTCCAGATGCTATCGACACCAAAGAAGCCGTAGTTGAACGCGCCCTTGTAATTGAGCGTCTCGAAATAGCTCTTCTCAAAGCTCCAGTCCTCGCGCGGAACCTTCATCAGCGCAGTCGCGGCAATTGGTTCGGCTGCGATCGCGGCCAACTGCTTTGCGACTGCGGCTTCCGAGGTGCCAAACAGATTGATCCGGGCAACGCAGGCCTTGGCTTCTGGGCCGGTGGCATCGGGCGCGGCCATCGGGCTGTGGGCCAGAATAATCAGCGGTTCGCAGCCAGCAAGCATGCCGCGCGCTTTCATGTCTTCCAACCAGGCGATGGTTTCACCGGTACGCAAGGCGGGGAAGATGTAGGTCGCCGAAGTGACGATCTTTGGTGCGGCATAGGTTTTGACGTGAAAACGCGTAACGATCCCCGGGAACCCGTTTCCGGCGCCGCGCAGCGCCCAGGCCAGATCGGAATCATTGGCATCGTCAATCATGCGCAGCTTGCCGTCAGCGGTGACGACTTCCGCGCCAATTATGCTGTGCGCCGAAAGCCCGCCCCAGTTCTCCCAGTTGAGACCAACGCCGCCGCCCAGGAGATAACCACCCATGCCCACAGAAGCACAATGGGCAGCCGGAAAGGCCCGGCCTTGCTTGCCCAGCGCAACCATGATGTCTCGGCTCCACACGCTCGGCTCGATCCAGGCGCTCTCACCACCGGGTTCAATCTCGACCTTGCGGAAATTCCACATGTCGATGAGCATGCTCTCGTCGCGCAGGTAATTGCCCCACAAGTTGTGGCCCGAGGATTTGGTCGAGACTTTCAGTTTGTTCGCGCGGGCATAGGCCACCGCCTGTTGCACAGCTTCGACAGTATTTGGCCGCACGATCATTGCGGGCTTGCGAACCGGTTTGCGCGACTGCCAGACCACGCCGGTGCGCCAGGCCTCATAGTCGGCTGCAGAGGGCGTGATGACGCGGCCATCGAGCGACAGCGGGGGCAGCGACTCGAAGCTGCAGCCGCCGAGTGGGAGCAAGCCGACGGCTCCGAGCGAGGAAGCGCCAGCTAGCCACGTCCGCCTGTTCAGCACGAAGCCCCTATCCGTCATCGCCAACCCTCCAGCCGCAGTTTTCGAGATTGCGGTATAAGTCGCAATGCCGATGCCCGTCCTTTGCGCAAGTCCGTCGATCTTATGCGCATCCGAATAATGAACAAGCGAGGCAGCATAGCGACAACCGGCCCGCGCTTGATAGGATGCGGTTGAGAGGTGACCTATGAGAATTTGGCTGACTTTGATGGCAGGGGCACTGGCCGGCTGCACTCCGGCTTCGCAAAGCGGCGCTCCGCAACCCGCGGGCGCAGTCGCCGCGGCAGCGTCGTTTTCGCTTCCAGCGGCGCAGGCCCGGATCGATGCGGACTATATCGCGCCGTTCAAGGCGGGCGATGTCGAGCGCTGGCTGATGATCTTCACCGATGACGTCGTCGGTCTGCACAACCGCATGCCGGCTCTGGACGGCAAATCGGGGCTGCGCGGTTTTGGCAGTTTTGTTGCCCAGAACCTAACCGTACCGGAGATGTCGGTGGACCTGACCGGGATCCGGCAGGAAGGCGACCTTGCCTATACCTGGGGTACCTATCGCAGCCGTCTGCTGATGCGGACCAGCGGCGAGTCGCTGCCTGGGCACCGCGGCGAGGGCAAGGTGCTGTTCGTGTGGAAGCGGCAGACTGATGGCACGTGGAAGATCGCAGTTGATATGGGCAACGATCTGCCCGCGCCCGGCGGTGCATGACTGCGCGCTCGATCCTGATCACCGGAGTGTCCAGCGGTATCGGCGCAGCAACCGCAGAGCATTTTCTGGCGCGCGGCTGGCGCGTGCTTGGAACGGTGCGCCGCTTGGAGGATGCCGCCCATCTGAGTGAGCGCGGGGGCAAGCAGTTCAGCCAGATCTTGCTCGATGTGACCGATGAGGACCGTATTACGCAGTTGCCTGCCGAGGTCGAGGCGCTGCTCGAAGGCACCCCGCTCGACGTGCTGTGCAATAACGCCGGAACCAGCATGCCGGCCGCCACGGTCTATCAATCGGTTGCCGGGTTCAGGTCTGCGATCGAGCTTAACCTGATCGCGCCTTTTGCGATCACCCGCGCGCTATTTCCCTTGCTGCGCCGCCCGGGCGGACGGATCGTATTCATCGGCTCGCTCGCCGGGGTCGATCCCTTGCCCTTTTGCGGCGCCTATTCCGCCGCCAAGCACGGCATCGAAGGCCTGGCGGGGAGCCTTAGGGTCGAGCTCAGCCAGCACGGCATCCATACGGTGGTGATCGCGCCGGGATCGGTGCGAACAGCGATTGGATCGAAGATTGGGCCAGACACACCGATCGAAGGTGCGGACAGTGAATTCGGTCCTGCTTTTGGGCGCATGGCAGAGCACATGGGCAAAGAAGCCCAAACCGCCCTCGACCCCTTGCGTGTGGCCCAAGCGGTAGAACTAGCCTGCACCGCCCATGAACCGCGCGCCCGCTATGTTGTGACACCGGGCTATGTAAGCAATTGGCTGGGGCCGAGGCTGCTGGGGCGCAAGTGGCTGGAAAGCCGTTGGCGCAGGCGCCTATTCAGTAAGGATTAGTGTACGATGGTCGGCAAACCACCCACCCAGGCAAACCAGCTTGGTAACCGTGGCTTCGGCAGCGGAATCCCAATAATTACCGCAAACTTCTTTCCTGTTGGCCAGGATGATCCGGCACCAGGCTATCTTCCTCCACGCGATCCGACCGATCCGACGCAGCGGGTCGAGTATGCCCGCGCCGGTAGCCCCACGGTATGGGCATTAGAAGAAGTTCTGGCAACGCTTGAGGGGGGCGAGCTCGCGGTATGTGCTGCCTCGGGTATGTCCGCCATTTCGCAATGTCTGCTGGCGCATCTTTCTGCTGGCGACAGGCTTATCTATTCGAAGTGGGCCTATCCCAATACTGTCGATTTCCTGGCCAATCATTTGGGTAGATTGGGCATACAGGCGATCGCATCCGACACCAACGACCTGGCGGCACTTGAAGCAGACCTTTCGCAGCACAGGCCCAAGGTTCTGTTCTTCGAACCACTCAGCAATCCTGCACTAGCCTATTGCTCCGCAAGAGAAATCGCGGCGTTGTGCAAGGCTTTTGGGGTGATTTCCATCGCCGATAACTCGCTGTTGTCACCAGCTATCCTTCGCCCGCTCGAGCATGATGTCGATATTGTCATTCACAGCCTGACCAAGATCATCGGCGGCTTTGGCGAAGCGATGGGCGGGGTGGTGATCGGACGATCTGAACTGATCAATCCGGTTGCAAGGATGCGCTGGACTCTGGGTGGCGTGCTGGCACCGCAGGTGGCAGGCAAGATCCACGACGGCGTTCGCTCTTTGGATCTTCGTGTCATGAAAACCAGTTCCTCGGCGCTTCAAGTAGCGACGAAGCTGGCGACCGATGCCCGCATTGCTGAACTGATCTATCCAGGGTTAGCGAGCTACCATTGGCGCGATCCGTTTGCTGCTGATTGCGGTCATCTCGGGGGCAGTGTGATCACGTTTTTCCACAAGGGCGGAGCCGAAGCCGTCGCACGCATGGCGAACCACAGCAGCTTCATCCGTTTTGGCCCCAGCTTCGGAATGGCGATGACCAGTTGCAATGGCGGCACGGCAAGCGAACGATATTACGACCAGTCGGCGGGTTTCGTCCGACTGTCCATCGGCCTTGAGGATCCGGAGGACATAGTCACCGAACTCGATCGGATCCTTTGAAGCACTTGCAAACTATCGATCAAAGCTGACCGGTTCTTCGTTCAGCCAAAGCTCTGTGATCTTGCTGTCGCCGTTGAGCCGCGCGATCGCCTGTCCTCTCCAGGTTGCGACCGTGCGGTAACCGGGGCTCTGGCCCCGCCAAGGCGCACGTTGCGAGCTGCGGGCCTGCCAGCGAAAAGCGACCATCGACCAACCTGACATAGGTTCGCCCACAAGTTGCATGTGCAGATCCGGAAAGGCCGTCCAAAGGCTGTCGTAATGCGCGAGCAGATCGGATTTGATCGCATTGCCGCAGTTCAGGCCGTGGACGATCAGCCCGTCAGCGAGCATGCTGGCCACTTCGGTTCTGCGCTGTGCCGGTGCCTCAACCCGGCTGAACGAATTGGTGAAGCGCGTGACGAAGGTATAGCCCTGCTCCTCGCTCAGCCCTGGCCCGTTGAGCTGGGCAGCGATCCGGGCACCTTCATCACGCCCCTTGTCGCCCAGCAACTGGCCCATGCGGTAGGCGTGGTCGTGATTCGACCAGCGCTCGACGATCCGTCCGTCGCTACCATAGCGGAAGAAGGTCTGGCCGCGCAGGGTGACCGGCTTGTCCTTGGCTACAACCCCGTCAAAAGTGCCGTTGAGCGTCAGCATTGAGTGATAGCGATGCGCCCCCATCTCGCCCGCGACAATTCGATCATCCTCGACCAGCGTGCCGTTCTGCAGTTCGAAGAACACTGCCCGGTAGTGCTTTCGGACATCCTCGATCGTTCCGATCCGATCGGGAACCAGTCCGAATACCCTGGCGCCTGGATCGAATAGCGCGATGTAGCGATCATAGGCCGAGCGACGGTTCGCGCTGTTGGCAGTCGCCAGTTCAGTATCCATGCCCGCAACTGTACGAGCGGAGGCGCGCTGATCGAGCTTGCACGGCCCGGCAGCGGCGTTTCCCGAAGCCGCAAGTGCGATTGCCAATCCGGCCATCAATTTGCAGACCCGCATGATCGCGCACTCCATTTAAGCAAAAGCCCCGGACTTCGCTGGAAATCCGGGGCTCGTTGCTGTCGTCGGCAGAGGAAGTCTCAGTACTTGTACTGCAGTGTTACCCCATAGAAACGCGATTCGCCGATGTAGCTGAGCACCGAGGCACCGTCGAAGTTGAACCGCGCGCCGTCGAGCGGGATGCGGAAATCGATCGTGCGATACTTCGTGTCAAAGCAGTTGCGGCACCACAGCGACGCTTCCCAACGATCATCTTCGCCGCGGATGCCGATCCGGGCATTGGCCAGCGAATAGCCGTCCTGCTTTTCGCTGCGATCATTGGTGGTGAAGTAGCTGCTCTTGAATGCCAGATCGCCGTGCACGAAGCCCTTGACCCCGCTCGAGCTGATCGGGAACTCGTAGGTTGCTCCAAACCCGCCACTCCAGCGCGGGGCATGGTCAAGGTCAAAGCCGTTGTTGTCCTTCGTTTCGGCATAGACAACGCCAGCAGTCAGATCGAGCCCTTCGACCGGCGATACACCCGCGTCGATGTCCACACCCTTGGTAGTGGCCGAACCAATGTTGATCACGCTGAATGAGCCTGACGGCAACAGTGCCTGAGTCTGCAGGTTCTGTGCCTTGGTGTGGAACAGTGCCAGGTTGAACCGGCCTTGCGAACCCATGAAGGTGGTCTTGAGGCCGACTTCGAAGTGATCGACCGTTTCCTTGTCAAAGGTCGGGTCAGACGGCGCGCAGCTGAACGTGCCAGGGAACGGACCGGCACCGCAGCCCGGAGGCGGAGCTGGGCCGAATTGCGGGCCGACAAGAATTCCACCAGCATCGCGGATCAAGCTGATCCCGCCGCCCTTGTAGCCGCGGCTGTAGGTGCCGTAGATGTTGGACGCATCGCTGACTTCGTAAGCCAAGCTGAAGGTGCCACTGATTCCGCTATCGTCGACCTTCGCCGCAACCGGCGTGCCGGCGCCGTAGTCATAGACCATCGGCAGCGGGAACGGCTGGGGATAAGTGAACCTGCCGAAGCCGTCCTTGTTGTCGCCCGAATAACGCAGGCCGGCGGTTACCGTCAGGCGGTCAAGTTTGGCAATGCCGTGAGCAAAGAAGCCATAGCTGCTACCGTCCTGGCCCATGTTGTCGGTGAAGGCCACGCCCGGGGCCCAGGGGAAGAAGAAGCCCGGGCCGTTACCAGCGATCTGGCGCCCCCAGACGAACTGGTTGAGGCGGCGGATCTTCTCATTGCTGTAGAAGCCGCCGACCATCAGATCGAGGTTCTCACCCACCTTGGTCGAAAGACGCAGTTCCTGGGTGAAGGTCTTGATCGATTCGCCCTGGTTGGTGTTGAGGATATCGGTGCCGACGAAATCGTTGTCACCCTGGAAGGTATCCGTGAACTTGCGATACGAGGTCACCGAGCTGAGCGTCGCGCCGCCAATGTCGAAGTTGATTTCGGCAGACAGACCCCAGTCTTCCGCGTTTAGCAAGGGCACGGTGTTTATCGCCGCACGGCGCTTGTCGTCCGAGCGATCGGCGAAGAACCTTGAGCCGGCAGCCGTTGCGAGCGCCTGGTTGGCAGGCGTGTCTGCGGCATCCACCTTGAAGGGGACTGCGGTTATCGAAAGCTCGTCAGCCTTGGCGTAGTCGGCAATCAGCCGCACGCTGAAACTGTCGCTTGGCTCAATTAGTATCTGGCCGCGAATGTTGAAGCGGTGCTTCTCGCCATAACCGGCACCGGTAACGGCGTCGCGAATGTAGCCGTCGTCATCGACGAAGCCAGCAGCAACACGCAGGGCAGCGGTATCGCTCAGCGGCAGGTTGACCATGCCCTGCAGGTTGACGCGCTTGTGATTGCCGTATTCGCCGCGCAGGGTGAACGCCGTCTTCCCGAGATCCGGCTTGGCGGTGACGAAGTGGATCAGGCCGGCCGAGGTGTTCTTGCCGAACAGCGTGCCCTGCGGGCCCTTGAGCACTTCGACGCGCTCGAGATCGAGGAAGTCGCTGCCTGCAACCAGGCCCGAGCGCGAGCGGTAAACGTTATCGATTACGGTGCCGACCGACGGCTCGAAGCCCAGGTTGAACACGCCGGTGCCCAGCCCACGGATCGAAAAGGCGCCGCCTGCCGATGGCGGGTTGGTGGTGCGGATATCGAGGCCAGGGACCTGCGTTTGGAGCGAGAAGACATCGGTAACGCCAGCGTTCTGGAGCGATTCACCGGCGACTGCATTCACCGTAAAGGGAATGTCCTGAACGCTCTGAGCTCGCTTTTGGGCAGTAACGACGATTTCACCACTGCCGGCTTCGTCGGCATCTGCGTCCTGCGCCAGGGCGGGAGCTGCGGCCAGTGCCGCCCACGTACCACTCGCCAGAAGCAAGCTCTTCCAAGTTCTCGACATGATGACCTCCCGCAATGTTGTTACCTGAATTTCTGAGTTCATGCCCTAACCCGGGACATTGCTATCTGCTTATGGGATACCCGGCATCTGTTATGCAAAATGCATCCATCGTTGAGATTGGCCGATTTGCGGGCTTTATCGTGGTTCGCCAGCTGGCTTGGAGATACCCATGATTCGCACATCACACTGGATTGCTCCAATCGGATTGCTGGCCGCCGCCTCGGGAATCGCGTTCGCGGCGTCGACCGGCATGCAGGAGCATGAGGTCCAGAAGATGGTCGCAAGCTGCGCCGTCTGCCATGGCAGCAAGGGCGAAGGCATTGAGGCCAGATCCGCACCGCGGCTTGCCGGGCTCGATGCCGCCTACCTGGAATCGCAGCTCAACCATTTTGCGGCGGGCGCGCGCGGGACGCAGCCGGGTGACCCGTTCGGCCCGCAGATGTACGTGATTGCCCAATCACTTGGTCCGGAAGAACGCAAGCGCGCAGCGGCCTTTTACAGCAAGCGATCGGCATCGGCACCACATGCGACAATCGCCAAAAGCGCTGCCCAAGCGCGCGGAGTCCAGGCCTATGACGGCTGCGCTGCGTGTCACGGCGCGGACGGCATGGGCAATGCTGACATCGGTGCGCCGCGGCTGGCGGGCCAGGCCGACTGGTATATCCTAGCTAGCCTCAAGGCTTACCGGGCTGGTGGGCGCGGCTATGACCCGGCGGACATGGCCGGGCGGCAAATGAAGCAGGCCGCAACAGCTCTGGCAGATGAAGATCTGGCGCCGGTTTCGGCCTATGCTAGCGCACTAGGCAGCAATTGACCGGGCGCCGAACAGGCAGCCATTGGCATAGCGCGTGACGACAAGTTCAACAGGTGTGTCGAAGCGGGCCTGGGGATCGCCGAGCCATTCCGCAATCAGCCGAACACCTTCATTCAGATCGACTATCGCCCGGGTATAGGGGCCATCTCGCATCAGTGCTGGCGGGCCGGCGTGGACGGTGGTGAGTGCATAAAGCGTGCCCCTGCCGCCGGCTTCGATCCAAAGCGTTTCAGATCCCGAACATTCGGTACAAATGCTGCCGGGGGGGAAACGCAGAGCGGTGCAAGCGGTGCACTGCTGAAGCAGGAACCGGCCTTCACCAAGCGCCTGCCAGAATTGGCGGGTGAAGTGGCCACTGCGCGGTACCGACGGCAAGTCAGCGTTAATGTTGATAATTGGAAGTGTCATTTCGGGCCCTCAAGCACATGGATCAGGGCAGCATTGTAGTTTCCGGATTCGCAACAGTGCATGGCCAACCGGGCACCTTCGACCTGCCGCGCGCCACAACGGCCAAGCAATTGTTCGCGCAGCTCAAGCAAGCCGTAAAGCCCCGTTAGTGCCGGAGGATGACCGCGAGACAGGCAGCCACCCGAAGTGTTGATCGGGATCCGTCCGCCAAGTGAGGTTACGCCCGCAGCGGCATCGAGCGCGCCCTGGCCTTTTGCACAGAACCCGATCGCTTCGCTGACCAGGACTTCGGTTATTGTGCAAGGCGCATAAAGTTCGGCAAGGTCGATATCGCCCAGGCTCACTCCCGCGGTATCCAACGCCGCGCGGGCGGCCTGCCGGGCGGCCGGAAAGGCGGTCATATCGTGGGGTTTTCCGCCGATTTGGTGATAGCCCTCGTGATGATAGCCGCGGCCTTCCACGGTCACATAGGGCTTGCCACTGGCGCGGGCCGCCTCTTCGCTGGCCAGCACCAGGCAGATCGCTCCGTCGGCTACCGATGGCACTTCGAACAGGCCAAGCGGGGAAACGATCATCCGCTGGGCCAGAACCTCTTCCAGCGTCAACTCCTTGCGAAATTGGGCCAGCTCGTTGGCCATTGCATGCCTGCGGCTTTTTACCGCGATCTGGGCGATCTGCTCTCGCGTTATTCCGGTTTCGTGCATGTAGCGCGCGGCATCGAAGGCATACCAGCTGATCGGGGTAAGCCCGAACGGCGATTGAAAATCGACATCGCCCACCGCGCGCAGGCTGTGCTCCATGACCACCGGCAAGGGGGCATTGGTCTGGTAGGAAATGCCGAGGGCCAGAGCCGTTTCAGAGCGACCCAATGCGACATCGGCCAACGCCTGATCGAAAGCCAGTCCGCCCGAGACCCCCAGCGCGCTAACCTCGGACACCGAGCCATTGCAGCGCAGCCCTAGCCGCGCGGCCATATAGGTCGAGAACCCAAGCTGGCGGGTTGAAGGGCTGGGCGTGACGAAGGCCGCTGTATCGACGGCGCTGCGATCCAGACCCGCTTCGGCCAGCGCTGCGATCACCAGCGGCCCAAGCACATCGAGCTCGAACAGGGCGTCATCGTCTTGGTCGCTTGGCGCCCACCTGCCCACCGGGCTGGCCGCGGCGCCGACAATCGCAACTTTTCGCGGCGCGTTCATTCAGGCAGCGATTTCGCCAAACAGGGTCTGGCGCAGCTTGTGCTTCTTGACCTTGCCCGAATCCTCGCGCGGGAACTGATCGCAGATCCGGATGATCCGCGGCACCTTGTACGACGAGATCCGTTCCTTGAGGAAAGCCTGCACCGCACCCTCGCCAATCTCTGCGCCTTCGCTTGGCTGGACCGCAGCCACGAGCTGCTCGCCGAATTCGGGGTGCGGCACACCAAACACCGCGCAATCGCTCACCCCAGGCATGCCGATCAGCGCTTGCTCGACCTCAGCCGGGTAAATGTTCACTCCTCCGGAAATGACCATGTCGGTCTTGCGATCGGAAATGAACAGGAAGCCGTCCTCGTTGAGATAGCCAATATCCCCGGTCGCTACGAAATCGCCATGGCGCAGTTCGGCCGTCTTCTGCTCGGCACGGTGGTAGGCCACATGGCCGGTTGTTTCGGAATGAACGAAAATCTCACCGGGCTCGCCAGGATCACATTGGCTGCCGTCATCGCGGCGGGTCTGGATCGTGACCCCCGGAGCCGGATGGCCAACACTGCCAGGGTAGCGCAGCCAGTCTTCGCTGTTCGAGATCGCAATGAAGCCAGTCTCGGTCATTGCGTAGTATTCGTGGATTACCGGACCCCACCATTCGATCATTGCGCGCTTCACATCGGGTGGGCACGGTGCCGCGCCGTGAACAACATGGCGCAGGCTGGAGAAGTCGAAACGGCGCTTGTCGTCATCGCCGAGTGCCAGCAGGCGGACGAACATCGTTGGCACCATGTGCAGGTTGGTAATTCGGTACTTTTCAATCAGCTCGAGCAATTCAAGCGGGTTGAATTTCGATTGCAGTACCAGCAACCCACCTTCACCGAGGACCTGCATGGCGTAAGCATTGGGTGCGCTGTGATAAAGTGGTCCGGTCATCACCGAGCGAACTTCACCGCTGCCAATGCCAAACGAAACCGCCGCGCGGTGCATAACCGCTTTCACCGCATCGGGCGAAATCGGCAAACGCTTGACCCCTTTGGGCTGCCCGGTCGTGCCCGAGGTGTAGAACATCGGCCCAGTCACCTGCATGCTTGGCCGGTCCCAGGCCTCATGCCCCTCGATCCAGTCGCCCCAGATCGGGAGGGCATTTGATAGGCGGGTTGGGCGCGAAGCATCGTATTGGCCGGACACTTCAGGCGGAGTTTCGACCACGACCAGTTCGCGTCCGGCGCAGACCGAGATCAGCGCCTCATCGACCAGATCGGCATGGGCGATCACGAGTTTGGCCTCGCAATCGTTCAGGATGTAGTCGATTTCATCGGCCGTCATGTGCCAGTTGAGCGGCACCGTGACTGCTCCAAGCACCGAGGCTGCCATCGTTGCTTCAAAGAAGGCGATGTCATTGCGCAAAAGCAGGGCGACCCGATCGCCCTGCCAGATGCCGGCCTCGTGCAGCGCCGATGCAGCCTTTGCGGTGCGTCGACGTAGTTCATCGAGTGATGCATGGCGATCACCGCTGATAATCCCGTCAAGTGCCTTGTGTGCCATGCTTGTTACTCCGAATTCGGTACCGATCAGGCGTTCACGTCAACCACGACCCGGCCGCGAATCTTGCCATCGATGATGTCGCTGGCCAGGCGCGGAACCTCGCTCATCGGCTCGACCGAATAGATGCTGGCCAGGCGGGCCTTGTCGACCAACTGCGCTAAGCGGTTCCAGGCACGCTGCCGCCGCGCTTGGGATGCCATCACCGAGTCAATCCCGCGCAAGGTCACGCCGCGCAAGATGAAGGGCATGACCGTGGTTGGCAGGCCAGTCCCCCCGGCTAGCCCGCATGCCGCAACGATGCCTTCATAGCGCGTTTGCGCCAGCGCGGTTGCCAGCACCTCGGCTCCGACGCTGTCAACCACTGCCGCCCAGGTTTCGGCTTCAAGCGGCTTGGCTGCGCGCGCCAGTTCTTCGCGGCCGATCAGCCTTGAAGCGCCGAGATCCAGCAGGAAGCCCTCGTTCTCTTGCGTCCGGCCGCTTGCGGCGACGACATCATAGCCCAAGGCCGCCAGCAGCATGACCGCAACCGAGCCGACCCCGCCAGAGGCACCCGTGACCAGAACCGGGCCGTCGCCCGGTTTGGTCCCATGGTCCTCGATCGCCAATACGCAGAGCATCGATGTGTAGCCGGCAGTGCCGATGGCCATGGCCTCCTCGGCCGACAAGCCGTCGGGAATCCGAACCAGCCACTCGGGCTTCATGCGCGCAAACTGGCTATAGCCGCCCCAGTACTTCTCTGACAGCCCGAAGCCGTTGACCAGCACCCGGTCGCCCTTCTGCCAGGCCGGATCCGACGATTCCTCAACCGTGCCCGCCAGATCGATGCCCGCAACCATCGGCAGGCTGCGCGCGATCCGGCCCTTTCCCGAAACGGCAAGGCCATCCTTGTAGTTCAGAGTTGAATGCGAAACGCGAACCAGAACCGCTTCATCCGGCAACTGCTCGGTTGAAAGCTGGGTCAAGCCAGCCCGCGGCTTGCCGTCGACATCTTCGATCAGGATTGCGTTGAATTTTTCCGCCACTGGCGAGCCCTCTTCATAATCGTGTCCAGTCTGTTGCATAGGCCCACCTCAGCGGTCCCGCTTATGGTGTTGCGGCGAAGTGCTTTGCAATTTGCGCGCACTACCGTGCTGCTGCCTGCCTTGCGGTTTTGGGGGTTAAGCCGAAATGGCGGCGGAAAGCAGTCGTGAAGTTGCTGGAGTATTCATACCCGACCTCGAAAGCGATTTCGGTGATCGATTCCTCGGTCGTTTCAAGCAAGGTCTTGGCATGTTCCATCTTGAGGCGCTGCGAATAGTTGAAGATCGTTTCCCCTACCTGTTGCTTGAACAGATGCATCAGTTTGGCTTCGTTCACGCCCACTTCGCGGGCCAGTTGGGTAATCGATGGGGGGTCAAGAAAGTGATCGTCGAGCGATTTGCGGACAATAGCAACCCGCTCTGTATCACGTTGGCCCAGTGGCACGAACCCGCGCTCAAGCCTGTCCTCGCATTCGCTTAAGGCAACCAGCGAAAGCAGCAACAATTCCAGCGCCTTGGCCTCAACAAAAACCCGGCGAAAATCGTGCTCGAACTCGTTTTCAACCAACGCCTTGACCGCGGATGCCATTTGCACGCTGAGCGCGGTGCTGGCGAAGATCGGCTGTCCGGTTTCGCCTTCAAGGCAAGTCTTCAGAATCTTGGGCATCTTGTCGCCCGAATCGTGAAAGCGTTTCAGAATGAATTCAGGCTGGCAGCAAATCGTCACCGATTGTTCGTGCTCGCCCGAGAAGAACCGTTCGGTCTTGGCGATCCCGTCCGGGCTAAGCAGCAGGATTAAGGTTTGCTGGTGCACGGTCATCGGCTCTTCGCCTTCAACTTCGATGCTGCTGCTTCCCAACAGGCGAAAGTGGAAATTCAGGGCATTTTGGCTAGTGCGGCGCTGCAATGCGTCTTCAAGGTGAGTG
>Ga0315906_10002862_pt1 | contig 23424 bp, 16 predicted proteins | sample LakEriMetagenome_4_FD_203526 | JGI IMG/M metagenome (GOLD analysis project Ga0315906, IMG submission 203526) | Freshwater fungal communities from buoy surface, Lake Erie, Ohio, United States - Buoy 2 MA122 | ecosystem: Environmental > Aquatic > Freshwater > Lake > Lake biofilm | place: USA...
ATAGTCCTTTCATTTTTTAATATTATCTAATATTAAAAAAGTTATTTAATTTTCCATATATATATCATATTATGATTTTGTTTTATAATTCCAAATAATTTATTTTTATATAATTGAAAAGCTGTATTTCTATCTGTATTCATATAAGTATATATATAACAATTTTCTAATAATTTACATAATATTAATTGAATTCTTATCAATTCAATATTATTATTTATTATTATTTTTTTTCCTATTTTATGATTATCATCATTAATAATATATTCAACTATCAAATTTATATAATTAAACATTATCCCAAATAATCTTCAATAATATAAGAAATGTTTAAATTTTTATATTTTGAAACGATTGATATATAATCAAAATTATCCGTTCTTAATAATGTTATTAGACCTGGTAATATATTATTTAATGCCAGATTTTCAGGTGTTCCTATTGCTGTTATATTTATTCCTTCTATTTTTTCATTTGTATCAAATTCTGGATCAGTTCCTTGAGGTATTAATGGAGCATCTGACATGTATATATCATATTGTAAAACATTCAAATTACCATTAATATTACCATTAACAGTTTCAAATATTCCATCCTTTGAAAAACATTTAATACTAAAAATTCTATATTGAACAGTTGAGGTTCCATTGTTTTTAGATGCTGTTGTTATTAATGGAGGTAAATATATATCAAATTTAAAATAAGGTATACTATTAAAAATAAAAGCAGGGTTTACACCTGTTATAACAGAATTATAACCATATTTTTTATTTAAATGTTTATTATTAACAGATAAATTACTCAAATTACCTAATTTAACATAAATAGTAGATAAACTTTGTGAATTTTCTTTAATATCACCACCTACAGTTAAATTATCTTTAATATTAGCTGTTCCATTTACATTTAATTTATATGATGATGGTCCATTATTTATTGTTCCTATACCTATATTTCCAGTACTTGAATCTATTCGCATAATTTCAGTTGTTCCCCCTGAATAGAATAAAAATTTGCCAATTGTAGTAGAATAAAATTCAATATTTCCTTGTTCTTCTGGTGTTGCTGAATAACTAAAACCTTTTAAAACAATTCGTGTATTACTAGTATTTCCTAAACTAGAATTACCAGTTCCTATTTGAGTAAAATCTGTTATATCATTACTTATTCTTAATCTACCCCCATCTCCTATTTGTAAAATATTATTAATAGTTGATGAAAAACTTGTTCCAATTCCAACATTTGATGTTATAATAACTCTAGCATTTATATTTGTATTTGAATTAAATGTTATTGTTGTTGAATTTAATGTTAAATCACCTCCTGAATGTTTTAATGATCCTCCTTTTAATGTTAAATTACCATCTATACATGTTGGAGAACTTATATAAACATTAAAATCAGGTTCAGTACTACTATCAACAGTAGGACCAATCTTAACTATTCCTTTTTGTATAAATTCATTTACATTTGAAATATTATAAGTTGTTAATTTTCCACTTATATTAGCAGTTCCATCAACATTTAATATAAATCCTCTATTATTAGTAGTTCCAATTCCCACAACGCCAGCAAATGAATTAATAAATCCTGTTGATGTTTGTTGTAATGATCCTTTTATGTTTGTATTTCCATTTACTGTTAATTTATCTGTTGCTATTAATGAATTTGTATTAATACCAATATTTCCATTTGAATTAATAATTAATGAATTATTTGGAGCATTTGAATTAATGGAAAATTGTGTTTTCCATTCTGTAGATCCGTCATCGGCAGTATAATCACCAAAATCACCCATTACAAAATTAAAATTATTATCATAACCAAATTTAAAATTTCTTGTAGATGCTAAATCAATTCTTTTTGATATTATTATATTAGCATCTGTATTTTCTGTATAAGTATTTCCAATATGTATTGAACCTAATGGATTTGAATTATTTATACCTATATATCCAGATGAAGTAATTAATAATGAATTTGATGGAGCAGCATTATTAATATAAAATTGTTTAATCCAATTCTGAGAAATTGTATTATCTCCTATAATAAAATTAAAATCATTATCATATCCTATTTTTATTAATTTATTATTATACGTATCCTTTTTTGCTATAGTTAAATTACCATCTGTATTATTATTTATAGAACCTATTGAAATATTATCATTTATATATAAATTATTAGATGAATAAATTGAACCATTCACAGTTAATTTATAATCATTATTAGCATTTGTAGTTCCTATACCAATATTTCCATTACTATCCATTCGCATCTTTTCATTTCCAGCAATGAAATAATAATGTCCACCGGTAGCATAATAATTAATACTTTTATATCCTCCTCCTAATAAATGAATTTTAGTATTATTACTATTATTATCATCATTTATAAGACCTAAAATAGTAAAATCATTATCAGTTAAACCAATTCTCAATTTACCTCCATTTCCAATTTGTAATAATCCATTAGGATTTGTTATTCCTATACCAATACAATTATTTTTAGTTAAAGTTAAAATAGTTGTAGATGATGATGATGATATTGAATTATTCCAAGATAAATAATTATTACCATTATTATCATAAACATGATGATATTTTGTTATAAAACCATTACTATCATTTTTACCAATAAAACTATTTATACTTTGATTAGCACTTAAACTAGAAGAATTCCAAATACCATAAGTATCAACAGCAGAATTTATATGTAAGGTTCCATTAAAATTTGTTGAAGTTCCTATACCTACATTACTAAACATTGAAGTAATACCCATTATAATAGCATTATTTGACGAATGAAAATTTGATGTGGTGAGATTAGATCCTATTGAAGCATTTGAAGTTACAGTCAAATTATTTGAAGTCAAAATACTTCCTGAAAATGTATTTGATGTTGTAGTTATATTCCCATCTTGAAATAATGATCCATTATAATTTAATTTATATCCATTAGTTGATGTAGTATTTATACCAACATTTCCATTTGTATCAATAAACAATGAATTTGCTGGTGCATTTGAATTAATATAAAATTGTGATTTTAATGTTTGATCGGTAGAATTTCCAAAATCACCCATAATAAAATTAAAATTATCATCATAACCAAATTTAAAATTACGATTATGTCCATTCACATTGCTTTTTGAAATAACAAATGTTCCATCTGATAAGCTATTAGGTGTTCCTATATGTAAATTTGCTAATGGACTTGTAGTTCCAATACCAATATTTGAACTAACATAAATATTTGATGATGTATATATATTTCCATTAACATTTAAGGCATATGGTGAATTATTATCAATTGTTTTTATAGATATATTTGAATTGGTATAAATATTTGAACCTGAATGTTGCCATTCTTTTTTTATTTCAAAACCTCTTAATATTATTTGATTTAATTTAGCCTTAGTTTGACCATATGTTTGTAATATAATAAGTCTATAGGTTTTAAATGCATTTACATTTGATGGTATTTTTATATTAAAACGTCTATATGTTGTATTAAATACATTATAATCATCAATAAGTATCGTATAATCATCTATTAGTTTTATCCAATTATATGAAGGTATATTTTCAGATACATTTACTTCAACATTATCATTTGTAGCTAATAATGTAATTTTTTTAGGCAAATTTAAGTAATTTCCTACTGTTCCAATTATTTCAATTTGTGAAGCAATAAATTTTTCTGAATATGATAATTGTAACCAATGTCCTGGAACTGATATTGGATTTAGTGCCGCCGCATTTATTATTGTATTTATATTAATATTTAACGCATAATTAAATTTATATTCAATCGCATTATCATAACTCTCATTAGTTTCCCATACATTATTTGAATTAGTAAATAATGTAGTTCCAACTGTTTCACCAGGATTTCTAGTTGATGTATCAATTTTATATGTACCATTACCATAACTTGAATTATTAATAATACCTGTATATAAATTATCAATACTTATATTTAGAGGTGGATATATATTTTCACTTGTAAAATTTGCCCGTTTTCTATCAATAATAGTATCATAAAATGGTAATATATTATTAAATAATACATTTGAAGATATATACTTATTTGTTAGTAAAATACCATTTTCATAAATACTATCAGTTGCATATAATTCAGTAGTTTTAGTTCTTCCAATAATAGTTACTCTATTATTCGGATCATATGTTGTTCCAAAACCAATATAACTATTTTGAATTATATTTTCACCAGTCAGATCAGAATTATAACTATAAGGAAGATTAAGTAAATTACGATTATATATTTGATAATTACCTACCTCAATGTTCCGAGCAATGGTTTGTAATAAATCAGGTGAAACAGTTTCATATATATTTGCTAATCTTGTTTGTAAATCTGTAACTGTAGCTTTTGTACTATAAATAGATGCAATATTTGCAGAAAAATTATTTGAATAAGTTGTATTCATATAATTTTTTGAATAATATAATTCATCAGTTTCTTCTCTTAAAAGATAATCAGGTGCACCCACTATATTATTCCATGCTATATTACCAATTTGACTACCATCAGTTGTTAATATTTTATTTGCTTGAATATTACCATATACAACTAATTTATTACCTTTATTTTCGGTATCAGTTTTCCCTAAAAAAACAGTATAATGTTCAATTTCTGGATTCATAATTAGTTTATTTTCAGTTTGTCCACTTTGTTGATTAATTCCAATTTTAATCCAAGCATTAGAACTTTTCGCATTTTCTAAACTCAAATAATTAGCTTGTAGTTGAGCAATTGTTGGATATATACTATTTAGAGATTGTCCACTTAATGATATAGATGATACATTTATAGCACCATCAACATCTAATTTATAATTTAAAGCAAAATTTGTTGTATTTTTACCAATTACAACACATCTAATATTATTTGTATATATATATGAACCATCACCACCTGCATTGCTTAATATCCAATTATTTAAATTAGATAAATCAGGTTTATTATAAATAATATTATTATAATTCAAATTAGTTATATTTGTTCCTGAACCACTTAAAGCTGTAGCATTTATAATACCATCAACATTTAATTTATGTGTATTAATAGTTGTACCTATACTTACATTACCAGTACTTGAAATAAATAGAGAATTAGCAGGAGCATTTGAATTTATATAAAATTGACGTGTCCATGTTTGAGGAAATGTTTGATCTCCAAAATCACCCATAATAAAATTAAAATTATCATCATATCCAAATTTAAAGTTTCTTACTGTTGAACTAGCATCATATTTAGATATAACAATGGTTCCATCACTATTAGTACTAGTTGATCCTAAATGAATAGTACCTAATGGATTAGAATTTCCTATTCCAACATTTGAAATATTTGAATCTAAATCAACATAAATTTTATTATTATTTGATAACCAATAATTATTAGTAATACGTAAATATATATCATCTAATTCAATATTATTTTTATGAATCAAAGTAGCATTTAAATTACCATTAATATCTAATTTATAAAAACTATTAGGACTTGTTGTAGCTATACCAACAGAATTATTTGTAATTCGCATAACTTCAGTTGTCGCATTTTTGAAAATATATTTAGCATTTGCGCCTCTAACTCCAAATATCATATCAGTATTAAAATTACTCATATAAATATTACAATTTGGATTATCACCATGTATTATAATTTTAGATAAATTTGTATAACCTTTTTCAACAGATAAACAAAAATTATTACTAGTATTCCAATCATAATTTTGTGTAAATTTTACAAATGGTTCATCTGATGTATAACCATCTATAACTATTTTTGGAGTTATAATAATTGGACTGGTTCCTGACATTATATTATCTACTAATAATAAAAAAGTATTATATATTATAGAATAATGATAGTATCGCCAATTATGAGTAGATTAATTGATATTAACTATTTTAATAATGCTCTTACAGGTGGTGGAGGAGAACCAATCGTAACACAAAAAAAATTAATAACTATGCGTAATTTTATTAGAATATTGTTAAAATTATTTAAAAAAGACTATGACATGAAATATAATAAACGATTAGGAGGTTCAACTGAAAGTTTAGGTAATTATTCACCTGCTGTAATTTTTGGTGATTTAAATTATTCAAATCAATTTCAATATCCATTATTTGCAAATAATGATCGTTCATTTATTTAAAATACATCATATTTAATATTATTTTCATATGGTTTATATTTTATGTCAGTTAAATAATAAACCTCTTTTTCTTGATAACCATATCTTTCAATTATTTTTATTAATTTTCCTGAATATTCTATAAAATCATTAATACTTCTTTTTAATTCATTAAATGAATTAAATCCAAAATAATATTTCATTTCCATTGGTAAAATTATATATAAAGCATACATTTCACGAATAATCATATTTCTTAAATCAATGAAAATACCAAAATATTTTTTAACATCATATCTATCACTCAAAATGAACATATATATTTTATAAAATTTATCCATATGAAATAATATATTTGTAAATTTTTCTAGATCATATCTTTTTATAAATCTCAAATTTAAAATAATATCTAATAATTTTTTATCTTTTTGTAAATATTTAATTTCATTTGGAAATTTCTTTAAATAATAATTATTATTATCGTTAATATATTGTCTATATTTAATATCATTATTAAGTACTGCTATTTTATTTTTAAAAGTTGTTTTATTTTCATTATCATAATCTCTAATTTTATTTATGTAAAAATAACAAACAATTATTATTATTATTATTGATATTAATATATTAATCTGTTGATTTGATATTATAAAGTAAATTAAAGCAATTATTAATGTCGCTACATAATAATTATAATACCACATTATTTTATAATGAAACCCCGTCTATAAAATATATAACAAAAGATAATATAACAAAAATTATTCCTATATAAAATTGTCGTTCTTTTTTAAAAAAGATTTCTTTGAATTTATTATAATTATTTGATGATGGATTATCAATTAATATTACTATATCATTAATTATATCTATAATTGTTTGCATCGTATTTTTATATATTAAACCTATATTCAATTCGGTAATATCCATTCTTCTATAATAATATACATTATTTATATAACATCCATCATATCAACCGCCGACATTAAACTACGACGACAGCAATATCTAATTAATCCTAAATTATCTAATATTTCTTTTGTATGAATATCATTAAAATATTTAAGATCAGCATCTGTTGCTTTTTCGGTATTTAGTGCTGCTAATTTATTTTTTTCTTGATGATAATAATCATATTTATCAGCAATAATTTTAGAACAGGTAAAACAACGAATTGGAATAATCATTTATATTTATATATATATTATATTCATATCATTTTTTTTTATCTATTTATATTAAATGGATAATATACAGGTTTTACGTTATTTAACTACTATTGAAAATCGCTTAAAACTAATTGAATTAAATAATGGAACTTCAACTACTTTAATTGCTTCATCCATTAATTTAAATGATTTTATTGCTCGTTTAACAGCTATTGAAAATCGTCCTCAAATTGGTTTAAATGATGTTAATGCTTGTTTAGCAACTGCCGAAAGTCGCTCTCAGGTTAATTTTGATGATATTAATACTCGTTTAGCAGCTCTTGAAGCCCGTCCCCAAATTAATGTTGATGATATTAATACTCGTTTAGCAGCTCTTGAAGCCCGTCCAGATGTGATGCAACGATTATCAGCTGTTGAACTTACACTAGCAAGTTTAAATAATTCTTAAGTATTTAAGAATATGAAATAATTATTTTTATATAATGATAAATATATATATTATTAAATCTGATCATTTACCAGTAAGATCAAAATCAATTGATGTTACAGTTAATAAACTTCGCAATTTAATGTCAGCTCTTAATATCAAGAGTAATGCTATAATAATTAAATCACCAACAATTCAAGAAATAGAAAATAATATAAATGAATATAATAATAGTATAGATTTAACAGAAGAATTTGAGGATGAAGATTTTAAGAAATTACAATCAAAATTTAATTTAGCTCAATTATCTAATTTATTAAAACATAAAACAGCATATGAATTAATTAAAAAATCTAATAATAAACATAATTTAATAATTGAAGATGATGTATTATTACCTGAAGATTATATTACTAACTTTAATGATTGTTTGAAACTTTTAAATAATATTGAATATGATATATTATTTACATGTATTTCAAATAATAATCAAAAAGCAAAAAGACTTGATATAGAATTATCTACAATCAATTTCAAAGTGTTATTAACAAAAAGTTCATATTTTATTACATCAACAATGGCATCAAAATTATTTGATTATCTTAAAATAATAAGATTAACAATTAAAAATAGTTTATCAAAATTTATTTATGATAATAGAGATGAAATACAATCATATATATTAAATAAACATACATTATTGGAAGGATCAAAATTTGGTATATTCTCTTCAACAGTAAATCCATCAAATGTACAAATTCAAAACGGTAATTATGCTGATATGATTGAAATTTATAATAAATTTGAAAGTGATCATAGTTTATTCAATAGTGGTTTGGAACATTATAATAAATATGGCAAAAATAATCCAGAATATGAACATTTAATTGGATTGATGTATTATAAATTAAATAATTATAATAAAGCATTAGAACATCTTAAAGAAGCAGTATTAAGCTTCAAAAAAAAAGAAGGACATGTACCTGTATTTAATGAAATTCTTAATAATTGTATAAATATGCACAAATATTGTCAAAATGATATTAATAATTGTTTTGATAAACCTAGTATTTATTGTGCTTGAACATTTATTTTTTAATCATTTTCATATGTAAAAATTGTGGATGAAATATAACTGTATCATTTATCGCCTTGAAATTCGTTAATATTTTTTTTAAATTAACCTTCTTATTACAATGATAATATTTATAAATTATTGATATATATATTTGTTCAATATTATCATTATATTTATCTAAACATAAATCATATATTTGCTGACCTCCAATAACAAAAACTTTATCAATATTAATTGATCTTTCACAATATTCAAATGCTGTTTCAATATTAGAAAAACTTAATACATTATCACTATTTGTAAATTTTTTATCACCTGTAATAATGATATTAATTCTATCTTTTAACGGTTTGATATTTAATGAATCCCATGTATTTCTACCCATAATAACAGCATTTTTCTTGAATTTATCAGCATTAGTTGTAATTTGCTTAAATAAATACATTTCACTTTTTATATCCCACGGAATAATGTTATCTTTACCTATACCACCTTCTAAGGTACATGCCAAAATAATGGAATATAACATTAAATTATTAATATAGATATATTTTTATATATCTATAAATCTATCATATATTTAACAGCACTCAAATCTAAATCTCTAATTCTAACAAATTCATATTTATCATTTGGAAGAGGTCGTTTTATTATAAATGGAATTTTACCCTCTTTCAATTCTTCCAATGCTATTTTTCTTAAATCCATATTAGATTTAATAGACTTTTCAATTTTAACGAATGGTGGATGTCCTTGTGATAATTGAACTGTTCTTTGACTAATAATTAAATTGAATTCATATTTAGTCATAATTAATTTACTAACTTTTTTATTATCTAAAGATGAAAAAACTTTCATATAATCATCAAACGGCACTTTATTTTCAGTCATTATTTAATTCTAAATTGTTTCTCTTATATAATTAAAATCATTTTTTATTTTCTCTCCATGTAAATCCACAATTATCACAAACATAGAAATATTTCATATGTGATGGATGATATTTAATTGGTATAATTTGTCTTTTATCATCTGGTATATCACAATTTGTACATTTAATTGTATCATCCTTAATTCTTCTTAATGTTGGATCAAATCTTAAATAATTATTGACATGTTGATTATATAATAATTCATCTTCAGTATATATAGTTTCTGATATCTTTATGGCGGTTGAACTTTCTTCATCCTTTTCGAAAGAACAATGCTTACAATAATAAACTAATTTTTTATCAGCATTCGTTTTTATATATTTCATGTTATAACATACTTCACAAAAATTCATAATTATTTATCTTTGTTATTTAATTATAATTATCATTTTTTTTATATTAATATTTGACATAATAAATTTTCAATGAATATAGGTTCCCTACCTTTATTTGATATCGTTAATAAATAATCTATTTCTGCTCCTACACGTATTATTTCCATCTTCTTATCATTATCACTATTTTCATATATTTTTAATAAATCTAATATTATATCACTTATACTCAAATTAAATTGTGATAATTTATATGAAAATTGTCTTATATCATATAAATCATATTTAGACTTAACTAAATTATTAATAGGAGGATAATTAAATTTGATGAAATCATCCGTTATTAATAATGGTTCATTTTTATATACTTGTAATATAAATATATGAAATATAATGTTTCTATTCAATATTTTTATTTTGTTTTGATAATTAAAATAATGATTGAAAATATTATGTATTTCTTCTATTGTAAATAAACGTAATCTTATCAATGAAAAACGACTTTTAATTGGTGATTCTATTTTTGATATTTTATTCGTTGTACAGATAAAATACGCATTATTATAAAATCGCTCAAGTATTATTCTGAATGCGTATGAATAATTATCTAATTTATCAATATTTTTAATAATAATCAAATGTTTATTATTTATCATAGGTCTATTTTTAATTATAAATAACATCATATCTGTTAAAAATGAATAATCGGTTGACATATTCGGATTATTTAAATCAATCTCTAGAAAATATTGATTTTCATAATAAATTACATTCTTATTCCATATTAATTCTTTTTTATTTAAATTTACTATATTAAATTTAATTTTTATTAATTCATCTATGAATAATTCAATTGGAAAACCTATATATGAAAATAATAATATATTATAATCTATTTTTGCGTAGGCATTTAATAATAAATTATATTCATCAATATTTGATATAATTTCTCTGAAATTATTTTTAAAATTTATCCATAAGGACATATTATAATTATTATAATGTGTATCTATTATATAGAAAATGGAATTTGAAAATAAATTGAATATTATTACAAATATTCTAGTAATAATAACAGTTATTTTTACTATTATCCTTATTATTGATGAATTGTATAATATTGGTTTATTCACCTTTAAATACACTTATTTATATAATTATGGTTCTTTTCATTCTAAGTTTAATAATATTCAAACTATAGAATCAGAAACTAATAGATTTAATGTCTATAATAATTCAAATTTCCTTTATAAAGACATTTTTAATAAATCATATTTCAATTATTTAATCAAAATTTCAATTACCTTAATTACTATTCTTTTTGTAATTACTTATGGTTTATATTTTTATGAAACTTTTATAATAAGCCAAAAGGATGATATTTGTAGTTTTGATAAGTATACCTCATTGCCAAAAAGAATATTAAAATGTATATGTAATGATTGTCATAAATATATTCCTGATTGTAGTGATAATTATATTGTAGCATTTATATTAATAATAATAATTCCATTATCTTATCTTTTTAAAAGTTTTTTAACATTAGATTTTACACCAAATTCTAATTCAACTGTTTTTACTCTCATTTATGTTATAATATTTATTCTACTCATTTTCAAATATTCATATAATATATTCAATTTGAAAAAAAAAGATTTTAAAGAATTAATTGTTTATGTTATAGCTACTATTTTATTAATAGTATCAGGTTATATATACAAATATATCTATAATAAATATAATAATAATATTACCTTACTTTCAAAAACAAATAATACTGTTTTTAATGATATATATAGACAATCACCACCTATTAAACCTGAACCTATTAAAAAACCTGCTATTTTAGATACCTTTAAATATGATCCTAAAAGTATTGATCCTAAATATAAATTAGAAAAAGAAATTGTTGATAATTATTACAAAGCAATTAAAAATTATGATAATGAACTTAATTATTATACTCAAAGATATAATAATTATGTAAATTCTCTTAATAGTAATTTGTCTGATAAAATTAATTTTACAAATGTATTTTTGAATATTAGTGGATTAAATAATTATCTTCATATTTGGTTAATTGTATTAATAATTATTATTGCCATTATTTATTATAATTACACTGATAATAATTTATTATTTGCCTGTTTAATATATTTAATTTCTATATTGACTATCTTAACAATTATGAATTCTATTCAATATTATAATACTTATGTTAATAAATATATTATTTATGAACCATCATCACAATATAAAAATGATATAGCAAATGCTAATACAAAATTAAATCTAATTTTAGATCCATCTAATGGTGAAAATTTTTATAATATTTTAATAAATAATAAAAATGTTAATGGTACTAATTCAGCATTAGATAATGATTATACAAATAGTGAAACAACAATAAATAATGATATTAAAAGTCTTACATATGATAATAATATTATTAATAGTAATATAATAAGTAAAATTCATTCAAATATTATAAATCTACCAAATGTTAATAATGATAGTATTAAAGGCGATTATAGTGTATATTATAATATTACTGATTCAGGTACTCCAATCAATACATTTTATACAAATGCTGTTTCTTTTGTAAGAAATAATATATCTAAATTTCCAATAGAAAATTTATATTTCCATTATAAAAATAATATAAAAGTTGATATAACTAGCAATTATCATAAATATTCAAATTTAAAAATATATTATCAATCGTATCAATTATATAAATTAATTGATAAATTAGAAAAATTATTATATAAAGGAATTAAAAAAATAAAAGATAAATATTATACATTTCTATATGATATACATCTAAATTATAAAACAATATATGGAACATCATCAGTAGATAATAATTTTACATTAATAGATAATAATATTACTAGCATTATAGCTGTTACAATTGAACCAGATAAAATTGATAACGAAGTCTTTAATAAATTTAAAACTGATATATTAAATAAAATAGTTATTTCATCAACTAATACTATACGTACATTTAATACTACTATTACTGATAGTAGTAATATATATATAGCTAGTGATTATATATCTATAGCTAGAACTGATAACCCTTTTAACAGTTTAAGTGCTATTAGTATTACTAAAAATCCTAATAATTTTATACCAGAAAAAATAAGTTCTACTTTTGAAGAATTACCAATAAAAATTACAGATATTTTTAATAATGAATATTATACTGGAGGAGCTGATACTTTTAAATTTAATAGTATAAAAATTAAAACTACTCAAGATGATTTAACTAATAAATTATTAGTAATACCAAAATATAAATCAATAGTTAGCATTACAACTAACATAACAGAGTTTAAAACAGGTGATAATATATATACAATTAATAATAACAATAATGTAGTATATCCTTTTAATATATCTCAATATGATGATACAGATACAGATACTATTAATTTAATTAAAATTGTAATGAGAATATTAGTTAATAATTTAATTTGTATAAATGAATTTCAAGATACTGATACTACTTTAAAAAATTTTTTAATTAATAAAGATACTGGAGAATTAAAAAATTTATATTTTAATACATTATTTAATGTTATAAATATAGAAACTATTCAGCTTACTTCAATATATGATCAACCAAATATTAAATTTTTTAAATCTTGGTATAGTTATTTAATATTCTTATATAATATTTATACTTATGATCAAAATATATTATTAGATAAAATTGAATATTCAATATATAATTATAGTTCTAATATTGATAATTATACTAATGAAAATTTATATAAAAATTTACAAACTCTTAAAACTAAAATTACTAAAAGCAATAAGAGTAATTTAATTGACAAATATATTAAAAATATTTATATAATCAAATTTGTAGTTAAATTATATTCATTATTTATTGAAAAAATTAAATATAAAATAGAAACTGAAATTGATAAAACATTATGTACTGTATCTAATACTATTTCAGCAATTGAAACTAAATTATATATTCATATGAATGCTAATTTTGAATTTTCTACAAAATTTATACCATTAAGTATGACAGAATATGTAAATGCCAAAAATACAGCAACAAGTGCAACTGCTACAGAGCAAAATAAAAAAGCAGCATTAGATTCATTAACACCAGTAATTCCAACAATAACTAAAAAACAAAATAAATATAAAAATGATTCTATTTTAAATGAATATGGTATAATTTTAAATTCACTATTTAATATTATCTTATATTTATTACGATATAATATTACAAAGGATGGTGATAAGAGTATTAAGGCAATAACAGATACTATTATTTCAAATTATACATTCTATAATTCAGAGGAAACGGATATAGATCTTGAATATTTGCGAAGTGAATTGAAAATTAATTGTAATTATTATAATAAATATAATACTCTAAATAATAAACAAATAGCAAATATTAAAAATAATGCTAATGTTGTAGCATATAATTTTCCAGTTTTAGCTGTTATTTTTTTAATCTTTTTAGGAGAATCTATATTTATAAAATCTTAATATATTATTAATATGAACAGTAATAGTTGTACTGATAATACTATTAATTATTATTTTATAGGTAATAAAGAAGATTTGAAAAATGAACCTATATTGAAATACTTTGACACTAATTTAATTCCTTTAAATAATATATTATTGAGTTATTATCCAACATTAGGATCAAAAAATATCAATGATCCTGATTTGACAAAATTATTAAATAAATTGAATGATAATCGCAAAATTTATAATAATTATAATATATATCCGATTTTAATTACAATAATACTGATAATAATAATAATATTGATATTTATATTAAGATTTTTATTTATTTATTACAATAGTTATTATGGATACATATTACTATTTATATTATTAGCACTTATAATTATAGGTAGTATATGGTTTATATACATAAATAATGAAACATTATAATAGAAATGGCAGAATTATTATTTGGTTTTACAGATTTATCAACTGTTAGAAATCCAAATACACCAATATTAAATTTAGGTACATTAGTAGGCATTCCAGATTCTTATGTCAGAAAATTTAATCCATCTAGATATAATTTTTATGTTAAATTTGTAAATGGTTTAAAAGATCCAGTAACTTTACATAAATTTTTATATACTTTAAATGATGCTAAAGTATATCATAAAAATATTCAAGATAAATTAACAACACTTGCTAAAGGATTAAATAAATTATCAACAGAAGATAGAAAAAAAATAGTTTCTAATTTAAAAAATGTACTTGATAATAATAAATATGATAAATTATATGATGTTATTCAAAATTTTGGCAAAGATTTTAAAATAAGTGGTGGTGCTATTGGTGATAAAAATGGTGGTGATGATGATATTAATCCTATTGACACTAAAGAATTTTATATTTCTAAACCTATTGCGCCTATGCAAACTTTTTTAAATGAAATCAATAAAGTAGCTCCATTATTAGGTAGTCGTCCAAAAACAAATTTAAATGATCTTATTAAATCGCCCGCAGATAATCCATCTAATACCGATGATAAAATAGCAATTGATATAAATAAAGTTAAATCAGTATATGAAGGTTTTAAAAATATACCCAAAATGAACCCAGATAGAATTCAAATTAGTATGATTGATAGAGGAATATTTATTGGAGTTACTTTTTTAATTAGATTAGTTACATTATCTCTAATATATTGGTGTTTAAATTCAAATTTAATTAACAATTTTAGACAAGCATTCATATATTATTGTATTATATATATATTATTTTTCATATTTATTACAGCATTAGTTAATGTCATTTATTATTATCCTATTTTTGAATTATTTACGAATGTAACATTAACAAGCATTCCAAATTTATTATATTATTTTTATATCCATTTTAATGGCATGTATAGTCTTTTATTTCATGTCGCAATTATATTAATATTATCAGCAATTCCATTTATTTTAGCAATGGATAAAAGAGTTGTTGATAATAGTGATATGAATATTAGTTTTGATTATAAACAAAAAACAGCTATATATAATTCTATTTATAATTTTTCATTTGTAATATGGATTTTAACTAGTGTTGTAGCATTAAAATTTTAATTGTTATTGTTAATTAAAGGATATTTGAAATACTATGGATGATAATAATCGCGACTCATATATATCCGAATTTATCATTAATTATCTACAAACACATAATCCAAATTATTATTCTGATACGGTAATTATAGATAATTATAGAGAATATTTAAAATTAAATTTTCTTAGTAAAAATGAAAAATTAAAAAAGAAAGATTTAAAGCGATTAAAGGAATTGAATAATTATTTTTATGGTTCTGATGATGGAACTAATGCTTCTTATGGAACTTCTTTAGCTAATAATTATATTACAACTATAAATTCTATTAAAAGTATGTTATTAGCAAATGATAATGCTGTTAAAGATATAATTTCAAGTATTTCTCAAATAATTGAAACTAGTTCTAATGAAAATGGAAATGCTGAAAATGCTAAAAAATATTTAGATGAATATATTATTCCTGAATTATTAAAAGAAAGTTCAACTTCTTATAATATATCAGATTTTAAATTACCATCTGAACAAATTGAAAAACCAGTAATTTCATCTGCTGAAACAAAAGAATTAATTAAAGGTTATAAAAAGAATAAAGAGAAGGAAGCAGCAGAACAAACTAATGCTCCACAACCTCAAGTAGCAACACCAGCACCAACACCAGCAACGCCAGCACCAGCAGCACAAGCAGCACAAGCAGCACTAACACCAGCAACACCAATAAAAGTAGATGAAGATAAAGTTAAAAAAATGAAGGAATTAAAAGAAAAAGCTGAAGCAGAAATTAAACAAATATATGATAATATTAGTAAAAATCATGATGAAGTAAAAAAAATAATTCAAAATGAAAAATATAAAGATGCTATTAAAGAACTAATAAAATTTAAAAAAGAAACATCATCATTACAATCAACAAATGATACTATTAATAGTAATTCAGAAACAGTTTCTGCTAACCTTAGTAGTAGTGGTTCAAGTTCTGGCAATAGTGATATAAAAAGTCAAGAAGAAAAATTTAAAGAAACTTTAATCACAGATTTAAAAACTAGAACTTCTGGTGGTGCTAACCCTATTATTGAAAATATTAAAGGTATTGAAGATATTTATAATGAATTTGAATCTATAACTACTATAGAAGAAATTAAGGAACAATTAAATAAAACTATTCCTGATAGTAATATTATAAATAAAATATTATTATATGTTTCATTAAATAAAACATTTAAAGAAATAGAAAAATTATATAAAATTATCACTTCAATTATTGAAAATGCCACTGATTATGATGAATTAAATAAACAATATAAAAATAATTTAAAAAACTTAAAAAAATTTACAGATGAATACACAAAATTATTTGATCAATTTAAAAAAGGAGATAAAACGCAAAAAAAAGAAACAAATGGTGATAATAAAACAAAAAGTAAAAAAGATGAATTAGCTATTTTTAGGAAAAAAATTGAAGATATTTATAGTAAATGTAGAAATATTTTTTTACAATTTTATACTAAAAAAATTAAAAATAAGTTAGACAAAATAACAGATAGAAATATACTAGAACATGGAGAAAATAATATAACGCCATATAATGATATATTATTAAAAACCTCATTAGTAGATAAATCTAATTATTTAATTAAGTTTAAAATAGAATTTGAATCTAGTGCTATACAATCACCAATAAAAACTAATTTTAATATAGATAAGTTTTTAATTTATTTTATATATATATGGTTTTATAAAACTTATTTATTAGAACAACTTAATGATGAAAAATTGAATACTACAAATAAATTATTAACTTTTTTTAATACATTAAATGAATATTATATTAAATTTGAACAAATATTTAATACTACAGATAGTAATGATATTATAGAATCCGATATATTATTTAAATTATTAGCTGTTGAAAAAAAAGCTATTAATTCCTTAATAGAAGATAAAATTATAGAACAAGAACTAGTAGATAGTACAGCACCACCAGCACCAGGAGGAGGACCACTAGCACCACCAGCACCAGGAGGAGGACCACTAGCATCACCATCACCAAGACCAGGAGGACCAGGACCAGGAGCAGGAGGACCACCAGCAACACCAGCACCAGCACCACCAGCACCAGGAGCAGGAGGACCACCAGCACCAGCACCAGCACCACCAGCACCAGCACCACCAGCACCAAGACCAGGAAGACCAGGAGGACCAGGACCAGGAACAGGAAGACTACTACATATAAGACTACCATCACCACAACCATCACCACCACCATCACCACCAGGACCACCAGGACCACGAGGAGTACTACTAGTACCAGGAGAATTACTAGCAGGAACACCACCAAGAACACCACTATCATCACCATCACCATCACCAGGACGAGTAGAAGAAACACCACCGCCACCACCACCACGACCATCACCACCACCATCACCACCACCATCACCACCACCACCACCATCACCACCAGGACCACGAGGAGTACTACTAGTACCAGGAGAATCACTAGCAGGAACACCACCAAGAACACCACTATCATCACCATCACCATCACCAGGACGAGTAGAAGAAACACCACCGCCACCACCACCACGACCATCATCAGTAGCAGTAGAATTACAATTAAACTATGAAAAATTAAATAAAATTAATGATAAAGCAATTGGAGCAGAATATTATGTAAATAAATTACATACTGAAATAAATGAATTTTTGGAAAATATTATATATATTCAACAAGACCTTAAAGAAATATTTCAAAAAGAAATAAATAAAGCATCTGATGCAATTGAAAAATTAACTAATGCAAGAAAAAAAATTTTATTAAAAATAGAACAACAAGCAATATTAATTAAAAATGAAGCAATAATAGATGAAATAAAAAAAATAACAGAAATAGCAAAAATAGTAGAAGAAGCAGAAGAAGCAATAAAAGAAATAGAAGAAGCAGTAAAAGAAATAGAAGAAGCAAAAGTAAATATACAAGATATATATATAAAAAATGTACTAAATTTAAGTACATTTAATATACCAAATTCCAGCATTCTTTCTAAATTACAGGATTTAAAAACAATAACATCATATGATAAAAAACTAACTGAATACCAAAAAAATTTTGATAGTTCAATTGACAAGTTAACAACAAAATTAGATACATTAAATGATAAAACAACATTAAGTAAATTAAAAGAAGTGTTAAATACAAGTTTACGAATAAAAAAATATGGTGGTGGTAAAAAAACAGACAAAATATCATCATTATTATTTAAAATAATTGCTAAGTTAATTCAATCAATAAAATATGATATATTTACGAGTAGTAATATTATAAATAATATATATGATGATATAACTATAGTAAAAAAAAAAATAGAAGACAAATATAAAACTGATGATAATTTATATATTATTATATTATTTTTAGATAATATAATAAGTATATATAAAAAAGGATTAAACGTTATTAAAAATGTTAATAAAATATATAACCATTCTAGTATTGTTGATACATTATTATTAGAAACTATTATACATGATTATGAAAAAATAATTATTAATATATATAAATTGGTTAGTATTTTATATAATTTTATATTTATTAATATAATAAATAATGATAAAATATCTTCTAAAAAAATTGAAATATTACCAAATGAAATAACTGAAATTAAAAATGAAATAACCATATTAGATTTAAATTATAATATTGATATAAACTTATATCATAGCGATTTTCAACTATATTTAGTTAAAATATATGATATAATTAATATATCAAATAAAATAGATATAAAAATAGATATAAAAATAATAACCGATCAGTATAAACAAATATTAAAAGATATTAACAAACTACCAATACTATTTCTATTATACAATAATGCGACTACTGATACTATTACTGATACTATTACTGATACTATTAATGATAATATTATTGATATTAATAGAATTAACTCAAATAAATTAGAATTTATTTATAAAGAAACCGATACTTTTGATAATAATGTATCAAACGCAAAACAAATAACAAATAAATTAATTAAAAACGTAAGAGATTTAATTAATTATGATTTATTATCGCGATTAATATTAAACTTAAAAATAATTTATAGTTACGATATAATAGAAATTAAAAAAAAAATAGACAATGAAGACAGTAAATTATCAGAAATATTAATATTAATTGCTAAATTAGTTAATAAACAAATTATATATTTTGCACAAAATATATTAATAATAAATCCTAATATAGATGATACAGAAAAAGACCATATATATTTTGACTTATTGAAAGAAGCATATAAATATGAAAATAATGTAATATTTATATTAAATAGAGAAATATCATATTTAAACTTTGAATATATTTATGAAGCGTATGAGTATATTATTAAATTATTTGATATATGTACTGAGTTATTAGATAAATACAATAATTTAGAAAAATCTAATGAACTAAATGACCAATCAGATATACAAATAATACAATTCGTTATACATAGTATTAAATCTACATATATAGATAACGATAATTTATATACTTTAATAAATTCATTACGCAATATTAAAGAAAATAAAGATAGTAATATATTGCTAATGGTAAGAAAACTAATAATTATTATTCAAATACTATATACTACTAAAGTAAATATACGTGATAATAGTATATATATTGATGATATGTTAATATTAACATATCATCAATTAGATTTAAATAATAACAATATATTAAATTATATATATATTACTTCTTTAGAAACTATCTTATATAATAATTTATTTAAAAAATTCATAATACGAGATATGAGTATAAAAGATATAAGTAATTCTATATCTGTAATATCATCTGAAAAAAGTAAAAATGATATTACAGATATAATAATAAAGCTACCATTATATAAAAACGCAATTAGTAATAAAAAACTCAACATTTTATATTCAGAAGATATAAAAACCTATGATGATAGAATATATAAAAGTGAATTTATTGAACTTAACAATATTGAAAAGTTACTACAAAATATTTTAATTAATACAAATAATAAAAAATTTTTAAATAACGACAAAGGAAATGCCTTAAATGAAATATTTACGTCTTTATTTGAATTAGTATTTTATAATTCAAATAAAGACGTAAATAATTTATTTTCAAAAATAATACAATATAAACACCAATATCTTAGGGAAAAAAATATATTATACATATTATTAGAAATAATAGAAGAATTATTACATATATATTCACAAGCATCAAATTTAATAAATTATATTTTAATTAATTCAAATGAATCATTATCAAAATTTACTGATAATTATATAAATGTACTAGAATGTACATTTAGAAGTATTCATTATTTTATTAATACTTTACAGGTTTTAAATAGTAGTCATAGAACCATAGAAGTCAACCTAAAATATATAAAAGATAAAAATGAAGAGTTTAAAAACTTATATAAAACATTTGATACTTATAGCAAACCTATAATAATATATAATACATTTAGAAAAAAATCAAAATATATAAATATTATTTCTAACATATATTTAAGTTTATTACCAGATAATTCAGATAAACAATTAATTACTGGGTTTATAAATAATCTTAAAAAAAAAAAAAAATACTATTTATGATAATATAATAAGAGCTTATGAAATATATAATATTGATGAAATAAATAATATAGAATTAAATGACTTATATTTACAAAGATTAGTATATTTATTATTAAAAAAATTAATAACAAAAGATTATAATATATTAGATAATGATAGTTGTTTAATAGATCTCCGTATTACATCATGTGATCAAAATTATTTTAATATGAATATTGATATAATAGTAGCAAGAAAAGAAACATTAAAATTAGCAGTAGAAACATTTATAGAACTAAATAATATATTCCATCAAGCAAATGATAATAAAATTGAAATTATAGAAGCAAATAAAGAAATAGTATATAAAGTATTTCTAATATTTTCGATAGTGTTAACAGAATTAGCACAAATAAACATTGTAAAACATTCAAATCAAAAATTTATATTAAATGAAACTAAAATTGATATAGATAGCAAATATAAAGATAAAATATTTAATGTTATATTTGATAATATAGATAACTTATTTAATACAATTGAATACATAAATTCTAAATATTTGAATTTATATAATGAAAAAATACCAGATTCATTTGATTTAGTTAACCAAATAGAAGACACAACTATAAATTTTGATAAAATATTATCATCTCCATTTGATGCTAAAAAATATTTTTTTACAGAAGATATACTAAAAACCCTAGAATCAAATTACTCAATGAAGGAAAAAATTATTTATATTAATTTATTATATACCTTGATAGATAAAAGGGAGAGCTCATCACAAATAATATGTGCCAGAATATATGATAAAGCAAAAAATTACTTTACAGACTTAACAAATGAATTTAATATTATTTATATAAATATTATATATTTACTTTTTACGTATATAAATATACGTAAAAACAAAAATAACCTACAATTAAACACTGTTAATGATATAGATATAGATAAATTGCAATATTATATATATTTATTAAGTGAAGAAAAACTTGATGACAATCATAAACAAAATTTAAAAAAATATCAATATTACTTAATATTATTATTAAAATCAGAAATAGAAGATATACTAAAAATTGATCAAAACTTAAATATAATTATTGGAGTTTTAGGTCATAATATACTTGATGAAATTGACACTAATAAATTTAATATATCAAATGATACTATAAATAATATTACTACATATATAAACAAATTTATTTTATGGTATAATAGACAATCATCATCATCAATAGAAATAATTCTCCAATATGAATTGGAAATAGCATTTAATATAATAATTAACAATATAATAAATATTGATGATACAATAATTGAAAGTACTTCTATAGAAGTACTTATAAATTTTATTTTAAAAGAATCAGTTTTATTTAACAGATTTAATGAATCAGAACAACAAATGTATAAGTTATTTTGTTGTATAATAATATTATTTATGTATATAAATAAAAATCGTGACGTTTTAACTAATATAAACCTAACCAATAAAGATTTATATACAATAATAAAAAATATAAGTAATATTTTTGATAGTTTATATGATATATATAGTAATCTACATGTTGAAACATATAAAATGAATATAATAATAAATTATTTAACATACATATTATTAATTTATAATTTAATATTAAT
>Ga0315906_10002864_pt1 | contig 23413 bp, 21 predicted proteins | sample LakEriMetagenome_4_FD_203526 | JGI IMG/M metagenome (GOLD analysis project Ga0315906, IMG submission 203526) | Freshwater fungal communities from buoy surface, Lake Erie, Ohio, United States - Buoy 2 MA122 | ecosystem: Environmental > Aquatic > Freshwater > Lake > Lake biofilm | place: USA...
GCGCAACATCAGTCAACGCTGGACAATGCCCATTCAGAATTGGAAACAAGCGCTAAGCCAACTGATGATCCGTTTCGAGCAACAATTCAATAACGCCTAGCAAAATCGATAAACACAAAATTCGGGATAGCCTCGGCGCGACTGATGTTCGCGCCGAAAAGTTTAGCTAACCTTCATCTCGTCCAGTCGCTTACGTGCGTCGTCGGCCGCGCGACCTTGGGTTGAATAGCTCAGGAACTGTTTGTACATCGCAGCGGCCTTGGGTTTGTCGCCTTTAGTTTGGTAGGCGATGCCTAGGCGATAGTGTGCGGTTAGTTTTGGGTCGAGTTGGAGTGCGCGTTCCATTGATGTAATGGCCGCGTCAACTTGCTTTTGTTCGAGCAAGGAACGCCCGAGGCCGAAATGTGCATTGGCATTGGAGGCGTCAGTGGTGATCTGTCGTTCAAATAGTTTCTGCGCTTTTGCCGCCTCATTTGCGTTTACCATCGCGAATCCCAGTGAGGACGTCGCGCCGCTTAATGAGTCGGCCAGATCGCCGTCCGCCCCCGGCTTAATATTGGCAAGGATGGCTTCGGCCTTATCAAACTCTTTTTCGTAGATATGCACCTCGGCGCGCAGCAATTGCGCCCGCGCTGGATCCACCTTTGCAAAATCGGTACTGTTTTGAATCGCCTTGCGTACGCTGCCGCCGACGATGCCAGGGGCTTGCAGGTAGAACTGATTCAGATCGCGCCGCATGTCGAAGTGTTTTGGATCAAGCTCAACCGCCTTTTGAAACATGTCTTTTATGTTTCCAGCGTACTTGAGCCCGGCGGCGATACCCGCCGACATGGCTGCCGCCCCGTAAAGCGAGCCGAGTATATGGTGGCAACGTGCGGACTGTGGCAATTCCTTAATGCACTGCTCGGCGCGCGGGATCAGCTCCTCGCGTTTCTTGGCGTCTCCCCCCGCAAAACGAGCAAGATACCAAAGGGCAACGTCATCCTTGGCATTTCTGGCTAACTTCTCGCGCGCCAAGGCTTCCACATCGGCGAGCTTACGCGCCTTGGCCAGGCCGATGAACTCGGCGTCGGTTGAAGTGGCAAACGCCGGGATCATCAGCAGCGAAAGTGTGAGTGCTAAGAGTCGTTGAGTCATTTTGTTTGGGATGTTGGTCTGAAACTTGAGGCGATTATGGATGGTTACTGGCTGGTAAAGGTAGGTCTTGCTGCTATTTGCCGTGTTGGACGCTTTGAGACCGGGTATCAGATGTAAAGTGCAGGCATGACGATCAAAATTCTCGCTACAATTGCCGTCGAACTCGCGTGGTTGGGTTACTGTCGGCCCGGTTTCGAGCGCGATCTGGGCATCGAACTTCAAGAGCGGCTGGGCGGGGAGATTGTTGATTTGCAAGAAGATTGCGGATTTGTCCGTGTCTCCTGTGCCACCACCCAAGCCAGTTTTCGCGTCTCAGTTCACGACCTGACCTTCGCACGTCAGCTGCTCTTGACGCGGGACGCCCCGGTCGCGTTGACATCGAATGATCGTGTGAATCCGATCTTTGAAGCGCTGACGGCATTCCTTGCCGCGCGGGGTATCGACCATGTCGTCGATTGCCGTGTCGAGTATCCTGACACGAACCACGGTAAGGCACTGTCGCGATCGGCGAAGGCCATCGAGCCACGGTTACGCGAGCTGTTCGGCGAGGCGGGGATGCTGGCCGGTCATACCAAGTATCGCGCGATGGTTTTTCTCACACCGGACAAGCGCGCTTACATCGGTGTCGCAGACATGCATCTTTCCGCCCAAGATCGGCTCGGCATCCCGCGTTTTCGCATGCCTGCCGACGCTCCATCACGCTCCACGCTCAAACTCGCTGAGGCGATTCATGTGTTCCTCGGTAGCGGCCAGGACGAAGCGTTGCAGCCTGACATGCGAGCGGTAGATTTGGGTGCTGCACCGGGAGGTTGGACATGGCAATTGATGCAGCGCGGCTTACGCATCACGGCCGTTGATAACGCATCCCTCAAAGGCGACTTGGTGGACAACGCGATGGTGAAACACCTGCGCGCTGATGGTTTTAAGTACACGCCCAACATACCGGTCGACTGGTTGGTGTGTGACATGGTTGAGCAACCCGCGCGAATTGCCAAATTGGTTGCCAAGTGGTTGGCCAGTGGCTGGGCACGTTACGCCATCTTTAACTTGAAGCTGCCGATGAAAAAGCGCAATGAGGAGGTCGAGCGTTGCCGTCAGATTATTGGAGAGGCATTGGACGAGGCCGGCAAGTCCTACATCTTGCAATTCAAGCAGTTGTACCACGATCGCGAAGAAGTGACCGGCTTTGTCATGCTGCCATCCCGCAAAGAACGGTTTGCGCACAATGTTGCTGCCCGCGATAAACCCGCCAACACTTCACGCGGTGGGCAGAAAAAAATTGGGCGTGAAACCAACGGCACGATGGGCGTAAAAGGAGCGAAGGGAGTAAGCGAAACAAAGCGGCCACCAAAACCTGCAAGCTCAGGCAAGACTGGGCCCGGGACACTAGTGCAAACAAAACCCGTGCTGAATCTAAATTCGACGTTGCCGCGTGCGGCAGCGTCACCGTGGTCGGTGAAACCTTTGCCGAAGCGGAAAAAAGCGAAATAAGCACTTCGAAATCAACGCTTCGAACTAAGCGTGATGGAGCAAGGGCGAAAACTACTATCTGCTTCGCCGGACGATTGTGTAGATGGCGAACAGATTTGTCGAAAGGTCGTTTACGACTTCGCCCTGATCGTTCTTGTCCCAGCCGAGCGCGGCACCCATCTGCCGCGCAAAATCATGATCGTCGACATTTAGTGCGACTACCTCCAACCCTGCCTTGGAGAACTGTTCCGCGCTGAACGGGGAACGCGCATCGGCGTGTGGCTAGATCACAAACAAGCCGCCGGGAGAGAGGGCGTTATATGCCGCTTTTAGAAAAACATCATCACTCACACCGAGTTCAATCAGCTGGTTTTTGGGCGCACGTCGCTCAGGCTTGAGGTAGCCACGCTTGAGGGTGTTTTTTGAGATGATGAGTTGATAGGGCCCTTTGCTTGTCACCCTCTGCGCAATTGCGGCGGTAGTCGGCCAGCGGCCGTGGGCTAAGGTAACCGAACCAGTGGCTCCCCGGTAAATAGGACGGGCTGCGGCCACCGAGCCTTGGTCCGACGTTTCGCTGTACAACGCGTCGAGATAACTGTCTGGATCAACGCCGACCACGTTCGCACCAAGGCTTGCCAGTAAGCGCAAATGGCCAATTGAACCGTAACCAAAATCCAAGATGTTCGCCTTGCTCACTTCGGTTAGGCCATGTGCGCTGGCCAGCTCAAGCGTACGCACATAGGCCAGTGGTGAACCGTACTTTGTGTAGTAGAAGCGGTACTCATCAAGTTCGATACTCGCAAGTTTCTTGCGCCGTTCCTCTGCAAGTGCGGCGGCTTCGTTGGGTGAAAAGTATTCACGCGTGTTGTCATCGCGGTAAACGGTTCGCGGTGCGACCGCCGGCAGTGCCTCAGTGGCACGCAAGAATTTTTTGCTGAGATCAGTCGAGGCGAGCGCCGATAACGCGTTCGCCTCGTTGATGAGTCTTTGTTGAGTTGCAGAACGTGGTGGCGCAAGTGCGGGCGTTTGCAGCTGGCGTTGGGGTGGCAACTCCGCTCGGTGTGGTGCCTGCGAGGTACCACAACCACTCAGACCAACGGCGAGCAGCGTAATGGCGACGCCTGTGACGAGGCGCAGTTTGGTCGATGTTTGGCCGATTCGTGTTGCGGCCTGATGATATTGCGGAGTCGTCACTGGGTGCCGGGTGCCCAACTGAACAGCGTTCGGTCATCGTTGTGCGTAGACCGCTAGTTTCCCATGCCAACGTGTTCAAAACTTGCCAGTAGCGGCGCATATTTCTGCTGCCAGTTGGTGAGAGACCGATCATGGCCCGATTTGTGGTCGACGGCCTGTTGATCGGGTGCAGCGAGCGTTTGCAGAAACGCCAGCGTCAGGTCGCGTGTTGCAGCCTTTATCTTGGGATTTAACTCAACACCACCGGTGCCCAGCCGATCAGTGAAGATGCTGTGTGACCCGCCATTAAACACTGCGAGCGCCTTACCAGCACGTTTGGACAACGCATTGGCGGCTCCCATCGCACGATAGACGTCTAGACGATCAGCTACGCCGGAACGATAGCCGGGGATGGCGATATCATCTTCGGTGGCAGTGATGTGCAGGGTCGGAATATCGATCCCGCCCAAGATTGACTTTGGGTCGCCCGCGCCATAGAAGGGCGGGGCGGAAAGCAAAATCGCGGCGCTAATGCGTGGATCCCGTAGGTCGATTTTGCGACCATCACGTTCGACGACGGCACCCGCCGCCAGCATGGACGTGTTTGCGCCGTAGGAATGACCGGCTGCGACGACACGTGTCCGGTCGATTCGGACTCCGACTGGACTAGCGAGCAGCTGATCGAGCGCGAAGCTCAGATCCTGTACCCGCTCAATGGCTTCACTTTCCTGTGCAGCGCCGCTCAGCCGGGACAGCAAACTGAATGGATTGCCTGCCCATAGCTGGCGGTCGCTGCCCACGTGCTGGAGATGCAAACTCGCATAGCCGTTCGCCGCAAAACTGCGGCCAAGGTATTTGTATCCCTCGCGTGAGCCGCCGATGCCGTGTGAGAACACGATCAGGGGCATATTGCCGACACCACGGTTGGCTTCAGCCGATGGCAAATACAAGCGCACGGGAACCATCCGGTTGCGCTTCTCGTCACGCCACTCAAAGGTTTGTGTCGAATACCGCGTTGGGTCGGGCATCAGCTGGGCGGCGGCAAGTGCCGCCTCACGTTCGGCGGCAATGACGGATGCGTCACGGACTGACATGGCGCAGCCTGTTAATAGTAGGCTGGTGGCGAGTGTGAAGCCCAAGGATTTGGTTTTAAGGCTCTTCATTGACCGTTCGGCAGTTCAAGTTAAACAACATAGTCGTAATAGATGCGCTGATTGCGCAAAAATTCAATCCATGGGAAGGCGGTATCGACAAAATTTCAAGTGTAGTCGAAAAACAAGGCAGGACGCGCGTTTACAATGCATATTGCCTGAAGATAGCCGTGTTTACTGGACTTTCATCAATCGCCACAAACTCACTTCTGACTCAGGCGGGGAGCCAGGCCTAAGTTAGAATGGTTTCGTGAGCTTTTGCACGCCGATGCCTCCGCTATGTCGCCGGGGTCTGTCTTTCTTGGAGTCCTCTATGATTTTGTTTACCGTCAATGGCGAACGAATTTCGACCAACGTCGATCCCTCAACGCCGCTACTTTGGTTTTTGCGCGATAACCTGCAGTTAACCGGTACCAAATATGGCTGTGGTATGGCGCTTTGTGGGGCGTGTACCGTACACGTTAACGGCGAGCCGATGCGCGCGTGTTCTACGCCGATCTCAGCAATAGTTGGTAAGAAAGTGACCACCATTGAAGTGATTGGCAAATCTGCCGTCGGCAAAAAAGTTCAGGACGCTTGGATTGCCGAAGATGTGGTCCAGTGTGGCTACTGCCAATCCGGCCAGATCATGGCCGCCACCGCTTTGTTGACCAAGAACAAAGCCCCATCGGATGCGGACATTGATGCCGCGATGAGTGGTAATGTGTGTCGTTGCGGTACCTACAACCGTGTTCGTGCGGCGATCAAGGTTGCTGCGGGTTTGAAACCGGCGGCCTCTGTGAAGCCTGCCGCTGCTCCTGCGGCGGAAAAAAAATCGGTAAAGGCATAGGCGGACGACATGGATAAATTGTTCACAGCAGCTAAATCTAGAGCCGTGTCAAAGACCTCACGCCGTGATTTTCTAAAAGTCAGCGCTGCGACCGGTGGTGGACTGGTGATTGGGTTTAACTTGAGTCTTGGCAACAAACTTGCCTTGGCGCAAGCAGCGCCAGCACCGAACCTCAACCAACCCAATGCGTTTTTACGTATCGCACTTGATGGCACTGTCACGGTTCAGGTCAAACATTTAGAATTTGGACAGGGAGTCATGACCTCGCTGCCGATGTTGCTTGCCGAGGAGCTCAAGTGCGACTGGACAAAAATCCGCGCGGAGTTGGCACCCGCCGCCCCAGTCTATGCGCACAGCAGTTTTGGTATGCAGATTACCGGTGGATCGTCGTCCGTATCCAACTCGTGGGAACAGCTGCGCACCGTCGGGGCGATGGCGCGGACGATGTTGGTGACGGCTGCGGCCAACCGCTGGAAGGTGGCTGCTGGCCAGTGTCGTGCTGCCAACGGCATGGTCACTGGCCCGGGCGGGAAAAAGGCCGGCTACGGCGAGCTTGCCGAAGAGGCGGCTAAGTTGCCGACACCTGAGAAAGTGGCGCTACAGTCGGCAAAGGACTTCACCATCATCGGCAAACCGACCCGCCGAATTGATGCACCGGCAAAGGTGAACGGGTCGGCGCGTTTCGGTCTTGACCTCACCGCCAAACAGATCCCGAATTTGCACACGGCGGTGGTTGCCCATCCGCCAATTTTTGGTGCGCGTGTGGTCAAGTTTAACGCCGATAAAGTTAATGGCATCCCGGGCATCACACACGTAGTGCAGCTCGATTCCGGTATTGCGGTGGTCGCCAAATCGTTTTGGGCGGCGAAGGTAGGGCGCGACGCGCTGCAAATCGAGTGGGATCTGGAGCCCGGCAGTAAGGCGGACTCCGTTGCCATGTCGAACAATTATCGAGAGACAGCAAGAACTCCCGGACTGGTAGCGAAAAAAGGCAATCCGGACATGCTCAAGGGCGCGGCAAAGACACTGGTTGCCGAATTTGAGATGCCATATTTGGCGCATGCAGCCTTGGAGCCGCTGAGCTGCACGGTATCGGTCAGCGGCGACAAGTGTGAGCTATGGGTCGGTTCGCAGTTGCAAACACTCGACGTTCTTGCCGCCGCCAAAACGGCGGGTGTGCCTCCGGCGAACGTAAAACTCAATACCATGCTGGCAGGTGGCGGATTTGGTCGTCGCACCAACCTAAGTTCTGATTACGTCGTCGAAGCAGTTGCGATCGGCAAAAAGGTCGGCGTACCGGTGAAGATGGTTTGGACACGCGAAGATGACATGAAGGCCGGGTCGTATCGGCCGATGTACGTGCATCGTATTGAAGCCGGTTTGGATGCTAGCAACAAGATCTCCGCGTGGAACCACACCGTCGTGGGACAGTCGTTGGTTGCCGGGACACCGTTTGAGCAAGCGTTCGTGAAAGACGGAATTGACGCGAGCAGCATGGAGGGTATTGTCGATACCCCGTATGACATTCCCAACATGCATGCCACCTTGCACACCACCAAAATCGGCGTTCCGGTTTTGTTCTGGCGTTCCGTCGGTCACTCACACACCGCGTATGCAATGGAGACCGCGATGGATGACTTGGCCAAACTGGCCGGTCAAGATCCGGTCGCGTTTCGTCGCGCCTATTTGGGCAAACATCCGAAGGTGCTCAAGACGCTCAACCTGGCGGCGGAGAAAGCCGGCTGGGGAAGCGCGCTGCCGAAGGGTAGGGCGCGCGGCGTGGCAGTACATGAGTCGTTTGGCTCTGTCGTTGCCCACATCGTCGAAGTTTCGATGGATAAGGGCGAGCTCAAGCTGCACCGCATTGTCTCCGCCATCGACTGTGGCTTGGTGGTCAATCCGCTGACGGTTGCCGCACAAGTTGAAAGCTCGGCGGTGTATGGCATGAGCGCCGCGATGCATGGAAAGATTACGCTCAAGGACGGCGTGGTTGAGCAATCGAACTTCCACAACTATCCCTTATTGCGTATGGCGGAGATGCCAAAGGTTGAGGTGTATATCGTGCCCGGCGGTGAGACACCGACCGGCGTTGGAGAGCCGGGTCTGCCGCCGATCGCGCCGGCCATTTCTAATGCGATATTTGCATTGACCGGCAAACGCCTGCGTACGTTGCCGTTTGACCTTGCTTCGCTAAAAGTCTAGCGACCGAGCTAACCTAGTAACGCCGCAGCCGTGAAACGTCACGACTGCGGCGTTTGGTTTTTCCAGACATGAAGCTGATCACCTTTACCTTGGCGCTAGCCAATTTTGGCGTCGGTACTGGCGGGCTTATTATCGCCGGCGTGCTGCCGCAAATTGCTGCCAGCCTTGCGGTCAGTTTGCCGCAGGCTGGCGCACTGTTGGGCTATTCGTCGATTGCGTATGCGCTTGGTGCCCCGCTGCTCGGTGCGGCGCTCTGGCGGATTGATCGCAAACTGGTTTTGCTCGGTGGTCTATGGCTGATGACGGTTGCAAGTGTGGTTGGTGCCTGCTCTACCGACTACACGGTGGTACTCATCTCACGCGTTGTGTTTGCGGTCGCCAGCGCCGTGGTCACGCCGACGACCTTATCCGTGGTGGCATTTTTGACCACACCCGAGGCGCGCGGCAAGGCCATCAGCAAAGTATTCGGCGGGTTTGCCTTATCCAATGTGATCGGTTTACCGCTTGGCGTGATGATCGCCGCCCTGGGTGACTGGCATATGGCACTTTGGTACGCGGCGGGCGTCAGTGCCACCGCCGCGTTAATGGTCGGCGAATACCTGCCACGCAACATCCAGGTACCGCCAAGCAATTTCGCGGTGCTTGGTGCCTTTCTAATCGATTGGCGCAAGATGGCGGTGGTGTTTATTGTGGTATTGCAAATGGCTGCGGTATTCGCTGTGTACACCTATCTGACTGCTTGGCTAACCGTAACGCTGGCGTTATCCCCGCAGGCGGTGACTGGTATGCTGCTTTGGTTTGGGTTGTTTGGCACCATTGGTGTGTTCGGTTCCGGCGAACTCATGCAGCGCTTTAACCAGCATAAATTGATGGTGGTGTTGCTGATCGCGCTTGCCCTGATCCATTCGAGTTTTAGCTGGATTCCAGCGTCGATTCCGCTGGTGATGCTGGTGTTGGCACTGTGGGGTGTGTTCGGTTTTGCGTTCCAGCCCGCGCAGCAAACCCGGGTCATCCTAGTGGCGGGCACGTCGGCAAATGCGGGTATCACGCTGCACGCCAGCGGGGTTTATGTTGGCCAAGCCCTTGGTGCCTTTGTCGGCGGGGTCATGCTTGCGGGCGGCGGCATGGCGAGTCTCGGCTGGACCGCCGCCGCCGTCGCCTTGCTTGCACTTGGCCTCATGCTGATAACGTTTCGCACGACCAAAGATCAAATCCCGTCAAAATAGACGCCATGTCCAACAGCCACCGCGGCACTGCGCGCATAACCGTGATGAACCGAACCACTCTGCTGTTGTTTTTCTTGTGCTGCTTGCCACGCGGGTCGGCAGCCGGTGCGCCTATGCCGATATGCAGCAGGGCGAGCGGTTTTTCCGGCTGACTGAAGCCACACCACCGCGTGCGCGCCACTTATCTAAGCAATAATAGTAAAGTCCTTACGGGACGGGCGTTTCCAGTCATAAATCGTTGAAGATGCCCGTCAATAAAAGAGCTTAATCAATGCAATCACTAGATCTTGATGTCCTCCATCATTTGTGCGATTGGCTGCAAGCCGGTCGTTCCGTGACGCTGGTGACTGTTACGCAAACCTTCGGTGCCAGCCCGCGTCCGCCGGGTTCGATGTTGGTAATTCGCGATGACGGCGTATTGATTGGATCGGTCTCGGGGGGTTGTATCGAAGACGACTTACTGGCACGTCGCGGCGAATTTTTCGCGGCAAATGGCCGGCCGATTCGCCAGAGTTATGGTGTCACCAGCGATGACGCGCGGCGGTACGGGCTGCCCTGTGGCGGTGTGCTGGAGGTGCTGATCGAAACGCGACCCCGCCAACAAGACGTGGAGGAATTGCTGGCGCATATTTCGAGTGGCGATGTGGTTTTTCGCGAGGTCGATTTGGCAACCGGAGGCTGGTCCTATCGTGACGCCTTGGCGAGCGACAAGACGGGCATCAGCGAGTCGCGCTTTGCCTGTCTACACGGCCCGCGCTGGCGCATGCTGATCGTCGGTGCCGCCGAAATCTCAGTCTATCTTGCCGAGATCGCCAAGACGCTCGATTTTCGAGTGAGTGTTTGTGACCCGAGAGACGAATATCGTAGAGCCTGGCGTGTGGCGGGTACATCGTTTGTTGACGCCATGCCAGACGACGCCGTGATCGCCTTCAAGCCAGACGCACGTTCCGTGGTCGTTGCGGTATCACACGATCCCAAACTCGACGATATGGCGTTGATGGAGGCACTCAAAACGCCGGCCTTTTATGTCGGCGCGGTTGGATCCAAGGCCACCAGTGAAGAACGGCGTCGTCGACTACAAACACTTGATGTTTCCCCTGCCGAGACGGACAGGCTTCACGCGCCAGTGGGACTTGCGATTGGTAGCCGCACCCCGCCGGAGATCGCGGTGGCGATTGCAGCCGAACTAGTGGCGGCGCGTAACAAAATTACTCTGTCAGCCATGGCCACCGCTGTTGACGCTAGGCAGCATCGTATCGCGTGATTGCTGGCATTCTTCTGGCAGCGGGGCGAGGCGAGCGTTTTGGTGGTAGAAAACTGCTGGCTAAGTTAGATACTGGCAAGACGATGCTGGAGACCAGTGCGCACGCACTTCGCCGGGCGGTAGTCGACGTCACGATCGTGGTTCGCGACGATGCTGAACTGGTCGACTCGGGCGAACGTATTGCTGCGGCGTTAGGTGCTCGACTGCTGATTAATCCTCGCGCAGACGAGGGCATGGCGACTGCGATTGGCGCGGGTGTCGAGGCGACGCCGAGTGCTTCTGGATGGTTAATTGCGCTGGCCGACATGCCATTTGTGCTGCCGTCAACCGTTCGCGAAATCGCTGGGCAGATTCGCTCGCCTTCAACAATCATCGTGCCTACGCATCGGCAGCAGCGCGGCCACCCGGTGGGATTTGGCCGCGACTACTTTGAACGACTCACTGCGCTCACTGGTGACGCTGGGGCCCGCTCCGTGGTTCAGGATCACTCGGCGGAGGTGCGGATGTTGCCAGTCGACGATGCCGGAGTATTAATCGACATCGACACCCAAGCCGATCTTCATGCCGGTTGATCAGGTTGGCTTGCGATATTTCTCTCCTGCCTCAACACGGAACGGCAGTATGTTTTGCTTGGGCGGAAGCGGGCAGGTGGTGAATTCGGAGAACGCACAAGGTGGGTTGTAGGCGCGATTAAAGTCCAGCGTGAACGGAACATTCGGCTCGGGCTTTTTTTCGACGTACAAAAAACGGGATGGACGATAGGTGGTATCGCCAGCGGTAGCATCGCGAATGACAAAAAATAGGCCGCCATCGTCACCAACTGCGTCTAATTTGTACTTTTTTCCTTTGATGGTGAATTCGACGTAACCGGGCGAGGGCTCATCACTGACCTCGTCAATGACATTGACGATTGGAATGGTCTTGCCCGGCGGGTAGGGGATAAACCTCGCTGTCGTCTTGAATGCGGTGTTGGGCGGATACCAGATTCGACCTTTGAAATTGGCCCGAACGTCGGACTTATTGTCGGCAAGCCGCAGGATGTACTTGCCATCGCGCTCGATGACGTGCATCGAAATGCGGTCGAGCGACACCCAGTCGCGCTTGCCAGAAGAGGCACCGAGTTTTCGTTGCCCTTGGAAGGCCTTGCCTTCCGACGTCCAATTGGTGCCATCGGCGGGCTGCAGGGTAACTGTCTTGTTCCTGCCGTCGACGGTAATCGTGCCCAGACGTGCGGGACCAACCCCGGCAAGTTGCGGCGGAAACACAATGTCGTTGCCAGCATCGGTGCCGAAGGTGTTGACACCTTCTTTCATCACAAATCGACCAGCGAGTGTCAGCCAACCGTTATCGCGTCGCAGGCTTTGCTCTACGCGATCGCGCCATGCCTCAAGGTCGGCAAGATATTCGAGATCAATTGGCGAGGAATCTTGTTTTGCCGTCGCTTTTGCAGGCACTGCCGTGGTCGCAAGTACGGCTTGTGGAGGGGTGAGTGTCAGCGCCAAAACAACGAGGCCGACGGGCCAATACCGCCTAACGCCGCCATGAAACACGACTGGTGCGTCGAGGCTGGCGCTGGAAGTAAATTGGCTTGGCATGGCGATATCTCCGCTAGCGGTATACGACGTTGAACATAGACTAAATTATGCACCGCTTGCCTCGGCGGCGTCGGCGGATAATCCGACAGTGGGTATCGCACCGCTGATCATCGCCGGGGTAATGTCGGTCATACACTTGAAATGTCCTAGCGGGCAGACACGCTGGAAACACGGGCTGCACTCAACCTTGAGCGAAATGATGCGCGCTTTTTGCGAAAGTGGCGGCGTGAAGTCTGGCGATGATGATCCGTAAAGTGCCACAACCGGCGCACCAACCGCACAAGCAATGTGCATTAACCCGGAGTCGTTGGTGACGACAATACTTGCCAGACTGAGCAAGTCGATGGCGTCAGCCAGCGCCGTTTCGCCGCATAAATTTTTGCAGGTGTTGTTGCAGAGTTGATTGATTTGCTCACCGATGGTGCGATCAGCTTTGCTACCAAAGATCCAGACTTGGTTACCTGCGGCAATCTGTTGATTTGCGTACGCTGCAAAATGCGCCGGAGGCCAGCGTTTTGCCGGCCCATACTCGGCACCGGGGCAAAGTGCGATGATCGGTCGGTGGTCATCAAGACCGAGTCTACGCATGACGTCGGCGCGGTTTTCATCATCGGTACTAACACGCGGCGTCGCCACTGGGCGCTGGGGCGGATTCCCAGCGGGCTCTGCCAGCGAGGCAAATCGTTCCGACATCGTTGGCAGTGCCCGCTCATCGAGCATTCGGCAGTCCGTCAGCAGCCAGGTGCGCGCCTCGCCGCGGAAGCCGGTGATACTTGTAATATCGGCAAACCAGGTGATGAGAGCACTCTTCAGCGAATTGGGGAGGACGTAAGCCTGATCGTAATTGCCGTTGCGCACGACGGTTTTGCCGAAGCGCCGACGCGCGAACAACCGCAGATCGCCATGGCCGAATGGATTGGGGATGACCCGGTTGACTTCGACCATTCGACGGTACACCGGTATCACCCATGGCGGAGCGATGACGTCAATCAGTAGTCCCGGGTGCAGCGCCTTCAGGCGCGACAACATCGGCTGCGACAATACGGCGTCGCCGATCCAAGATGGCGCGATAACGACGGCGCGTTTCACGACTTGACGATGAAGCGCCCCACCTGTTCAGTGGCCTGTCCGGGCGGGGCCTTCGAACTGATAGGCCGTCCCGCAGTAGGGGCACTTTGCTTCACCGGTCGTGGTGACATCAATGAACACGCGCGGGTGGCTGTTCCACAGCTTCATCGATGGTGTCGGACAATGCAGCGGAAGATCGGTAGCGGTCACCTTGATCGGCTTGATTCTGTTATCGTTTGACGCGCTCATTTAACGCCGATCCTTAAATTACAGGTGTGAGCCAAGAGTGGTATTTGGCATTGCGCCCGTAGACAATATCGAAAAACGCTGCCTGCAACTTCTCGGTGATCGGTCCGCGTGCGCCATTACCGATGATGCGACCATCGAGCTCACGAATCGGCGTGACTTCAGCGGCTGTTCCGGTAAAGAACGCCTCGTCGGCGATGTATACGTCGTCACGGGTGATTTTGCGCGCTTCAACGGGAATGCCGTGATCCGCGCAAACGGTTTGAATTGAGCGCCACGTAATGCCGTCCAACGCCGAGGTAAGCTCGGGTGTCGCAATCTTGCCATCACGAATGATGAACAAGTTCTCACCAGCACCTTCGGCGACGTAGCCCTCCGTATCGAGTAACAGCGCCTCGTCGTAGCCGTGGTCTAACGCCTCGTTATTGGCCAGAATCGAATTTGCGTAGGTTGAGGCTACCTTTGCACGCGGCATCGTCACGTTGACATGATGGCGGGCGTATGACGAAGTCTTGACGCGAATACCTTTTTTGAGTCCGTCTTCGCCCAAGTACGCGCCCCAAGGCCAGGCTGCGATCGCGATATGTACCTTCGCACCTTTTGGCGAGACCCCCATCTTTTCTGAGCCATAGAACGCCAACGGTCGGAGATATGCGCTTTCTAAATTATTCTCGCGCACCACAATGCGCTGCGCCTCCATAATTTCTTCCATGGAAAACGGCATGGCCATCTGGTAGATCTTGGCAGAGTTGAACAGGCGCGTGGTGTGTTCCTTGAGCCGGAAAATTGCAGTACCCAAAGCAGAGGACTCGGTATTGTACGCACGAACGCCCTCAAATACGGCCAATCCATAGTGCAGCGAGTGGGTGAGCACGTGGGTGGTTGCCTCCCGCCAAGGAATGAGTTTCCCATCAGACCAAATAACACCGTCGCGGTCGGCCATCGACATATTCAATTCTCCAGTTACAGCGGGTTTAGCAGCGTTGGGCGAATTTTAGCCGATTCGCTCGCAGAGCGCCCTCGTGGACAATCCGGGGGTGGTGGCGGGAGGGGCAGCGAGGCGCCGGCTGCCAGTTGAAATGAAGGCTTCTTGATCCGGCTGGCCACCTGTGTATGCCATAATCAGGGGGTATTTAATATCATGCAGTGAGCTGCTGTAAATCTCGCTTGCTGTGAACAACAACAGATTGCATGGCATGCGCAATCCCATGCACTCGAAGGGACCTTTGGTAGCCATGGGTTTTACGCCGGACATTTTGAACAATAACGGGGAACTGACGCCTGATCAAAAGCTTGCGGGCGATATGCTGCTTTTCTCGACGGGGCTGATGATGTTCGCCTCGGTCCTGTGGCTAGCAATCTACTGGAGTTTCGGAAAGACGTTTTCAACCACGATCCCGCTGGTGTTTCAGGGGCTCTCGACCTGCACCATCATTTTCTACCTGCGAACCAAGAAACTTGGTGTGTTCTGCGTAATGCAGTTGTCGTTGTTCTTGTTCACGCCATTTGTATTGCAATGGTCTATCGGTAATTTCGTCAACGCCAGCGGGGTGTCGCTCTGGGCGCTCTTGGCCCCGGTCGGCGCAATAGTGATCCTCGGTACTCGTGAATCCGTTCCTTGGTTTGTCGCCTATATCTTTATGACCGCCATGTCCGGCTTTTTTGACTACGTGCTGGCCTACGATGTCAAACAGTTGGATATGACGACCGTTGCGGTTTTCTTCGTGCTAAATTTTGTGTCGATTTCGGGGATGATCTATGTGCTGCTTTGGTACTTTTCCCGCGAGAAAAACAAGCTGCTCATGGTGGTTGAGGCCAAGAGCCAAGAGGTGACGACGGAGAAAGAACTGTCTGACCGGCTGTTGTTAAACATTTTACCGATCAACATTGCCGATCGGCTCAAACGCCAAGAGACAAACATTGCCGATGGCCACGCGGACGTCAGCGTGATGTTCGCCGACCTTGTGAATTTCACCTATTTGACGGGACAGATGTCGCCTAACGAGACGGTGTTACTCTTGAATGATATTTTTTCGGAGTTTGATACGCTGGCCGAACGTTGCCAAGTCGAGAAGATCAAGACAATCGGCGACGCTTACATGGTTGCTGGCGGACTGGCTGATCAATCCGGCCATTATGTTGATGCGGTAGCGGCAATGGCGCTGGATATGCAGGCCTTTGTTTCAGGTTACATTGCGCCCAACGGGGAACGCTTGGCGTTGCGCGTCGGTATCGCGACCGGGCCGGTCGTGGCAGGAGTGATCGGTCGCCGCAAGTTCAGTTATGACCTTTGGGGAGATACCGTCAATATCGCCAGCCGGATGTGTACAGAAGCGCTTTCGGGGCATATTCAGGTTGATTCAGTGACGTTTCGGCGCCTGCATAGTCGATTCAGCTTTGATGAGCCCCATCAGATTCAAGTCAAAGGCAAAGGGCAAATGCAGGTATACAACCTGCTGGGCAGGATGCGCGGCGATTCGTCAAATTCCCCGCCGCCAGCGGAAAGCCAGTAAATCGGGGATCAAATGGCAATGGCAGGGCAAACTTAAGGCCAAGGAAGTCGCTTTGCGTGACAACGATGCCGACTCCAGGAGGCAAGACGCCCAGTCGTTAATGCTTAACCGGCGCTTCCCCGGCGTCGCCCTAGTCTTGCAGGGCGGCGGGGCCCGAGCTGCCTATCAGGTCGGGGTGCTAAAGGCGCTGGCGGAAATCCTAGATTATCCGGTCGAAAATCCCTTTCCCTTCATCACGGGTACATCAGCTGGTGCGATAAATGCGGCGGTGTTGGCGTCAAACGCGTCGAACTTTTCTGAGGCCGTTGCAACCCTAGAACGAATCTGGGCCTCGCTTGATCCGAGTCAGGTCTACCGAACTGATATACCGGGTGTCGTCGCTTGTAGCGCGCGATGGTTGTCCGCATTTTTGTTGGGGGCGTTGACCAAAAGCCATCGGGTGTCGTTGTTTGACAATTCACCGCTAGAGGCGCTGCTGGCCGAGAGTATGGACGCGGCAAGAATTCAAGCGAATATTGACGGCGGCCATCTTCGCGCACTTGCCATCACCGCATCCGGTTATACCACGGGGCAGAATTGTGCATTTTTCCAAGCGGCCCCGGACATTCATGGTTGGACTCGTTCGCAACGTGTCGGCATACGCGTGGCTGCGCTTAAGCCTGAGCACCTGATGGCATCCTCGGCGATCCCGTTTGCGTTTCCTGCCGTTAAAATAAATCGCGAATATTTTGGTGATGGTTCAATTCGCCAGACGGCACCGGTGAGCCCGGCCCTACACCTTGGCGCGTCGAGGATTTTTGTCGTTGGTACGGCAAAGCTGGTAAAGGACGTAACATCACGCTCGCGTAGTGATACCTATCCTTCATTGGCGCAGATCGCCGGACACGCGATGTCATCAATATTTCTAGACTCTCTGGCCATGGATTTGGAGCTTCTGCAACGTGTAAATTCAACCATTGCGTTAGTGGATCAGGAACGACTCAAGGCCTCCGGTATGCCGCTACACCATGTCGACTGCTGTGTAGCATGCCCAGATACGCCACTTGAAGGCTTGGCACATTTGCACGTCGGCAATCTGCCAGCTTCCATCCGGTTTCTGATGCGTTCAATCGGCGCGATGCGGAAGGGCGGCGCGGCCTTGGCGAGTTATCTGCTGTTTGACAAGAGCTATTGCCAGGCGCTGATCAAGATGGGCTACCAAAACACCATCAAGCGCCGCGATGAGCTGGCAATCTTTTTTGATCCGGCAGCCACGCCGCCATCTGTCGAAATTCCGTTACCGCGATTTAACCCGGACGTCTCCCAACAGACCGCCGCAACGCCTTAGTGCTGGCGCGACAATTCATCGTTTATCGTGAGTCGTCTACCATCTATCGCGCAAGGAGAATCGGCGATCGAAAACGCTTCTCCAGCCAAGCGGCGATCGTCTCAATTTCTTCGCCACAAACTGCATGCTGCATTGGGTACTCATGCCACTCGACTTGGAAGCCGTGCGAGACAAGCGTGGCTTTAGACGTACGTGCCAGCGACAGCGGGACGATGGGGTCCTGCACCCCATGTGCCATTAGGATGGCGATGTTCGAATTTGCAAAGGATTTTTCCGCTCCAAGCGAATCGGACAGTGTCAGGTAGGTCGAGAGCGCCATGATGCCGCCCAGCCGGTGCCTGGAACGCAGGCCGCATTGCAGTGCGATTGCGCCGCCTTGGGAAAAGCCTGCAAGCACGATATTGTGGGGAGCGATGCCGCGCGTGATTTCGTGCTCAATAAGTGCGTCAATAGCGGTTTGCGATTCACGGATGCCTGCCTCGTCCGCCTTGCGCTCCAACTCGGCAATTGAAATGTCGTACCAGCCCGGCATGATCTGGCCACCGTTGATGCTGATTGGCCGTGAGGGGGCCTGCGGAAAGATGAAGCGCAGCGGCAGGTCCTCCGGCAGTGCCAGCTCTTTGACGATTGGCACGAAGTCCCAACAGTCGGCACCAAGCCCGTGCATCCAGACGATACTACCCTTGGGCTCGACGCCGGTGCTGAGTTCAAGGTGCCGAATAAGTTCTGTCATAAGTCATTCGAATACGGAGCGGGGTTGAGTGTTACTGCGCGGGTCGAATCGCCGACTTTGGCCGGAAGGCTTTGATTACGGCGTCGTTGGTTTCGATGTAGGGGCCGCCGATCAGATCAATACAATACGGTATCGCTGCGAATACGCCGACCTCGACGGCCACACCGTTGGCGTCGCGGAAACCCTCCAAGGTTTCGCGAATTGACTTCGGTTGGCCGGGGAGATTCACAATTAAACTTGATTTTCGAATCACCGCAGTCTGGCGCGACAGTATCGCCGTCGGGACGAAGCGAAGTGAGATTTGGCGCATCCGTTCACCAAACCCTTCCATCACGCGCTCGGCAACCGCAATTGTGGCGTCAGGCGTTGTGTCACGAGGTGCCGGTCCGGTGCCGCCGGTCGTCAGCACCAGCGCGCAGTGCTCAACATCAACAAATTCGATTAGTGTGGACTCAATCAACGCGCGTTCATCAGGAATCACCTTGGCGACCATGGTGATGGGGTTCTTTACTGCAGCGCGCAGCCATTCCTCAAGCGCTGGCAGGCCCTGGTCTTGGTATACACCCGTTGATGCACGGTCGCTAACGGACAGCAGGCCAATTTTTACCGATTGAAAACCAGCGCCACTCATATCGGTGCCGCCGCTTTTTCAGTGATGCGCTTCAATAAAAACTTGTACAGCTGCCGGAAAAATCTGGGGGGGGCGCGTTTTAGACACTCATCGCTGGCATTGGCGACAAGGGCGGCTAGCGCCTCGATATCGGCAGGCTCGGCGTCCGGCATGATGTCGTTCTTGAAAGCGCCGACCGCCGTTTGGTCGGCCAGCAGACGGGTGCGCCATTGTTCAGCAAGATGGTGCAGCGCGGTGTCTTTCTGCGACGGGGCTTTCATGGTGTCAAGTTTTTCGACAATGGGTGCGGCATCGACTTGCCGCATCAACCTGCCAATGTATTGCATCTGCCGGCTCATACCGCCGTGCTTGTTTGGATTGATGCGCTTGGCTTCTAGGATTGCTTCGAGCAGATTTTCCGGAAGCTCAAACTTGCGCAACGTATCAGGCGAGAGTCGAACCAGTTCTTCGCCAACCAACTGTAGCGCAAGGCTGCGGCGCTTCATCTCGCTTTTGCTGATAGAATTTTTTTCGACTTCGTTTTCCACGCTAATTGTCCAAACTATGGCCGTTATGGCGCGGCATCGCACTAGGGTAACCATGGATTCATATAAGCGCGCATCATACCTGACACACGACGTTTAACAGGGATTTTGACTTTTTGGTTGCGTCGCCTTCGGCGCGTCATACTACTGAAATTCACGACTGAATAGTACGCGCCGCCCGTCAGTCCACCTGCGGGTGATCTTACCCAGCCGCACCAAAGTAAATGATTGAGATATGACAAATAGTGGAATGCAGGACGCAGCAACGTTGGCCATCGATTACGCAAAATCACGCGGCGCGACTGCAGCGGATGTCGAGGTCTCTACCTCAGTGGGGCAGAACATCACGGTTCGGTTGGATGAAGTCGAGACGATCGAGCATAACCGAGATAAAGGCCTCGGCATTTCCGTGTATCTCGGCCAGCAGCGAGGTAATGCGTCCACCACCGACTTGTCGCGGCAGGCAATCGAACATACGGTAGACGCCGCGTTGGCGATCGCCAAATACACTGCTGCGGACGAGTTTGCAGGCTTGCCGGAATTCGAGATGCTGGCAAAAGGACCGTTTCCGAAGCTCGATCTTTATCATCCCTGGCAGCCGTCGATTGATGAGGCCGTGGGGATTTGTCGCGAGATGGAAGCGGCGGCCTTTGCAGTGGATAAACGTGTTGACAATAGCGAAGGCGCGACTTTGTCAACATACGAATCCGATTTCGTATACGCGAATTCGCTCGGCTTTATCGGCGGCTACGCCACCACGCGTCATAGCGCGAGTGTAACTGTTATCGCCACGACCGACGCGGGTATGCAGCGAGACTACTGGTACAGTCTGGCGCGTGCTAGATCAGATCTTGAATCTGCACAATCGATCGGCAAGCGTGCCGGCGAGCGGGCGGTCGCAAGGCTCAACAGCAAACGTGCCGCAACCGGGGAAGCGCCGGTGGTATTTGACGCGACCGTATCTCCGAGTTTGATTGGCGCGTTTGTCGGAGCAGTGAGTGGCTCGGCGCTCTACCGCAAATCGAGTTTTCTGCTCGACAGTATCGGCACACAAGTCTTTTCAGAGCGAATTTCCATCATTGAAGACCCCTTTATGTCAAAAGGGCTGGCGAGTAGCCCGTTTGACGGCGAGGGGGTTGCAACGGCTAAGCGTGATGTCGTTAAGGCTGGTGTGTTGCAGGGCTATTTCTTATCGACTTACTCTGCGCGTAAGTTACGGCTCAAAACAACGGGCAACGCCGGGGGTAACCACAATTTGATCGTGACCGACGATGGCATGTCGCTTCAAGACTTGTTCCGCAAGATGGGGCGCGGACTGTACGTTACCGAGACCATGGGGCACGGTGCCAATAATGTCACCGGCGATTATTCGTTAGGGGCCGCAGGATTCTGGATCGAAGGCGGTGAGATTGCCTACCCGGTCGAAGAAATCACGATCGCGGGAAACCTTCGGGATATGTTCAAAGGCATTCTCGCAGTGGCAAGTGATGCACTACCCTATGGTTCCAAGCGAGTCGGCTCAATCTTGCTCGATCATATGGCCATCGCCGGAGAATAACCCATGAGTCGTCGTCGATTTCTTACCGGAGCTGGCGGCGGACTGGTCGGACTTGCTGCGGCACCGCTCGCCGCTAATGCACAGACAGCATCGACGAATCCGTTGCCGGTCGTTAAGTGGCGAATGACGTCGAGTTTTCCGAAGAGCGTTGACACTATTTACGGCGGTGCAGAAGGCATCGCCAAACGCGTCGGCTCTGCGTCGGGCGGGAAGTTTCAGATACAGGTGTTTGCCGCCGGTGAGATTGTTCCCGCGTTGCAAGCGTTGGATGCGGTGCAAAACAATACCGTTGAATGTGCGCAAACGGCACCGTACTTCTACTTTGGCAAAGACCCGACCTTTGCCTTTGGTTGCGCAATTCCTTTTGGGCTAAATGCACGGCAGCAAAACGCTTGGACGTACTTTGGTGGTGGCCTCGCCTTGATGCGCGATTTTTATGCCAAATACAACATCATCAGTTTCCCCGCTGGCAGCACCGGCGCGCAAATGGGCGGCTGGTTTCGAAAAGAGATTCGTAGCATCGCGGATTTGAAAGGACTCAAGTTTCGAATTGGCGGTTTCGCCGGACAAGTATTGGCACGACTCGGCGCTGTACCCATGCAAATTGCAGCGAGTGATATCTATCCCGCGCTCGAAAAGGGGGCCATCGACGCGGCCGAATGGGTGGGGCCATACGATGACGAGAAATTAGGGTTCTTCAAAATCGCAAAAAATTACTACTATCCGGGCTGGTGGGACGGTGGTCCGCAGTTAGACCTATTTGTGAATCAGCAGGCTTGGAATGCGCTGCCGCTTGAGTATCGATCGATGCTTGAAGGTGCATGTGCCGAGGCGAATCTGTTGATGCTTGCCAAGTACGATGCATTGAACCCAGCCGCGATGAGGCGGCTGGTCGTCAACCACAACGTCCAGCTCAGAGCCTTCAGTCGGGAAATTATGGAGGCTTGCTGGCAAGCAACAATCGAGGTGTGTGCGGCAGAGTCTGCCAAAAACCCCGGATTCAAAAAGATCTATGATTCTTGGAAACCGTACCGAGATGAGCAGATCCTGTGGGCCCGTGTTGCCGAACAGAACTTTGATCGATTTATGGCCTCTGCCACGTCTGCGAGCAGTCGCAATCAATCTACCAAGCCGGGCCAGGCCTCCAAACCTTAGTGAATTACTGGCGATTCACGAAATGTGACGCGGGCTTCCGTTCCGCCACCTTCGCGCGGCAATAACTCGAAGGTGGCGTTATGTATCTTTGCGATACGCTCAACGATGGCCAAACCGAGTCCTGCTCCGGAGGCCCCGGTCCGCGACGAATCCAAACGGGTAAATGGCTGTTTGAGCCGTTCGACTTGGTCGAGCGCGATTCCCTGCCCACGATCAAGCACACTGATGGAAAACACGCCGCATGTGCCGGGTGCGCTGTATGCAATTGGCTGTAAGCGAATGGTGATCGCTGTTTTTGCGTGCTTTACGGCATTGTCGATGAGGTTGTTTAACAAGCGCTTAAATGCCTGCCGTCTAATCGGTGCAACAAAAGAGACACCTAGCTCCAACGTGATGTCAGCACCTGCACGTCGTGCGCGGTCAGCGATGGCTTCCACATAGCGATTTAGGTCAGTGGGCTCGAGTATTTCGGTGCCTTCATCCCGCGCGAAGTCCATGAACTGATCGACCACACCGCTGATATCGGCGATATCTCGCTCGATATCACTGCGGGTGGCGGGATCCGCAGGCAGCATTTCCACGCCAAGACGCAGGCGCGAAAGCGGCGTTCTGAGATCATGCGAGACGCCGGCAAGAAATGTTGCGCGCTCGCGCTCTACACGTTCTAGATCGCGGCGCATTTGATTGAACGCCACCGCAACGGCACGAACTTCGGTCGGCCCTGCTTCCGTCACGGGCGGCGGTGAATGACCGCGGCCAAGCTCTTGCGCGGCACCGGCCAACGCCTTTAGAGGTTGGTTTACGCGCCACATGAGAAAAACCGCACCGGCAAGCGCAATCACACCGCCAAATACGCCCCAGCCGACCCACGCCCAAGTGAAGTCCTGTTCGACCACACGGCCACGTGGAAAAACGACATAGAAGACACCAGCCCGAACCGGCAGGCGCGTGATCAACAGAGGCGGCGCATCCGGCTTCTGCGGGCGCATACGGACAAAAATCTCTGACTCGCTGCCAAATTCTTCACGCAGTCTTTCTCGGGCGACACGTAATGCCGGTATGTCCGGCGCGATTTCCATCGGCTCTTCTTCCCGAAGCCGAAAAACCGGCATCCCGCGTTCGTCGCGCAAGCGTTGTAGGAATTCTCGCTGCTGTTCCGGTGGAATAATTTCCAACGCCGCGCGGATGGTTTTCAGCTGACCCACAAAACCGATTGCTGCGAGTTGGACACGTGGCTCACGGCTGTAGTAGCGAAACAGCGCGATGGACACAAGTTGGCTCGCCATCAATGCGAACAACAGTACCAGTGCTGTCCTTGCCAGTAAGGACTGGGGAATTAGACGCATGGACGGGTCAAATCTTGTGCAACAGCGCGGCCAGGTGTCGGGTCAATCCGGTACAAACACATAACCCCGGCCCCAAACAGTTTGAATGTAGCGCGGATTCGCCGGGTCTTCACCGAGCAGTTTGCGCAGGCGCGAGACTTGTACGTCGATTGCGCGGTCAAACGTATCGTGCTCCCGCCCTCGCGCGAGTTCAGTCAGTTTGTCGCGAGACAGGGGTGCCTTAGGGTGTTGTGCCATGACTTTGAGTAAGCCGAATTCACCGGTG
>Ga0315906_10002866_pt1 | contig 23400 bp, 31 predicted proteins | sample LakEriMetagenome_4_FD_203526 | JGI IMG/M metagenome (GOLD analysis project Ga0315906, IMG submission 203526) | Freshwater fungal communities from buoy surface, Lake Erie, Ohio, United States - Buoy 2 MA122 | ecosystem: Environmental > Aquatic > Freshwater > Lake > Lake biofilm | place: USA...
ATTTAGTGCTGGTAACACGCCTTGAGCTTTTAATAAGGAATAAAATCCGAATGATTGAGCGATTGAAATAGGAAAGGTGAGAAACTTAGTGTATTGATTGATTTTCTCTCTTCCATATTCACCTTCTTTTGAAAGTTCCTCTAATGAAGGAATAATTGTTGTAAATAATTGAACAATGATTGAAGCATTGATATAAGGAGCTAGTCCTAGAGTAACAATAGAGAAATTCTTTAAACCACCACCACTAAATAAATCAAAAAGACCAAGTAGTTGATTGTTTTGAATAAAGGCTCTTATAGAGTTTACATCTACGTTTGGAACAGGAATGTGAGATAAAATTCTAAATATAAAAATTATAAATAAAGTAAATAAAATCTTATTTCTAATTTCAGGAATTTTATAGAAAGCAACCTTCATATTACTCTATTTTACCACCAGCAGTAAGGATTTTTTCCCTTGCAGTGTTAGAGTATTTGAAGTTTTTAAATGTTAGTTTTTTAGAGAAGTCTCCGTTTCCTAATATTTTAACTCCAAATTTAGGTAGTGATTTTAAAGTAACACCGATTAATTGTTCCGGAGTTATTTCAGAACCATCTTTAAATTTTTCGAAGATATTTATAGAAACTACAGCAATATCTTTAGATCTAGGGTTATTAAATCCAACAATTTGAGGTAACTTTTTAAAGAAAGGTGTTTGTCCTCCTTCAAAACCAAACTTATGGCTGTGACCGGTTCTTGCTTTTTGACCTTTTGTCCCTGTACCAGTAGTATGGAATCCTTTTCCAGAACCAGAGCCTCTTCCAACTCTTTTTCTAGGTCTATCGTATCCAGTTGATCTTTTAATGTTATTTAATTCCATATTATTTTAGTTTTTCTAATGCTTTTAAAGCACAGTAAATATTTGTTACTTTATTTGAAGAACCTAATAATTTTACAGAAATATTAGAAATTCCTGCCAAATCAATTAATTCTCTAATAGAACCACCAGCAATTATACCAGCACCTTGTGGAGCAGGCATCATTAAAATCTTTGAGGATTTAAATTTTGCCTCTACTTTATGAGGTATGGTTCCGTTAATTGTCTTAATATCGACCATTTTCTTCTTAGCATGAAGAACAGCTTGTTGAGTAGCCTGAGACATAGAGGTTCCTTTTCCTAAAGAAACACCAACCTTTCCATTTCTATCACCAACCAAGACAAGAGAAGTAAAAGTGATCTTATTTCCTCCGGTAGTCTTCTTTTGAACTCTTTTTCCTTCAATTACTTTTTCAATAATATCTTTTCTATCCATATATTAAAATTCTAAGCCTCCCTCTCTGGCTCCGTCAGCAAATTTTTGTACTCTTCCGTGGTACTTGTAACCATTTCTATCAAAAACAGCTTTCCTAATACCTTTTTCATTTGCTTTTTGAGCTAATAATTTTCCAGCTTCAAATGAAGCATCTGTTTTTTTAGCACCATCAATTTTGCTTACAATACTTACCATAGTTGTACCGTTAGCGTCGTTAATTAGTTGACCATACATATATTTATTAGACTTAAAAACAGAGAGTCTTGGCTTTTCTTCAGAACCAATAACCTTATTTCTGATTTTAAGTTTTATTCTTTTATAGTTATCGTTTAATGTTAGTTTCATTTTTATTTACCTTTAGCTGCGGATTTACCTGCTTTTCTTCTAATAACTTCCCCAGCATACTTAATACCTTTTCCTTTGTAAGGCTCTGGTTTCTTTAATTTTCTTATATTTGAGGCAACTTGACCAACTAATTGTTTATCAAAACCTTTAATTGTTAGTTTAGTATTTCCTTCAACTTCAAATTTAATACCTTGAGGAGCTTTAACATTCACATCATGTGAAAAACCTAGCTTGAATATTAAATCATTTCCAGACAAGGCAACTCTATAACCCACACCTTCTAATTCTAATTTTTTTTCAAAACCTTTAGATACACCTTCAACCATATTATTAACAAGAGATCTAACCAAACCAAAGTAGGCCTTTGCATCTTTTGTATCACTCTTAATAAAGAAGTTGATTACATTATTCTCCATAGAATGCCCTATCTCAGGTCTTAAAGCAGACTCTAAAGTACCTAATGGACCAGATACTTTTACAGAATTATCTGTAAAGTTTAAAGAGACTCCTGTTGGTATTGTAATTGGTTTTTTTCCTATTCTTGACATATATTTTTAGTAAATCTCGCAAACTAACTCACCACCTAATTTCTTCTTTTTAGCTTCTGAAATAGGCATAAGTCCTCTAGAAGTAGATACAATTGTTAGTCCGTAAACTCCTCTTTCATCTTTTAATTCGGATGCTGATCTATAAATTCTTCTTCCTGGTTTTGAAATTCTTTTTGCTTGAGAAATCTTTGGTTTTCCAGAATCCAGGTAAGATAAAGATACCGAGATACCTTTTTTAACACTATCTTTAAATTTAAAAACTTTAACATCAGAAACAAATCCTGTTTCTTTGAAAATTTTTAACATCGACTCAGACATTTTGGAATAAGGTAATTCAACAATTTCTTTTGAAACCATTGAAGCATTTTTAATTTTTGTTAATAAGTTTGCTATTGAATCCATATATTTACCAACTTGCTTTCTTAACACCAGGCAACTCACCTTTGTGCGCTAACTCTCTAAAACAAATCCTACAAATCCCAAATCTACCCATATAAGCTCTTGGGTTCCCACAGATGTTACATCTATTGTAGTTTCTTGAACTAAATTTTTGTCCCTTCTTGTGTCTTTGTAATTTACCTTGCTTTGCCATACGATTTGCCTATTTTACCAAAATTATCTAGAAAATGGTAATCCTAATTTTTCTAATAATTTAGAACTATTTACTGGAGAACCATTTTTGAATACAAAATTAACTTGTAAAGATCTTACACCTTTAGTCTTGTTTGCATCAACTTCAGGGAAAATAATATGCTCTTTAATACCAATTGAGTAGTTACCCAATTTATCAAACGCCTTCTTACTTACACCTTTAAAATCTCTAACTCTAGGAAGCGATACGGAGATTAACTTTTCCAAAAAATCCCACATTCTTTCACCTCTTAAGGTTACTGTAACACCTACTAAGTCGTTCTTTCTAACCTTAAAACCAGCTTCAGAGAATCTAGCTTTTCTAAAGTTAGGTCTTTGCCCAGTTAAAGACATAAATTCATTAAAAAATGAATCTAAAGCGTCTTTATTATCTCTAAAAGATCCTATACCAGAGTTAACAACAATTTTTTCTAAAGTAGGAACTTGCATGATATTCTCAAGCCCTAATTCTTTAAGAAGTTCCGATTTAATTTTAGTTGTATATAAGCTTTTAAGTCTATTCATAATTATTTTGTTAGTATTTCTTTAGTCCTTTTAACTAATCTAAACTTCTTTCCGTCAGATAAAGAATAACCTAATCTTGAAGGTTTTCCTTCTTTTTCATCAAAATACATTACATTAGAAACATCAACAGGTTTTTCAAATGAAACTATACCGCCTTCTTTATTTAAAACACCAGGTTTAACGTGTCTTTTTACGATATTCACACCTTGAACTATAACCTTATTCAATAAAGGGAAAACTTTGATTACTTCTCCAATCTTACCTTTATCTTTACCTGATATAACTTTTACTTTATCTTTTAATTTTATTTTCATAATCTTACCAAACCTCCTTAGCTAAAGAGATAATCTTGAGGAAACCAGCTTCTCTTAATTCTCTAGCTACTGGTCCAAAAACTCTTGATCCTACCATTGATTTATCTTTAGTAATTAATACAGCGGCATTATCATCAAATCTAATATGAGTACCATCTTTTCTTCTGTATTCTTTTTTAGTTCTAACAATAACTGCTTTAGCAACAGAGTGGTCTTTCACAGAACCAGCTGAGTCAGCCCCACTTATAGCAACAGTTACTACATCGCCGACTGAAGCAAATCTTATTCTTGAGCTTCCAGGAATTCCGATTAACTTTAATCTTTTTGCTCCTGAGTTATCTGCAACTTTTAAAACTGTTCCGACTTGTACCATACTTATTTATCTTCTTTCAAAACTTTAACAACCTCAAAGCAAACTTTCTTAGAGTAAGGCTTAGATTCTTGAATTGTCACTATATCTCCTTCAGAAACTTCCATCTCGTTATGAGCAAAGAATTTCTTAGAGGTCTTAATCTTTTTATCATATAGTGGATGAGACTTTACAGTTTCAACAGTCACCACTACAGTCTTATTCATTTTTGTTGAGGTTACAACCCCATTAAATAATTTCTTACTCATTTGTTTTTTCCTCTAAAGAATCAAGTAACATTTTTTCGTTAAGGATTGTTTTTATTCTGGCAATCTCTTTTCTTAAAAATAGATTCTTCTTAACATTTTTTTCTGAACCCTTTAATATGTTTTTAGAGTTCTCAAGTACTTCGTTTTTCTTAACAACTAACAAATCATCTAAGTCTTTGATTGTTTTGCTTCTTAGTTCTTGCGACATCATATTATAACTCATCTTTCACAAATTTGGTCTTTAAAGGTAATTTAGCATCAGCTCTTTCAAAAGCTTCTCTAGCTGTAGCCTCATCAACACCACCGATTTCGAACAGTATTCTACCAGGTCTGATGACAACTGCGAAGTGGTCAACAGGAGACTTTCCTGATCCCATCCTTGTTTCAGCTGGTTTTTTGTGAATTGGTTTGTCTGGGAATATTCTTACCCAAATTTTTCCACCCCTTTTTGTCTTATTCGAGATAGCTTTTCTAGCTGACTCAATTTGCCTAGAAGTAATTAAACCTCTTGTAGTTGATTTCAAAGCATACTCACCAAAAGAAATCTCAGAACCTCTAGTAGCAAGTCCCTTGTTATTACCTCTTTGGTGTTTTCTAAATTTTACTTTTTTTGGCATTAACATAATCGTTTATAACTCCGTATCACCCTTGTAAATCCATACTTTAATTCCAATAGCTCCATATAACATATGAGCATGAACTTGTGCATAATCAATATCTGCTCTAAGTCTTTGTACAGGAATCGAACCTTCTTTTAAAACTTCAGTTCTAGCAATAGAGGAACCTCCTCCAAGAAGACCTGAAACTCTAATTTTGATTCCTTTAGCACCTTTCTCCATAGCAGATCTAATTGCTTGTTGCATAGCTCTTTGTGCTTTAACTCTCTTTTTTAATTGTTTATAAATGTTATTAGCTACAATGTTTGCTTGTATTTCAGGCAATTTTACCTCTTCAGCAGTAATTTTTACTACTGACTTAGTAATTTTTTTAATATCTTTTTCAGCAGTTTCAACACCAGCACCGCCTTTTCCAATAACTACTCCAGGATTAGAAACCCTGATTGTAATATTTAAAATATTTCCGGATCTTTCAATCAATACATCTTTAAGTCCAGCAAGATCGAACTTTCTTTCTAGATATCTTCTAATTTTATGGTCCTCAACAGCATATTTAGAATAGTCTGATTTGTCATAAAACCATTTAGATGACCAGTCTTTACTTACCCCAATTCTAAATCCTACCGGATTAATCTTTTGACCCATTATTTAGACCTTTCTGATAAACCAATTGTTACGTGAGTTCTTCTCTTTAAAATTCTTGAGTTTCTACCTTTTGAAGCAGCTCTTCCTCTTTTTAAAGGAGTAGCTTCGTTGGCAAAAACTTCAGAGATAACTAAGTTCTCTTTTACCATTTTTAAGTTGTTTACAGCATTTGAAACTACTGAATTAAGAACTTTAGCTAAAATTCTAGCACCTTTTGATGGGTGGAATTGTAAGATTCTCTCAGCTAAAATAGCATCTTTGTTTTTAATCAAATCCATAATAATCCTAATTTTCTTAGGAGAAGTTTGTGAGTTTGATAATTTTGCGTATACTTGTGACATATTATTCATAATTAGTCTTTCTTAGTTGAGTGTTTTAGGAATTTTCTAGTATGTGAAAATTCTCCTAGCTTATGTCCTACCATAGCTTCAGTAATAAATACTGGGTTAAACACCTTACCATTGTGAACCTCTATTGTAAAACCTATCATTTCAGGAGTAATAGTTGATCTTCTAGACCAGGTTTTAAAGGTAAGTTTACCACCTTTTTCTTTAAGTTTAGTAACTTTTTCTAATAATTTTTCATCTATAAATGGTCCTTTTTTAAGAGATCTAGCCATATTTATTTCCTCCTATCCTTAACAATAAATTTATTTGTATGTCTTCTAGTTCTTGTCTTAACACCTCTAGTTTTCCAACCCCATGGAGATTTAGGAGAAGGCATTCCGATACCGTTATCCTTATAGGATCCAGCGTGTGGGTGGTCTGAAGGGTTAGCCATAGCAACACCTCTAACAGAAGGTCTATTTCCTTTGTGCCTATTAGTTCCAGCTTTACCTAATCTTACATTTCTTAAATCTTGGTTAGATAATACTCCGACAGTTGCAAAACACTCTAACGAAACTTTTTTAAATTCGCCAGAAGGTAATTTAATTTGCGCCATGTTTCCTTCCTTAGCAAGTAATATAGCGAAATTTCCAGCACCTCTTACCATAGAACCACCCTGACCTGGGTTCAATTCAATATTATGAATCATAGTTCCAACGGGTATTAAGGATAATTTTGCGCAATTTCCAGGAATAAATTCTGAAATGTCACCAGATACAATTGTTGCTCCAACTTCTAAACTTTCTGGAGCCAAGATATATCTTTTTTCCCCATCAGCGTAGTTAAGAAGAGCGATTAAAGGTCCTCTATTTGGATCATACTCAATTGCAGCAACTTTTGCTGGAATATTTAATTTATCTCTTTTAAAGTCTATAATTCTATAGAATTTTTTAGCACCTCTTGATTTATGTCTTACAGAGATTCTTCCACTTGAAGATCTTCCCGCAGGACCATTAAGAGGCTTAATTAATGATTTTTCAGGTTTAGACTTTGTTGATTTAACAACTAAAGATCTTTTATTTCTGGTTCCACCAGTTTTTGGTTTATAGTTTTTTAACATTATTTATTTTCCTTTGAAAGGTCTATAGACTGACCTTCTTTTACCTCAACATAAGCTTTCTTAAATCTTCCAGTTCTAATAGATGTCTGTTTTCTAGAAGTCTTAGAATAGACAGTTTTTGGTTTACTTGGAAGTATTGTGGTTCTTACTCTAAGAACGTCAACTCCGAATAATTTAGATACCTGCTCAGCAATAGCGTGCTTAGTTAAATCTTCAGAAACTTTAAACACATATGTGTTTGCGTTTTTAAGAGCTGTTGATTTCTCTGTAACTATTAACTTCTTAATATCATTATTTATTCTCATATTTTTCCTCTAAAGCTTTTAAAGAATCTTCTAAAAAGAGAATATTCTTATTTGAAATAACATCGTAAGCGTTAAGATTTTTAACCATCTTAACAGACACTCTGTCAATATTTCTTGCTGATTTTAACACATTATCGTCTTTATCAGCAGTTATAATCAAAGTTTTTGATCCTAGTAATTCTAAATTGTTTAAAACTTCGGATACAGATTTTGTTTTTAAATCAGTGCCAAAATTATTTAAAGCAATAATATTATTTGTAGAATACCTTGATGAAAGTATATTTAATAAAGCTCCAACTCTCATCTTTTTTGGCATTTCTAATCTGAAATCTCTAGGTTTAGGTCCAAAGGTAATACCACCTTTTCGAGCTAAAGGAGTTCTTAACGAACCTCTTCTTGCGTTACCTGTACCTTTTTGTTTAAAAGGTTTAATACCAGAACCAGAAACTTCACCTCTAGTTTTAGTTGAAGCGTTTCCAACTCTTTGGTTAGTCAAATAAACTCGTACGTATTGAGCAATCAAATCTGAATTAGATTCTTTACCGAAAATATTTTCTGGCAGATTAAGAGTCGAAACTACTTCACCTTTTAAGTTTTTAACATCTAATTTAAAAGTCATATTAATTTCCTAATCCTTCAAAATATATTTCAACTTTAGTATTTCTACTTCCAGGTACAGGTCCTGAAATGTAGATCATCTTATTATCTTTATCAATCTGTAAAACAGAAAGATTCTTTAATGTAACTTTCTTATTACCATGTCTACCGGCCATTTTCTTACCAGCAAAAACCCTTCCAGGAGTTTGGGCACCAATAGAACCTGCAGCTCTTGGTCTGTCTGACTGACCTCTAGTTGCTTGTTGACCAGAGAAATTCCATTTCTTCATTACACCTGTAAAACCTTTACCTTTAGAGGTAGAGATTAGTTTAACTGATTGATTAAGAAATTCGTCAAGAAGGTCAACTTCTGATTTTAAAATTGTAACAGGAACAACCTTGCCATCTTGCAGGAATACCTGTGTCATATTCATTTTTAAAGCATTTATTTTTAACATATATTTTTTTCTTTATATTCAAGGTTTTCCTCACTGAAACAATGAGCAAATTTTACCAAAAAATAGGTAAAATTTAAAGGTACTTTGTAAAGAAATTACATCTTTATTGAAATACCAACACCAGCAGGCAAGCTTAAGTGTGACAGATTTTCGATTGTTGATGGGGTAGGGTTTAAAACATCAATCACTCTCTTATGAGTTCTAAGCTCAAACTGTTCTCTAGATCTTTTATCAATAAAAGGCCCTCTGATAACAGTAAATCTTTCGATTTTAGTAGGCAAAGGAACAGGACCAACTACTTTGGCACCAGTTCTGACTGCAGTATCAATAATCTTTTCGCATGAAATATCAATGATTCTGCTATCGTATGATTTTAATTTAATTCTAATCTTTGAATCTTTTTTCATAGTTTTCTTCTTGAACGGCAGGGCGAAGTAAATCGCCCTGCTATTCTTATTTGTTAGGCGTTAACTTTAGTGACGACTCCGGCACCAACAGTTTGACCTCCCTCTCTAATCGCAAATCTTAATCCCTCTTCCATAGCAACTGGAGTGATTAATTTAACGATAAATTTAACATTATCACCAGGCATTACCATTTCAACTCCAGCAGGTAAAGTAATCTCACCTGTAACGTCTGTAGTTCTTAGGTAAAATTGAGGTTTATAACCTGAGAAGAATTGCTTGTGTCTTCCACCCTCATCTTTAGATAGGATATAGACCTCAGCTTCAAATTCAGTTGCTGGTTTAATTGATCCAGCTTTACAAAGAACTTGACCTCTTTCGATGTCTTCTCTCTTAGTACCTCTAAGTAGTAAACCTACGTTATCTCCAGCCATACCTTCTTTAAGTTGTTTTTTAAACATCTCTACTCCAGTTACAACTGTTTTTTGTGTTGGTCTAATACCTACAATTTCGATTTCTTCACCAACAGTAATTTTTCCTCTTTCAATTCTTCCAGTAACAACTGTTCCTCTTCCTGCGATTGAGAAAACGTCTTCAACAGGCATTAAGAATGTTTTGTCTAACTCTCTTACTGGGTCCGGAATGAATTCGTCAACACCTTTCATAAGCTCCATGATGGCGTCTTCATATTTTGAATCACCTTCTAAAGCTTTAAGAGCTGAACCTCTAATAATAGGTGTTTTATCTCCTGGGAAACCGTATTTAGTTAATAAATCTCTGATTTCTAACTCAACTAAGTCTAATAATTCAGGATCGGCAACCATATCACATTTGTTCATGAAAACTACAATTTGAGGAACATTAACTTGTCTTGCAAGTAGAATGTGTTCTCTTGTTTGAGGCATCGCACCGTCTGTTGCAGCAACAACTAAGATTGCTCCGTCCATTTGTGCAGCACCTGTAATCATGTTTTTAATATAGTCTTTGTGTCCAGGACAGTCTACGTGAGCGTAGTGTCTTTTTTCTGTTTCATACTCAACGTGAGTAATAGAAATAGTAATTCCTCTAGCTTTTTCTTCTGGGGAATTGTCAATTTGGTCGTAAGCTCTAGCTTCAGCTTGACCTCTTTTTGCTAAGACTGTAGTAATAGCTGCAGTCAATGTTGTTTTACCATGGTCAACGTGTCCAATGGTACCAATGTTTACGTGTGGTTTTGTTCTTACAAACTCGGCCATTTTTAAAACCTTTCTTTTTTGGGTATTACCCAAGTAATTATCTACAATTTTTTACTTTATAACTTCGTTATTATACCAAATAATCACAGAAATTAACTATGATTTTTGTTTATTTTTTTGCTCTTTTTTCCGCAATTCCAGCAACAAGAGCACCCGGAACTTCTTCGTAGTGCGAGAACTCCATGTTTGGAACAGCTCTTCCTTGAGTTATACCTCTTGCATGGGTAACATAACCAAACATTTCTGAAAGAGGTACTTTTGCTTGGATAACTCTAGACATTCCTCTTTGCTCTGTTCCTTCAATTTTACCTCTTCTTGAAGATAAGTCACCAATTATATCCCCCATGAATTCTTCAGGAACTGTAACTTCTACATCCATGATTGGCTCTAGAAGTATAGGATTTGCTTTCTTTTGAGCAATTCTCATTGCTTCAATTGTACAAATTCTAAAGGCAATTTCAGAGGAGTCAACATCGTGGAAGGACCCATCGTATAGAGTGCATTCTATATCAACTACTGGATACCCAGCTAGGCCGCCAGATTCACAAGCTTCTCTGAAACCTTTTTCAACAGCCGGAATAAATGATTTAGGAATGGCACCTCCAACAATATTATCAACAAACTGTAATCCAGCTCCTTGATCTAACGGTTTAATCTTAATATAAACGTGTCCATACTGACCCCTACCTCCGGTTTGTTTAATGTACTTGTTCTCAACATCAGCTAAACCTTTAATAGTTTCTCTGTAGGCTACTTGAGGTTTACCAGTATTTACTTCTACTTTAAACTCTCTTCTTAACCTATCAACAATAATTTCAAGGTGTAATTCTCCCATTCCGTAAATTAAGGTTTCTGCAGTTTCAGCATCACTCTCAACTTTAAATGTAGGATCTTCTTCTTGATATTTTCTCAAGGCTTCACCAAGTCTGTCTCTGTCATTTTTAGTTTTTGGTTCAATAACAAGACCGATAACTGGTGTTGCGAATTTAATTGTTTCTAAAACAATCGGATTATCCTCAGTACACATGGTATCTCCAGTTCTTGTCTCAGTTAGACCAACAGCAACTGCGATTTCTCCAGCCTTTACCTCTTTAACCTCTTCTCTATGATTTGCATGAGCTAATAGTAATCTTGATAATCTTTCTTTTTTACCAGTATTAGGGTTGAACACGTAGGATCCAGAGGTAATTTTTCCAGAGTAAACTCTAAAATAGGTCAACCTTCCTACAAATGGGTCTGCTTGAATCTTAAATGCAAGAGCTGCAAACTCACCTTCAGGGTCGATTGGTAATTCAAACTCATCTCCCTCTGAGTGACCTTTTTTGGCTTTAATCAAAGGTTTGTCTTTTGGTGAAGGTAAGTAATCAACTACCCCATCCAAAAGCTTTTGAACACCAATATTTTTTAATGAAGATCCACAAAATACTGGATAAAGAGTTGTTGAAATAACAAGTTTTCTTAAAGTTGTTTTAATTTCTTCAATAGAAATTTCTTCCCCGTTTAAGAATTTATCCATTAATTTATCATCGTTTTCAGCAATTTTTTCAACTAAAATATTTCTATATTGTTCTACTTTTTCTTTCATATCCTCAGGAACTTCTATTTCAACAATATCCATTCCCATTTTTCCCTCGAATTTGTAACCTTTTCTTTCAACTAAGTCTACAACTCCGTAGAAATCACCTTCAAAACCTAAAGGTAATTGAACAACTACAGCTTCTTTTGATAGTCGGTCATGAATAGTATCTAGTGTCATATAAAAATCGCCACCAATTTTATCTAACTTATTAACGAAAGCTAAAAGAGGGACTCCGTATTTTTCAGCTTGTTTCCAAACAGTTTCTGATTGAGGTTCGACACCCTGAGCTCCGTCGAATAACACAACTCCTCCGTCTAAAACTCTTAAAGATCTTTCGACTTCAGCAGTAAAGTCAACGTGACCCGGAGTATCTATTAAGTTAATTCTGTGATTTTTCCAAAAACAAGTTGTAGCAGCAGAAGTAATAGTAATACCTCTTTCTCTTTCTTGTTCCATCCAGTCCATTTGAGCAGCACCCTCATGAACCTCACCAATTTTGTAGGATTTACCTGTATAAAATAAAATTCTTTCTGAAGTTGTGGTTTTACCAGCATCAACGTGCGCAATAATACCGATGTTTCTAATCTTTTCTAATGGATATGTAATTTTATCACTCATATTTTTAATTCTTTTAATTTATTACTATTAATTTATTATAGATTATAGTTTTAAGTGTGAGAAAGCTTTGTTTGCTTCAGCCATCTTATGAACATCATCTCTTTTTCTTATCGCATCACCCATATTGTTATAGGCATTCATGATTTCATCCTTTAAGAATTCATTCATTTCTTTACCTTGTTTTTTTCTAGCTGATTCAATAATCCACTTTAAAGCTAAACTTTCAGCTCTATCATGTTTAACTGGATAAGGAACTTGGTAGGTTGCACCACCAACTCTTCTTGATCTGACTTCATTTTTAGGCATAACATTTTTAATAGCTTGATCGAAAATTCTTAAGGATTCTTTTCTATCAGCATTAATTTTATCTAAAGCACCGTAAACAATTTTTTCTGCTAAGGATTTCTTACCATGCATCATAACAAGATTGATAAATCTTGAAATTGTCTTTGATTTGAATACTAAATCTGGATTAACTTGTCTTTTTTTTACTGGTCCTGATCTCATAATTATTTCTTAGCAACTTCTTTCTTTGTACCGTAAATTGACCTTGAAGTCTTTCTATTTTTAACTCCCTGCAAGTCAAATGTACCTCTTACAATTGTGTATTTAATACCTGGTAAATCTTTAACTTTACCGCCTTTAATCATAACTACAGAGTGTTCTTGTAAGTTATGTCCTTCTCCTGGGATGTAAGCTGTCAACTCTTTACCATTTGAAAGTCTAACTCTAGCTACTTTTCTTAAAGCTGAGTTTGGTTTTTTAGGAGTTTGTGTCTTAACTTGTAAACACACACCTCTTTTAAAAGGAGAATTTAAACTCTTAGAAACTTTCTTTTTTGAGTTAAAAATCTCACCTAGGGCCGGAGCCTTTGATTTGAAATTTTTAGCTTTTCTTTTTGTCTTTAACAATTGGTTAAATGTTGGCATTTTTCTTTATATCCTTTTTACGTAATCCCCTACTGGAATTAGTCTTCCTAGAATTACATTTTCTTTAAGTCCTAGTAGCGAGTCAACTTTACCAGACGCAGCAGCATCGGTCAATACCAATGATGTTTGTTCGAAAGAAGCGGCAGACAAGAAGGAATCTGATCCAATAGCAGCTCTCTTGATTCCAAGTAAGATTACGTTACCTATAGCAGGTCTTCCACCTGATGCAATAACTTTTTCGTTCTCTTCATCAAACACTGATCTTGTTATTGTCTCACCAACCATTAAGGTTGTATCGCCTGAATCCTCAACTCTTACGTGGTTAAACATTTGTTTAACTATAACTTCAACGTATTTATCGTTTAAAGCAACCCCTTGTGAAGAGTAAACTCTTATAACATCGTCCACGATGTACTTCTTTGTTCCTGCAACACCAACTAGTCTTTGTAATTCAGTTAAATCTTTATGCCCATCGGTAATCTTGTCACCTTTTTGAACAGACTGACCATCTTCAACAACAAGCTTCATTGTTGTATCGATTACGTATTCAACTTCTTCATCTTCAGATTTGTTTTTTGGAACGATAACAACTTTTCTATCATCACCGGTCTCAACAATCTTAACTTTTCCTTCAATTTCAGCCATTATTGCTTGAACTTTAGGAACTCTAGCTTCAAATATTTCTTCAACTCTTTCAAGTCCTAAGGTAATATCAGCTCCACCAGCAACTCCTCCTCCCCAGAAAGTTCTCATTGTTAACTGAGTTCCTGGTTCTCCGATTGATTGAGCAGATGCAACACCTATTGGGGTTCCAATCTTTACAATTTCTTGAGTCATTAAGTCGGTACCAAAACATTTTTGGCAAACACCTCTTTTTGTTGTACAGAATAGAGGAGATCTTACAGTTATTTCTTTAACTTCTGCATTTTTGATTTCTTCTAGTACTGATTTTGTTAATTCTTCACCAGCTTTAACAATAATCTTGTTTCCAGATTTAATATCTTTAGCAGCATATCTGCTTTCCATTCTCTTAATAAAGTCTAAGCTATAACCTTTATCTACAACTTCAACATTGTATCCTTCAGTTACACCACAGTCTTCTTCTCTAATGATTACATCTTGGGCAACATCTACTAATCTTCTAGTTAAATAACCAGAGTCAGCTGTTTTCAAAGCTCGGTCAGCAAGACCTTTTCTAGCTGACTTAGAGCTTAGGAAGTAATCGAATCCTGAGTAACCATTCTTATAGTTTGCTAAGATTGGGTAGTCAACTGTCTTACCTGTTGTATCCACAATCTGACCTTTTAATCCTGCGATTTGAGTGATTGAGTCTTTAGTTGCTTTAGCAGATCCAGATTCAATAAGCTCTCTTACAGGGTTTGTTGGCCCTAAGCTTTCCCAAAGATCGGATTGGATTCTATTTTTAACTTCTTGCCAAATTTCATCAGCTCTTGATTTTACATTTTGAGGGGTAGCAAGACCTCTTCTTAGTGCCTTGTTTAATTCCTCAATTTTACCTTTAGCTTCATCAATAATTTCTTCTAAATGGGCTGGAGCTGTAATATCAGAAACAGATGCTGATTGCCCAGACATGGTACCGTAATGTATACCAACGTTTTTCAAGGCATCAATAAATCTACCTAGTGCTGCATTATCTCTAGTCTTGAAAGCTTCAAGAATTGAATTATTAATTGCAGCTTTGTTAAATGTTTTATTTTGAAATGAATCAAATGGAACTAATGAGTTAAATATGATTCTTCCTGGTGTTGTAATAATATACTCACCGTTATGTCTTACTTTAACTTTTTGTCTTAAATTCAATTCTTTAGTTGAGTTAAACACATATCTAACTTCATCAAAGTTAGAGAATGGTTTTGAATACTCAGGCAATTCTTCATCAATCTTAGTTAAGTAATAACTTCCCCAGATCATTTCTTTAGCTGGGTTAGCAACCGGAGTACCGTCTGATGGTTTCAACAGATTATTTGTTGAAATCATTAATCTTTTAGCTTCATCAATTGCAGGTGCTGAAATAGGAACGTGAACAGACATTGTGTCTCCGTCGAAGTCAGCGTTATAACCTGAAGCAACGCACAAGTGAAGTCTAATTGCATTTCCGTCAATTAATTTTGGATAGAATGCTTGAATACCTAATCTCCAAAGTGTAGGAGCTCTGTTTAATAAAACAGGATGTCCTTTAACAACTTCTTCAAGAATATCGTAAACTTCACCAACTCTTGATTCAAGGACGCTCTTTGCAGTTCTTTCGTTAGGAGCTAACCCTCTACCCATGATTTCTCTTAAAACCATTGGTCTGAATAACTCAAGAGCCATTTCTCTTGGAATTCCACATTCGTCAATATTCAAATCAGGGCCGTTAACAATAACAGATCTTCCTGAGTAATCAACTCTTTTACCTAGTAAGTTTCCTCTAAATCTTCCTGATTTACCTTTTAATAGGTCAGCAAGAGATTTTAGCTGCTTCTTTGCAGCAAGAGGACCTCTAGCAGCTTTGGAGCTTACTCTTTGTTTGGAAGAGTCAAATAAAGCATCAACAGCTTCTTGAAGCATTCTTTTTTCATTTCTAAGAATAATTTCAGGAGCTCCAAGATCCATTAATCTTTTAAGTCTGTTGTTTCTGTTGATAACTCTTCTATATAAATCATTTAGGTCGGATGAGAAAGCTCTACCACCTTCAATAGGAACGATTGGTCTTAAATCACAAGGGATTACAGGAATTATATCCATTATCATTCTAGAAGGAGAGATGCTTGATCTTCTGAAACCTTCAACAACCCTTAATCTCTTTAAAATTTTAATAGCTTTTTGTTCTTTAGCTGACTCTAATTGATCCTTCAATTCTAGAGCTAATTGGTTTAAATCTAAATTTTCAAGAATTTGCTTGATACCTTCAGCCCCAATGCTTAGTTTTGCAAACATTGGTAAGTAAGAAATTAAAGCTGTATATTCAGTATCAGCAATAATTGTGTGCATATCAATACTTTCGATTTTCTTGATAAACATTTTATAGGTAGACTCTAAGTCTGCCTCTTTTTCTTGATAAGAATTCTTAATTTTTTGAATTTGACCTTGTAGTTTATTTAAAGCTTCCTCAGCAGAAATTCCTTTTTTTGATTGAAGTTCGGCACCTTTTGTTAATTCTAAATCTTTAATCTTTAAATCCATTTCTTCTTTTAGAAGTTCTTTTTCAGAAATTAAATCTTTTTCAACTTTAGAAATTGCTGAAGCTCTCTTAGAACCATCAATTCCAGTAACAATAAATGAAGAGAAATAAATAACAGATTCCAAATTTCTTGGGGATAAATCTAATAATGTAGCTAATTTTGAAGGGTTTGCTTTAAAAAACCAAACGTGAGCTACAGGTGTTGCTAAACTAATGTGACCCATTCTTTCTCTTCTAACTCTTGATCTTGTAACTTCAACACCACATTTATCGCAAATTACACCTTTATATCTTACTCTTTTGTATTTTCCACAAGCACATTCCCAGTCTTTGTGAGGACCAAAAATTCTTTCGTCAAAAAGACCAAATCTTTCAGGTTTAAAAGTTCTATAGTTTATAGTTTCTGGTTTGGTAATCTCACCATAAGACCAGTTTAAAATATCATCGTTTGAAGCGATGAATATTTTTAGAGACTCGAACTTTTTTAAATCTTGTATATTTTTCATTATTTGGTTTCCTCCATTTCAAAATTTTCTTCGTTATTTTCGAATTCATCTAATTCAGACATACCTTCTGTTTGGTGATTTTCTGTATCATCATCTTCTAAAGTATATTCTTCTGTTGGAACTACTTCTGTAGTTGCAATCTCTTCAACTTCTTCTCTTACAGCTTCTAGAGGCTCGATACCTAATCCTAATCCGTTCAACTCTCTTACCAATAGTTTGAATGACTCAGGAACTGTTGGTTCAGGGATCTCTTGTCCAGTTAACAATGCTTTAAAGGCGTTGTTTCTACCAGTCATATCGTCTGATTTAATTGTAAGCATTTCTTGTAATAGGTTAGCTGCGGAGTATGCTTGTAATGCCCATACTTCCATTTCTCCAAGTCTTTGACCTCCCATGTTTGATTTACCTTGTTGTGGTTGTTGGTGAATCAAGTTGTATGGTCCGGTTGATCTAGCGTGAATCTTTTCTTCAGACATATGGTGAAGTTTTAAGATATAAGTTTCACCGACAGTTATAGGATTATCAAAATATTCTCCTGTTCTTCCGTCGATTAATTTAGCTTTACCTGTTGTTGAGATTCCAGCAGCTTCTAATTCTTTTTCAATATTTTTTGTTTCGACTCCTCTTAATACAGGAACTGCGTATTTCTTACCTAATCTTCTTCCAGCTAAGCCCAAAGGAGCTTCGTAGGTTTGACCAAGGTTCATTCTCTTTAACACAGACTCTGATGAGAAGATAATATCAACTGAAGTTCCATCTTCCATATGTGGCATGTCGATTTGAGGAACAATTGCTGAAATAACACCTTTGTTTCCGTGTCTTCCTGCAACTTTATCTCCAACTTCAATTTTCTTTTGTTGAGCTAAGTAAACGTGAATTTCCTCAATTACACCGTTTCCTAGAGTATTTGAATCTTTTCTTGTAATTCTTTTAACATCAATGACTGTTCCTTTATCTCCATTTTCCATGGTTAAGGAGGTGTTTCTAACTTCTCTTGCTTTTTCTCCGAAAATTGCTCTTAGAAGTCTTTCTTCTGCTGATAAGTCACCTTCACCTTTTGGTGCAACTTTACCAACCAAGATATCACCAGGAACTACTTCGGATCCGATTGCAACAATACCTTTTGAGTCAAGGTGTCTTAGTGCGCTATCTGAAACGTTAGGAATGTCTCTTGTTAATTCCTCGTCACCTAATTTAGTTTCAAGTAATTTACATTTTTTAATTTCAATTTTAATAGAGGTTAGGATATCTTCTTTAACTAATCTATCAGAAATAACAATTCCGTCTTCGAATTCATAACCATTCCATACCATGTAAGCGGCTCTTACATTAGCTCCTAGTGATAATTCAGAGTTATCAATTGCAGGACCTTCAAATAAAACTTCCCCAGCTTTAATTTTTTGACCAGTTGATACTTTTACTCTTTGGTTATAGTTTGTACTGTTATTTGATTTTCTAAACTTTATTGGAGTGTAGATTGTATTTTCTTTATCACCGGAATATTTAACAATAACTTTTCTTGCGTCAGCGTATTCGATTACTCCATCTTTTTCAGCTAATTGAATCCATTCAGAATTTTTAGCAATTCCTTCTTCAACACCAGTTCCTACAATAGGAGCATCTGATTTAATCAAAGGAACTGCTTGGTTCATTTGAGACGAGGCAATAAGAGTTCTTGAAACGTCGTCTGATTGAATGAAAGGAATTAATCCTGCTGTAATACCAATAATTTGAGCTGAGTCAACGTCAATATAATCAGCTGATGAAGGATTTCCTAATGCAAACTGACCTTTCTTTCTCAAAGGAACTTGGTTTTCAACAATGTATCCTTTTTCGTCAACCTCGGCACCATATCCGATAATAAAATGATTATCTTCGTCATAAGCTGCAAGATAAACAACTTCGTCGGTAACTCTTACTTTATCGCCAGATTTATCTAATCTGTAATAAGGAGTTTCAATAAATCCAAAATCGTTAATTTTTGCGTAAATGGATAAGAAGGTAACTAATCCGATGTTGTTTCCCTCCGGAGTTCTTACAGCACAAATCTTTCCGTATTGTGAATAGTGAACGTCTCTAACAGCAAGACCTGCTCTTTCTTTTGCAAGACCTGAAGCAGTTGTTCTTCTTAGGAAGTCTAATCTAGTTAGTGGGTTGTATGTATCGTGTAAATTTGTTGATCTTCCAGTATTAAAGAAAGATTGAATCTTTGATGAAACTGGTTTAGTTGAAATCAACGCAGATGGCTCTGGGAAGGATTCTCTTGGTTGTAATGAAATCTTTTCTAAAATATTGGATCTTAATTGTAGGAAACCTCTTCTAATTTCAATTTGTAGTAATTCACCAACGGATTTAATTCTTCTATTTCCCAAGTGGTCAATATCGTCAGGTTCACCGACTCCGTTGTTAATCATTATTATGTATTTAATAATTTGAACTAAGTCTTCTTTGTTTAAAAGTCTGTGAGTATCATCGTTTGGAGTATCTAAACCAAATTTTTGATTAATTTTAAATCTTCCAACTTTTCCTAAAGAGTATCTGTTTGAATCAAAGAAAATTTGATCAACAGTTCTTTGAGCATCCTCTAAAATTAAAGGTTCTCCTGGTTTCATTTTTCTAAAAATCTCAATAGCAGCCTCTTCTTTTGAAGATGAAGGATCTTTAACAATTGTTGATTCAATGTAAGAAACTTCAGGATTTGTATCAACATCTTTGAATAACTCTCTTATTTCATCATCTGATTCAATTCCGAAAACTCTTAGTAATGTTGTTGCAGTGAATTTTCTTTTTTTGTCAATTTTAACTGATAATACTCCAGTTCTTGAAGTTTCAATCTCAACCCAAGATCCAACTTTAGGTTGGATTTTAACACCGCCTAATACTTGTCTTGTGATTGGAGATGTTTCAGCAGTAAAATAAGCACCTTCTGCTCTGACTAATTGGTGTTGAACAACCTTTTCAACTCCGTTAATAATGAAAGAACCGGTATCTGTCATCAAAGGAATATCTCCCATGTAGATGTTTTGGACTTTTTCTAATCTTCTTACAGGGTCCTTTAATGTAGCTGTTAAATACCAAGGAGCTTCATAAGTTTTTCCTTTTTCAACACATTCGTCAATTGAAATTGTAGCTTTTTCTAGAGTAGGGTTTGAAAACACTAATTCCCATCCTCTACCACTTTCGTCAATAATTGTTCCAAATTCTTTTAATAAATCGTCTAAACCTTCTTTAATTAAGGCATTATATGACTCTTTTTGGGAGCTAGATAAATTTGGTAATGGGAACTTATTTGAATTTTTGGCTAAGTTATATCTCATTCAGTGTTTTGGTTTTTGTTAATTATTGGAACGAATATGCAAATATTAATATATCTGACTAGGTATGTCAACACTTAAATTTCTATAGATTTTAGATTATTTACTATTAATATAATTTAACTTTATCAAATGGCCAAAATCTTGCAACTACTTTTCCTTGCAGTCTTTCTTCCTTAACAATCCCAAAAAATCTAGAATCTTGTGAATTTGACCTATTATCACCTAATACAACAAATTCTTGATCTTTTAAGGTGTAAACTCTTCCTTCAACTAGAGATTTTCCACCTAAAGTACAAACCTCTTTATCTAAATAAATCTCTTCATTTAAAACAAATTTTGTATCTTCTCTATTAATAAAAACCTGGCAGTTATAAATTTTGATAGTATCTCCAGGTATACCTACAACTCTTTTGACATAATCAATATAATCATAATCAGGAGGGTGCAGTACAACAATATCACCTCTTTTATAACCTTCTATTTTAGAGGTCAGTTTTTCAACTAAAAGCCTATCAGCTGTCTCTAGATTTGGAGACATAGAAGATCCTGAAACTTCAACAGGAAATGCCACTAAAACATACACGGTAAATAAAACCAAAACAGCTACAATTATTGTCTCAAGACCTTCGGTAACAGCTTCCTTAAGCTCTGAAAGGTTTTTCGGCTTTATAAAAACAATAAACAAAACAATCAAAAATACAAAAGTGACTATATTTGGAAGTAAAGCAGAAATATTTTCGAACATTTTTAAAAAATTCATGGTTGTATTTTATCTCTCTTTTTCAGATTTAACAAAAATGTATGTCCCAAGAATAATAAATATCAAAAACATTAAAATCATTACAATAGCATTTAAAAGAGGGTTGTATACTACAACTGCCGAATACTCCGGTTTACCAAGGTAATAAATCCCCCTTATAAAATCAACAGCGTAAAAAAGCGGGGTTATTCTGGATAAAATAATTAGGTACTCTGGAACATCTTTCATTGGTATAAAAACACCGGATAAAAAGAATTGAGGAAATATAAAGAAGGGAAATACCTGGTCAATACTTCTTTTATCCATAAAATTCGCCATTATTAGAATTCCAAAGGCCCCGCCAAATAGACACATTAAAAACAAAATTGGTAATAAAGCTATTAACTGAAAAATGTCTATAGGAACCCCAGCTAAGTAACCAATTGCCAAAAGTCCGAATATTTGAGTATAAGAAACAATACTTTCGCCTAAAATTTTTCCAAATATAATGACGTATCTTGAAATTGGAGCTACAAAGAAAGATTGTGCAAAATCATTTTGCCTGTCTTCTATTAACCAAGCAATTCCAGAAGCGGCCGATGAAAACATGTTTTGAGTGATTACTCCCAAATAAACAAAAACTAAGAAGTTAAAACCTACTGTTTTAGATAAGTTTGCATCTAAACTAGAACCTAAAATTGCAATTGATGCAACAGGAAATATTAAACCCCCAATAAATCTTCTTCGATCTCTAACAAGCTTTAGAACATCTCTATAGGCAATAATAAATATAGCGTTAAGAGTTCTCATGTTTTCCTTCTCCAATTATTTTAAGGTATGCTTGTTCTAAAGTTGGATTATGAACATTTATTAATGATAACTTTGATTTAAGTTTGGATAAAAAATCTTGCAGCTGATTCTCTTTTAAATATACTTTAAACGGCCCATCTCCTTCATATCTAATCTTTTTTGAAATGAGCTCTTGTCGGAGGAATTCGTTGTTTAAGGAACTAATAACAACGAATTCCTCAACAAGATCTTCTTTAAGCTCTTCAGGAGTTCCAAAAGATACGATCTTACCTTTATTAACAATCATGACATGATCTGATTCCTCAGCCTCTTCTAAATAGTGAGTCGTTAAAAATATTGTTTTATCTCCAGTTTTTTTAATTTCTAACAAATAATCCCAGAGGTTTCTTCGGGTTAAAGGATCCAAACCAACCGTAGGCTCGTCTAAAAATAGAATTTTAGGATTATGAATTAATCCAATAATTATTTCCAGTTTTCTTTTCATACCACCACTAAACTCAGTAAGGGGTTTGTGTAAGTCAGAAGTAAGATCCATCAAATCAGAAAGTTCAATTATTTTCTTTTTATATTTTGAAGGAAGGGCTTTATAGCTGTAACTAAATGGTATGTATCCATATAAAACTGAATGAAACCGTATATTTTCTTCAGCAGTCAGCCGTACATCAAGTGACGGAGTTTGAAAAATAACTCCAATTTTTTCTCGAACTTTATTAGCTTGGGTGTAAACATCAAAACCTGAGATTTTTACTTTACCTGAAGTTGGATTTAAAGTCGTATTTAAAATTGAGAGTGTTGTAGTTTTACCAGCCCCATTGGGCCCAAGCATTGAAAAAAATTCACCTTCACCTACTGAAAATGATATATTATCAACAGCATTTACTTCTGAAGTTTTATATTTTTTAATTAAATTTTGAACTTGAATAATTTCGTGCATGGCAGGTTTTTATTTAATTTTACCAAGAATAAAAAGAATTTTTAAAAATGCAGGATGCGAAAGCAAGTAAAACTTGCTTTCGCATCCGAATCCTAAAAGGGTAATTTTGCAATTACCGGAACTCCAGGCGGAAAGTACCTTACACCACAAACAGCCAGCCCTCCGGTAATGCGGGGTCCTTTTGTTTGGGCAATAACTTTTCCTCCAGGAACAGGAACTGGGGCAACTACGCTTACACTTTCATAAAGAAAATACTCAAAAGTAATTCCCATTCGAACGATTGTAAACTTTTTCCCAACTTGACCATTAGGATTAAAGGCACAACCTGTGTAAGTCGGAACCCATGAATTAGTCTTATGATTCATGAGTATATAGGATTTATTAACAGGGCGTTTTTCCGGACGAAACCACCACCAATGACGTTGGGTAAAATCTCCTGATTTGGAAAGTAAGGGCCAATTAGAGTAATCAACCCAATTCCAATTAATCCAGCTTTGAGCGATTGCCTTATTTGGCAAAGTAAGAGCTAGGACAAAAAGAAAAAAGATGCATATCTTTTTCATCTAAACCTCCCTACTGAATTCGACAAATAATACTTACCAAAACCCAACCATCCTTCAAAAACTCTTGAATATGAGTATTCGCCTGGGCAGTATAGTTCTCATAGCTTTCTCTCTCGAAAGTTACGTGAATATACATATTTAACTCACCCTTGTTTAAGTGAATATAAATCATAACTCTCCTCCTTATTGTTATGAATATTTTAATTTTATCACTGAAAAATTAAATTCTTGACCTTGCAGCT
>Ga0315906_10002868_pt1 | contig 23392 bp, 38 predicted proteins | sample LakEriMetagenome_4_FD_203526 | JGI IMG/M metagenome (GOLD analysis project Ga0315906, IMG submission 203526) | Freshwater fungal communities from buoy surface, Lake Erie, Ohio, United States - Buoy 2 MA122 | ecosystem: Environmental > Aquatic > Freshwater > Lake > Lake biofilm | place: USA...
GTTGACGTCTTGTTGTGAAAAGAACCGCAGCAACCACGTTTGAGCCGCAGCGTTGAACAAGAGCGACACAACACAACCCGTTGCCCTCTGTAGGACCTCAATCATGCAACCGATTGTGGCAGGATCTCTTGGGTCGGGTTTGTCTCCCATGTCAAGCCTTGGATACATGACACACCAACTGTTTGACAAATCAAGTGAAACGTATCCCCTGTCAAGGGTGACAGATCCATCCTCGGAGACCGTCTTTATTCTGTCACCGGCAAGGGTAAGCATACCGGGCATCCAACGCCATGAGCGTGTGATCCTGAGTTTCTGTGAAAGATCTTCCAACATAACAACTCCTTTTAGGCAAAAACTTTGTGACATCGTTCCGGGAACCCAATCAACGATCGACAACCGGCGTAAGACAATCCACTCTTGACGCCTCGCAGAATGGTGTCCACGGTCTTTCGAAGAGGACGGTCCTTCAGGGGAACAAGAGTCTCACGTCCCTCAGCGACCGAAACCCAACCTCTCCAGTCTTTCTGGGCCCCTTCCGATGCCATACCACGAAAAACCTTATAGGTTACACCATCTTTTTCTACAAGATCCCCAGGTGACTCTCTGTGGGCCGCCAGCATGGACCCAAGCATCACCATGTCGGCGCCACAGGCAAGCGCCTTGACGATGTCCCCGCTGTCACGAATTCCGCCGTCGGCGACGATGATGCCGTCAGTTGTCGACCGCGCGCAGCGGACGACAGATTCGAGGGTCGGAAGACCAAATCCCGTCTTGTTCCTTGTCTCACACACGGACCCGCCGGCGACTCCGACACGGACGTATTGCGCACCGTGATTCACTAGGAAGTCAAATCCATTCAGGTCGGCCACGTTTCCCGCCATCAGGTGAACGTCACTCTTCTCAGTCGACATGCGCGCCAGCGCGAGACCGACCTGCTTGTGGAAACCGTGGGCGACGTCGACGCAAAAATATCGACAGCCCGCCGCGTACAACTCCTGGAACCTCTCCCACCAATCTCCCGCCGCACCCACCGCGCAAAAAACGCCGTGCTGATATCCATCAGGAACTCCGAGGAATTCATCGCGCTGGGCCTCGATGCTCGCGTACCGATGAAGCACGGCAGAACCGCCCAACTCCCTCATGATGCTTGCGACCTCAGAGTTAACCACCGTGTCCATTGGGGCTGCGATGATCGGGTTCTGGAATACTGCTACGTCCGTGGAATTTGGCGTCAAATCGATGTCGTGCCTGCTTTCAATGTCACTGTGACCTGGTACGAGGTACAGGTTATCGAACGTGGCAACGCAGTGTTGTGTTTCTGTCATGTAGAAACTATAAAACGAGACCCCTGCAGTTTACACATGATTTATGCAGGATCTAAGTACCTCTGCATTACGAACCTCAGTTCGGGACGAAGTTCGTAAAATATCCACTCCTTGACGAGCAAGACGACCAACCAGTTTGGCACCGGATGAGTCGTCTCGTAAAGGACGGAAAAAATCCCGTTACTGTTGGCGTCATTGCTCGCGGAAACGAGGCTCCTCGCGAGTTCGACCCTGTCAACCTTCATCGCCCCGGCGACGATATCAACTTCTTCCGCAAATTCCCGTAGTGACTGGGCCCAAGAAGGAAGCCAATCCCACCAACGACCCCGCCAGATGTGTCCAGAAAGCTCCTCGGCAACCAGCTCTGGGTACCAAAAACGCGGCAACGCTGAGAGGTGAAGCCATTCCTCTACGGAGCGGACCATCCTCGTCAGCGCGACCTCGTCTTTTTTATTCATGCCTTATATATTACGCTGCCATCGCAACATCTGCCTCCAGTGACTGGATTCTGCGTCGCACCCTGCATTGAGATACCTGGGACCATTTGCCGCGAGCGCCTCGGCGACCCGCCACGGGTGGCCACAGCGCGAAGCATTTCTGTGATGAAACCTGTCTACCATTCGAGACCAATAACAAGTGAGCGCTCCGAATAGGTTATCCGCACCACGTGGCCCGAGACCACACCAATTGCGAAACCAAGGCCAAAGCTGTGCAGGACCGTGGGCACGCGCAACTCCGTTGTGCCAGTCACCGCGTACCGGGCCTCCTCCTCGACCGGTCTTTAGCATGCTCGCCTCCATGCACCACACCGATGCAAGGATTCCACGCGCCTCCCACGGAACGCCGAGGTAATCCTCCAACCTGAGGACGGCAAGAACGTCAAGTTGGTCCACCATGGAGTACTTCACACGTCCGATCTCGACGCAACCGTCGATCCAAGAATACACCGTACGCCACTCTCCACTGGATGCGGGGAATGACAACAGCTCGTCCCGAGACGGTACCACGAACCATCCCGGACCCTCGGGCACCCAATTAGGCGGAGGGCTACCAAGCACGATCCTTGAAGGCTTTGCGGGTGGACGTGCCATCACGTCGGCGGCCGTTCCAAGGAGGAGGAACGCCGTAAGGGTCACGATGAAACTTATAATTTTATTACTACGCATCTTGACGACTCCTTCGTATTCAAGTTGGGGTGTATATATATCACATAGAATTGCGTTGTTTCACAGCCAAAGGAAGGATGCCAGAGTGCGACGAGACGTCATCAAGTTGAAAGTGTTGAAAAGGCTCCTTCGCGAGGCCTCTAATGAACCCACCGCAAATGGGCGTGCCGCCTACGTCTATAGGCATGGGCAAGGCCTAGACGCAATCCTGTACAGCACGAACGCTTACATGGAATTCCTCAGGATGAGGGAAATGGACCCGCAGGAATGGGAAGACAAATCGTTCAACACGGTCTCATTCTTCGTGGATGAGGTGATCAAGGGGTACATATGGGCCGAACCTCACAAGGATCCGTGTTGGGGTGCGTGGGAGGTGAAGGCCATAGCGTCAGGTGATGACGCGAAGTCTACGTACGGACTTGGGTACGCCATGTCAAGTGTCGGAACGCTCACCTCAGATCGAACCTCTGTCTCGGACAAGGCGCGTGGCGCGTGGATGAATATCTTCAAGGGCAAGAAGAGGAAAACTCGTCCGCTTGACGACGTCTCTGTACCGGAGGAACAACGACAGACGCCGGGCTTTCCCGACGACGATTGCCAGCTATTTCGTGGAAAGGATGGGTCTGAGGCCCCGAACGACAACCCACAGCTACAGTATGCGTATGAATCCCAAGGCTGGGAAGACGCATTTGAGGGCCAGGTGCGGAAAAATCACTCGAAATTTAGGGACGCAGTGGGGGAAGAATTCGGTGAGGATGCCCGTGAAGAGATTCACGAGTTGTTATCCAACATGACAGATCACTACTGGGACGTCCACTTCAATGACATGTCCCTCGGACCTTCGGATTTGTGACAAGGGCAGGACACATGAGAAAAACTCTGATAGAAAGGGTCATGACAAGGTTGTTGGAGGAATATGCGATCTCCAACGCAGCTGGATTGGGGGCTTTCGTGCGGCGGGAGAGCGAGTTCACGACGGCATACGTCTACGACACCAATTTACTGATCGACTACTTACTTTACGGAGACGAGTTCATCGACTCGCCCCACGGCTTCGAGGGAAGAGAGCTCTCGTACAGGTCAGAGACAAGAAAAGTCGCCAAAGAGAGGATCTTGAAGGGATTCATCGAGATAAAGACGCCCGGCGAAGACACAGGCCCCTGCTACGACGCGGCCGTTGTGTCCCTCGCAGCGGGTCCAGGTTTCGGCAAGGAGATATACGGTCTTGGTTACGCCATGTCACCAAACGGACTGCTAGCTCCTGATAGGACCACCGTGTCTGGCGAGGCGACTGCATCGTGGAGGAACGTCGCTGAAAAGGGTCGAAAGAGGCACAAGTTCGACGACTGGAAATTGAAGGTGACCCCGCCCACTGACGACGATTGCAAAGTGCACAACGACCCAGAGAAGGAACACCTGAACTACGCGTACGAGGCAGAAGGCTGGGAAAAGGGACTGCTCCGGTACCTGGAGGCGCAGCACGAGGCGACGATGGAAGAGTTGTCTGACATCCCCAACGCCAGAAGAGAGGTTGAGGGGCTCATCGCCTCCGTGGCGATCGGTGAATTCTGGCAGAAGCACTACTGGAAGAGGTGATATGAAGCTACTGGAGAACATCTACAAGCGACTTCTCAGGGAGTCGATGGACGACACCTCACGGCTCGCGGCGTACGTCAGGGAGGAATTCGGAGAACGGCGTGCCGTCATCTACAACCCGCAGGAACTGCTGGATCACATCGCAGAGTACACGGGATCAGCGCAGAAGTACGATCTTGACAACTACACGTTGAGGGAGAAGCTTCACAAGCTCACGGCCGACACTGCGGTGAAGGGAATCATCAACGTTGCCCCGCCCCGCAACCCGTGTTGGGGGGCCTGGAAGGTCACCGCGGCTGCTGCCCCGGGAGGTCCGGACATCGCAAGGATCACCTATGGGTTGGGTTACGCCCTGTCTGACGGAGGCGTCTTGATGTCGGACAGGGGCTCGATGAGCAAGAAGGCGAAGGCGGCGTGGGAGCGTGTGTACGCCGGAAACAAGAGGCAGCGGTTGGAACTCGATGACGTCTCCTTGCCCGTTGACAAGCGGCGAACCCCTGACTTCCCGGGGGACGACTGCAAGTTGTACAGGGGAACCTCGAAACTGACACCACCGGAGAAGAACCCACACCTGCAATACGCATACAAGTCCCAGGGGTGGGAGAAGGACAGGCTTCATGACCTCGTTGCGATGCACGAGATGTTCATGGACGAGGTGGAAGAGGAGTTCGGATCGGCCGCCACGAAGGCGGCAATGCGACTCCTGTCGTTCGCGGAGTCGGAATTCTTCAGCAAACACTACGAAGGACCGGACAATGATTGAAAGAATCTACGAGAGGATCTACGAGAGGATCCTGTGTGAGGCTGACGTGCACACGCAGGATGACATGAAGCACACCTCACACCTGAGGGCCCTGTTGCCGCTCGCGGCGCTGTGCTTCGATGGGGCCGGAGGACAGTTGAAGTCGGCGATCCTGTACTCACCGGATGATGTGATGAAATCACTGCGCAAGTTCAAGGAACACGACGACAGGTACAACACCGCGTGGGGCACTGACGCAGCGTCGCAGCGCACCCGTGACGAAGCGGTGGACGTAAAGGCAGAGCTGAGCAACAAGGCGGTGGAGGACGCGGTGCGAGGAATAATACAGATCAAGGCCTCCGACCAGCCGTGTTGGGGTGCCTGGGAGGTCGTGGGTTCCGCGGCACCGGGAGGTGCTGACATGGCGCGGACGGTGTACGGTCTTGCCTACGCAATGTCACCCAGTGGAATCGTCATGTCGGACAGGATCTCTGCGAGCAGGCCCGCGAAGGCGGCGTGGGCCCGGGTGCGTGAGAAAGGCGAGAGGCAGGCTCTGCCCTTCGACGACGCAAGAAACCCGAAGACGCCGGAGCCGAAGGACGACTGTGATCTGTACAGGGGAAAGTCGGGGAAGACCGAACCAGACAAGAACCCAGCTCTCCAGAACGCCTACATGTCGATGGGTTGGGAGAAGGGAATGCTCAACTACCTCGTCGCGTCTCACGATGCGTTCAGCAATGAACTGGCAAGGGAGGACAAGAGGCTGCCAAGGGCGCTGGAGAAATACCTAAGGTACAGCCTCCCCCCATTTTTTGGACATCACTATCCGGGGAGCGACAATGACTGACACGATATACGAGAGGGTGTGCCGAAGGTTGCTTCGGGAGTCGGGGGGCGCAGCGCGCCTCGCGGCGTGGGTGTACGAGAGCTCCTCGTTCGACCGGATCGCCATCCTGTACGACACGGTGGCGCTGCGACCCATTTTCGACGACCTGTACAGCGAACAACGGGTTGGGGCCTCGTGGAACCCGAACGTCGGGGCTCGGGCGGCGCGGGAGGCCATCCGGGGGAAGATCGTCATCGTGGCCCCCAAGAACCCGTGCTGGGGAGCTTGGGAGGTGAAGATGGCGGTCGCGCAGCAGAGGGTCGACGCGGCCGAGAACGCACGCACCATCTACGGCCTGGGTTACGCCATGTCAGACGAGGGAATCCTGATGTCAGACCGGTCCTCCGTGTCTCTCCCGGCGAAGAGGGCGTGGATGCGAATATTCAGCGGCAAGAAACGACGGTCGAAGGAGTTCGACGACGTCTCACTGCCCAAGGAACAGCGCAGGACGCCTGACTTCCCGGGCGACGACTGCAAGCTGTACGTGGGTTCCGGGGAGACGCCACCGGAGAAGAACCCACAGCTGCAGCACGCCTACGAGTCCCAAGGTTGGGAGGCGGGGGAGCTGCGGTGGCTCTCCTCGTCACACGAGACCTTCGTGGCGGAGCTGAGCGCGGCCACGAACGATCCCTTCGTGACCCGGGTGCTGCACAGATTATTGAAAGAGGCGGCCCAGGAACTGTGGGAAAATGAGTACCCCGGTGAAGACAACGATTGACGGGGCAAGGGGAGTGACGATGAGAACCACGATATACGAGAGGGTGATGAGGAGGTTGTTGTCGGAGGAGGAGTCCGCCCTCGGCAAGGTCACGGGCCTGGGTGCGCTCGTCGTCCGGGACGGGGAAATGAAGAGGGCGTACCTGTACGACACGAACGCGCTGATCGACTACCTGCGCTACGGGGATGAGTTCATCGACGTTCCGCACGAGATGAAGCCCCTCGCGTACCGTCAAGAGATGACGGTCGTGGCCGTCAACAGGATAGTGAAGGGGTACATCGCGGTCTGGAACCAGACCAAGTGTCACGGCGCTGACATCGTCGCGTTTTCGGTGGGCCCAGGTTTCGGCAAGGAGGTGTACGGTATGGGTTACGCCCTGTCGAAGAACGGTCTCCTCACGTCGGACAGGGGGTCTGTGTCAGGAAGCGCGCGGCAGGCGTGGAAGAAGGTGGCCGACAGCGGGCGAAAACGTCACAAGTTTGACGACGAGTTGTCACCGCAGACGCCGCCGAAAGAGGACGACTGCAGCGTATTCCATGATGAACACAAGGAACACCTCAACTACGCATACGAGGCAGAGGGTTGGGAGAGGGACATGCTCCGGTACCTGGAGGCGCAGCACGAGGCGACGATGAAGGAGCTGTCTGACATCCCCAACGTGAGGAACGAGGTGAAGGACCTCATCTCCTCCGTGGCACGCAACGAGTTCTGGAGCAGGCACTATCACGGGTGATCCCGCGGTGGTGCCCCAATCGTCGGTTCAGGGAAGGACGCGCGCCCGTCGTCCTGCCCGGGGAAAGACCCCGAGCCTGACGCCGTCCACGCCCTGGTCCCGTCGGGACGTCGACCTGCGTGCGAGGAGCACGGGTTCCCAGCCGCTGCCTTCAGGCGGCACCTCCGGGTAGTAGTGGACGCGCCCAGCCAGCGAGAACACGCCGTCGATCCGGGGCAGCAGCGCGCACACGTCGACCGCCACCACGGCGTCGGCCCGCCCGTCACCCGACCCGTACAACGCGTCCCGGCGGATCCTCTCCGATCCCAGTGAGCGACACACGGGCAGCTCGCTGCGCGGCAAACCGTCGACCGCCGCCACGAAGTCGCGCACCTCGGGCTCCCGGGCGAACTCCGCCACGCCGCTCCACTGCTGCATGTCGCCCGGACAGCGCGCCGACTTCAGGGACAGGCGGGCCACGTGGCACCCACCCGGGTCCACCAAGGCCACGTCGGCCTTGCACCGACCTCCGAGTTCCACCACGTCAGTCGCGTACACCACCTTGTCACCCATGAAGACGGGGACAGGCCGGCCCCCGCCGGCGACGAGCAGCGCGGCGCGCAGTTCCTCCGTCTGACGGCGTTGTGCGGCGAGGCCGTGACCCGCAGTCTTCCCGCCGAAGTCGGCCGACTTATGGAGGATCCCGGCGGAGTGCAGCGTCGAGGTGGACCCATCGCGGACGACGGCCACGCCCTGCCGGAAGGCACGAGTGTACCCAGGTTGGCTGCGAGACACCAACGCGGAAATTAGGTGGTCGTTGCCCTCCCCGGGAATTCGCACCTCACCCCCGTCAATCGTGGTGAACGGCAGGCCCTCCTTCACCTTCCTGAGGAACAGCTCCCACCGCCACGGGTACTTCAACTCACTCGCGATCAAACCCTTCGAACTCTGGACTCTCATGGACACTCCCGGTTTTGCCGGATTGTACCCAGGAGGGTCCCAGTGTTCAAAACCTGAGCTTGCCGATGCCGCTTGGACGGTAACCCGGGAACTCCGGGCCCTCCTCCGAGGTGACATGCCCGCCCAACCTGGTGGAGACAGGGGCGAGGCCCGCGCGTCCGGCGAAGTGACCGTCCAGGATGTCGTGGCCGTCGCGGCAGCGCCCACGCTCCGCCGGTGTCACGGTCATGAGGGCGTCGGCGATGGCCTGGGCGCCGTCCATCCACGAGTTGTCGTCGGACGGGAAACCTGCCGCGCGGCCCGCGGCCCGGAGGTCGACCTGTCCGGCCTGCATGTCGTCGCAGATGACGTTCCACAGCTCACCCCACGCCTCCAGCACGCCAGCCATGCCCCGCGCCGGATCCGCCTCCACCGCGGCGATGAAGACCTCCTCCGCCTCACTCAGCGCGCCCGCACCGCCTTCGCTGTGCAGGTCAAATGAGGGCTCGTACATCTCGCGCACGTTCCTCCGACGGGCACGCGCAACTTCTTCCTTGATGATCTCTCGCAACACACCGGCAGTCAACTTCATGGTACGCTCCTGTTGTATTCCTTATATATCTTTTCGGCGGGAAAATTTCTCGGGAATTTTCGGGACGCGCGGGGGCCATCCGGGGAAATCGCGGGAGCCAAAAGGGCCCTAGCGAGCGCTGAGGGGGACCCGTTTGGAGCCAAAATTTGCCCGGGATTTGCGCTGTGCCTTAGCCCGCGGGGAGGCTCCAGAAAACCCCACTAAACATGTCACCATGGGGCCGGGGCCCCACCCCCTCGAATGGGGCTAAAGTGGGGCCCTAAATGGGGCCCCCCGGGGGCTGATTTTGCCGCCTTCGATGGGGCCCCATTGGGGGGCCGCCGCCACCTCCAAATTGTATCACAAGGGCCCCCTATTTTCACAAAATCCTTATTTATTTTTATGTGAAAATGGGGCCCCTTTTATTATAATATAAAAAAGTTGGGGCGGCAAGGACCACATAAAATATTAATAATAAAAATTATTAATATAAAATATGTGAAAATAAAATCCCCAATAGGTTATAATAAAAAAGTTGGCAGGGTAGGCCAACAAAACCCAAGCAAGGATGATGACATATGATGCTGAGCAACCTCACGCATTCCCGGTCGACCGATCTCTCCACGGGACGGATCAACAACATCGACGCGGCGCTCCTCCTGATGTCAGGTGGCCTCAGGACCAAGAAGGAGTTGGTGACAGTCATGGATGCCTGGCGACCCCTGCCAGGAAAGGCGCCAGGCCGAGGATACCTCTTCAATCTGACCGAGGCCTCCCGAATGGAAGGCAGCAAGAGGCTGGCGGGTGATGCATGGTACCGCCGAGTGTCCAAGGGGACATATGAGATGACCCCCGCCGGATGGAAGCGCCTGGCCGAGATCCATGGTGTCCGGGTGAAGTGATTCATCACACAGGATTGGGGAATGAAAATCCCCCTCCTTTTGTGTGAAAACGGGTTCCCAATTAAATTAATATAGGAACATCGGTGGGGAACGGTCCCCGCCGCACACCGAAGGAATGCACATGAACGAGGAATTCAGTCCCAGCGTCCTTACCTCGGAGTCCATCCAGGCAGTCCTGGACGCCAACGACTGGTCCTACACGGACCACGCCTCAGACATCCGCTGTGATCACGATGACACCAACATCGACCTGGATCCACTCTTCAAGATCCGTCACCGAAACAACGTATGGCTGCTCCTAGTGAAGGACATCCTCCGGACCATCATCTCCAATATGGAGCACACCACCCCTCCTTCCCTCCCCGAGGCCTACCGCCTGGTGGAGGCCGAGATGGAGCGCCGGTCCGCCGCCCAGTGATGGGTAGGCGGTGATCCCCTGGGGACTGTGGGCAACCACAGCCCCTTTTTGTCGTTTTCACAGTTTACCGCAACACTACCCCCCCCACTACCTCCAGACTACCTCCGGGTTACCGTCTCCTCCCCGTGGAGGGGAACTTCTGTGAAGTAGTTGCTTCCCGAGAGACCACCCCCAGAGTACCTCTGTGGTAGAGGAGGGCTACTCCGGCAGTACTCTTGCGCTCTGCCCCACGGGCAGTAGTGTCTCTTCTCTTTCCTCCCTCAGGGACTACTACTTCCCCTCTGTGAGGTACTCTTCCTCCCCCTCTCCAGGAGGTACTCTCAATAGAAGTAGTAGTTCGTCCGTGATATGGTAGTCTCCCGCTAGGTCTCGGCGGCAGTAGTCCAGGAGGTAGTCACGTCTCCCTTCCCTCCTCCCGGAGAGAGTAGTGGAGAACTGGTTGCCATTCTCTCAGGTAGTAGCTCAGCTCTCCTCTTCGGCTACTGTACCTCCACCTTTCTCAAGGTACCTCTACCTTTCTGTGCTTTTCATCTTTTTTCCTCCCGAGGAGGTAGCAGTAGCCCCCGAGGTTGTCTTCCCTCGGTACCGTACCGCGGTACAGCCGATGTCCTTCACCTTCATGTAGTCCTCCCAGTAGTAGTCCTGCCATCGCTCAGGTCGCCCTTTCGATGCAGATGGTAGTCTACCTTTCGGCGTGAAGTACTGCCCACAGGGCGTCGTGGTGCACCTCTGGGCTACTTCTCAACCTCGGTCAAAGTACCTTTCATAGATGGCGTTACCCACCAAGATGGAGAGCCCCAAGTAGATGGGCCACCCGACCCAAGTAGTAAACATCACCTCGATAACGCTCATGGTTCCTCCTTATGATACTAGTGTACCACGGTTCGGCGACGATTTTCACGCATCTTTCAGAAGGAAGATGATGAACGCCGCCGTCATGAGACCGGTGCACATGAGGAAGGCGCCGAGACTGTTGAATCCGGGGTTCATGATGGCCAGGATGGACCATCCCAACCCACCCAAGACGAGGCCATTGATGGGTGCGATGACAAGGACTCGGGTCGCCCGGGGCCAGATCATGCATAGCACGAAGATGACACCGAGGATGATCAAGAGTGGCATGGGTTACCTCCTTCCTTATGATCCTAGTGTACCACGGAACGGCCGGGATTTTCACAAAATCATAATTTATTTTATGTGAAAATGGGGCCCATTATATTATAATATAAAAAAGTTGGGGGGAATAGGGGAACGCAAAAAATATTAATAATAAAAATTGTTAATATAATATGTGTGAAAATATTGCGCCCAATATTATAATATAAAAAAGTTGGCAGCAAAGGCCTCCACCAAATAATAAAAATAAAATTGGTGAAAACCTTGGGCCAATAATGATAATATAAAAATGTTGGAAGGGAATGGCCCCAACCAACGAACAAGGAGATCGACGCATGGCAACACGCCTTACCAAGAATCTCGTGAGTGACCTCCGCCGCACCAACCCCGGAGGGTACCTGGAACTGGAATGCTTCGGCGGTGGTGAGTATAAGCCCGGGAAGCTCCTCATCGAGCGGCACGAGGATTACCGTGAGGTGCGGCAGGATCCGAATGATCCCGACTGCCCGGAAACCTACAGTGAATACCGGTTCACGGTCACCTCCTTCGACTACGGTCCTTATCAGGAGGACGAGGATGGTGAGGTCATCGAGGCCTACCCGGAGGAAATCGTGAGTCCTCCATACAATGATCCTTGGGAGTTGGCAAGGGAGATCGGTCAGTTCGCCTACTGACCCCCACGGGTAGGATTGGGGAATGAAAATCCCCCTCCTTTTGTGTGAAAATTGGTTCCAACCAATGATAATATATAAAAGTTGGCAGGGTAGCCAACCAATCAAAAGGGGTTCTACGTATGATCATGCAGCCACTGTTTGCTCGGGACATGATGTTCAATGGCGGCATCCTCAAGCACGGTCACAAGACCGACCTGTCCAAGGGTGTCATCACCGACACGGACGCCATCATCTTCCTGATCAATAAGTATCACTACCAGTGCGCCCAGGAGCGGATGGTTCCGGTTTCTCTTTCCTACATCAGGAAGGCCTTCAAGGAATGGAAGGAGTTCAACGACCCGATGCTCCTTGCCACCCCTGGTTGGTTCACCCGCGGTTCCTACTCCTCCTACTTCACCATGGGGTCGTCGGGTGGCCGGCGGTTGGAGGGTGCCTTCCGGCAGGCCAAGGAGGCATGGTACCGCCGGGATGGCAAGGGACACTACAACCTGACAAAGGAAGGACTCACCAGGTTGGAGAACCTCATCGGGGCCTGTGCCTGAGGTAGTGGGGAGGCAGTCTCCCCTAGGGGGAGGTGGGCAACCACCTCCCTTTTTTCGTCGTTTCCGATTTAACTACTCTCTGACTACTGCTCCCGTCCACTATTAGGCTTAGCCACTAGTCTCCCTTTTCACCGAAGACAGTACTTCACCGTGGGTGTCACCCGAGTAGCCACCTCACGAGTAGTATGTAGCAACACCAGGCGACTACCACAACCCACACGCCTGAGATTCTCAAGGTAGTCCCTCCTCCATGCTTTGACCTTCCAGACCACTACTGTGACATCCACCATCTGAGAGCTAGTATGCAACCGACAAGCCAGGCGACGTCAAAGATGACTCCTTCTACCATCTGTACTACCTCCATCCGATGATTAACAGTACCATCCTTTGGTACAACTTTTCACCACAAAGTGGTGTGGTAGTCTACTCCTATGTGCACCACGACGGTACTCAACTCACTTTTTGCACCGCGGTTTGGGTTACCATGGTAGTCGTCGCAAAGGTGCCCCGTGAGCGATGAGTGAGGGTACTCCATGTTGAAAGGTGCAACTACCTTTTGTCCCCTCGCCGTCATGGAAGGCAGGTAGTTGCACCTCAGGTGAGTACCTCAGTCGAGGCCGGCTAGCCACTTCTCCTTGTCGAGCCGGGCGCCCTCAGAGAAGCCCCTGGGCTCGCAGCGCTGGCACTGGTTGAGTACTGGGCTGCCATAGTGGTAGTACACCAGGACAGGTACCTTCTTTGAGGAGCAGGAGTCGCAATTACCATGGCAGATGTTCTTCATGTAGTCCTCCAGGTAGTAGTCAACCTAAGCGGGGAGGTCACCGTCTTGCGCCCCATTTGGTACTCCCCATGAATCAATAGTAACCCAGGTGAGGTACTGTTTTCACACAGTACTTCATTAATTTTGTGTGAAAAGGGGCACCATTATATTATAATATAAAGAAGTTGGCGGCAACGGGAAAACATAAAAAATATATGTGAAAACCTGGGCGCAAACGGTTTAATATTAAAAAGTTGGCAGGGTGGCCCACCAAATAATAAAAATAAAATTGGTGAAAACCTGGGCACAGTGGTGATAATATAAAAATGTTGGAAGGAATAAACCTATCCAACAAAACAGAGAGGTTAGCATGGCGACACGTTCCCCTCACAATCTCATCTCCGACCTCAACGAGCTCAAGGTCGGTGAATACATCGAACTCGAGACCTTCGGTGGTGGTGACTACGAGCCTGGCAAGCTCCTCATCGAGCGAGTCGCTGACGCCGGTATCCCCCGCGAACCCGACCCGGACGACGAGATCCTCCAGGACGAGGATGACGATGACGACGAGGGTTACGACACCGGCGCACGGTTCACGGTGACCTCCTTCATCTACTCCGAACCCGAGGAGTGCGATTGCGACGATGATGACGACGACTGTGACTGCGATGACTCCTACGACGATGATCCTGACGAGGAGGTTACCGATCCGATGAGCGCCGACGAGGCGGCCGAATCAGTGGGTGACTTCGCCTACTGATTCCCCCAGGCGGGGGACCCTGTCCCCCGCCTTTTATGTGAAAAGTTTCCAACCTTTGGTTTACTATATAAAAGTTGGCAGGGTGGCCAACCAAAACATAGGGGTTACGACATGGCCAAGCGCAATAAGCAGCTCACCTTCACCATCAACCTCGACACCATGTTGGAGGACATCGAAGTCGATGATGTCGACACTGCAGTCAAGGAGTACGCCGAGTACATGACAGGTGAGGAGATCGCCTTCACCCAGGACGGCAATAGCTTCACCTTCAAGGGGACCGAAAGTCAACTGGTTGAGGTCCTCTACAAGGACCAGCTGCACTGGGGTGCCGGTTTCTCCTTCTCCGAGGAGGATGCCTTGGATGAGATCCGGGAACAGAATGCCTGACCCCTCCTGGGTCATTTGGGGGGCTTCTAGCCCCCCTTTTTTTCTCTTTTTTCCCCGCAAAGAGTCTAGTAGTGGCCCTCGAGAGGGCCAAAGTGACCTCAAGTAGTCAGTCTTTGGCCCTCGACGCCGTGAAAATGCCCTTGTTTCCGAAGGAAGGTACTCCATCAACCATCGAGAGAGTAGTTCCTGATGAAGATCAGGTCGGAATCCGTGAGAGGGGGGTAGTTGCGACGGTATTCGCTCAAGTAGTCTGTGTCAATAGCAACGTGTCCGAGGAACTTCCGGAGCCACAGACCACTGACTACTCCGTACGCCATTCCGTTGTCCTCGATTGACTTGTAGACGGGATGTTCATATAGTACCTTCCAGACCTCAATACGATACTTCTCCTCAAAGCCGGAGAGTACCTCCACCATGTCAAAGCCACGGTAGTCAAGCATTTCAACTGTGTGCATCTACACTCCTGGGTGATTTGAATAGGTAGTCAATCACCCACAATTTTGCCAGAGCGACTCGAAAGGTCAGGTAGTCGAGGTCCCCCCACAAGGAAGGGCCTCAGCTACCTTCCGTCGTTATCGTCTACTCACCTTTCCGCTTCCGGGGCTTCTTTTCCACCGGAGGCATGAACTTGCTGATGTCGATCCAACTAGCCGTCCCGTACTTGTCCTTGACTCCGACCGTGGACCGCCACTTGCTCCGGTAGTACTTGACCCCGGTCCAGAAGACCTGGCCAGTGATCCCATCGACCGTGACACTAGTCCCCTTGGCCGGAGCGTAAGTCAGAAGTAGTTGCTCCGCCTCAGCACGGGCCTCGGCCACCTTCTGTTCACGAGCGGCTCTCTCCGCTAGTTCGGCATTGAACTTGGCGCGTTGTTCGGCATGTTGAGCTTCTTTGCGGGCGACTAGTTCCTTCCGGAGTCCTTCCTGGTGAGACCTCCAGGCGATCAGGTTGGCCCACATGATGGACTCGCCACTACCTGGATGGACATCCACCTCTGGGATGCTCACGTAACCGTAGCGATCCGCGAAGTGGTTGGAACAGTCGACCCACTTGAACTGCTCGTGGAACTCGAGAGGACGACGGGGATTCCACTCGTAGTCTCCTGGATGTCCTTCCACACCGAGCCAGACGAGAGCATCGCAGCAGTCCACCGTCTGCCAATCGTTATAGTCCATCGTGTCGGACATGTTTCGATGGTCCCTGTAGCGACGGATTTCGATGACTCGACCAGCGTAGTCATGGTGTCTGTACTTTCCGCTTTCAGAGCTCTTGATGATCGCCATGTCCGTTCCTCCTTATGATAGGAATGTATCACAGCGAAGAGAAACTTTTCACGGAAATTTCACCACCCACTCGTGTCCAGTTCAGCGCTGCGCCACCCCTCCAGCCAGCTCTTGGTGAGGCTTTCCTGTGCCGATGGGGAAACCACCTTCATCTTTTCCGTGAGTGTTCTGTCGGCCATCGGAGTGCACGAGAGACCTGCCTTGAAGGCGTGGCGCCCGATGGTGTTACCGACGATGTGAAGTGTGAAAGTGTTCATGACAATTCCCTAATTAGATGAAAAGTGAGGCGAAGAGCCCAAGACCCAGTCCGATCACCGCAGACTTGAGTGCGATGTTCCGAAAACCGTTCGCTTCCATGGAAGGATTGGGTCGGGTGACTTTCGACGTCATGGGCCGAGGATTATATTCTTTGAGACTACGCATGTTCATTCCTCGATGGTCGAGGACTATATACCTAGGTGAATCCGTTGTATACATGAAAACTCCTCAGCAGTCAGCACCCCAAAAGTCCTGTGTACGCATCCCGTGAAACTCCTCGGGAACGTCGTCCTCGTACTCGCCCGGGATCCTCATTGGATAGTAACCAAGGTCGGACAGGTGTCCGAGGAAGGCGACTGCCTCAGGGGAGGGATCGCGGACGGGTTCGAGCTCGCTGTCTCTCCATCCGGAGTTGACCTGGAGGAGGTCGATGTTCTGGAGCTTTGACGCAGCCAGTTCAAGGTTCCACGGACGGACCTCAACAGCGAGGATGCCGTTGACAACGCTGAATGTCGTGGTCGACCGAGTGTACGTATTGTCAAGCAACACCGTCCCGTCTGAGAAGCGGACGTTCCAATCGTCCAGCTGTGAGTTATAGCCGAGGTCCTTGTAGGACTGGACAAAGATCTTGAAGTTGAAAGCCCAGACAAATTCCACGTTCGTGTTCATGTCGTTATCTCCTTATGGATCCAGTGTAACACTGATCCTTCGGCGTTTTCACGCATATCCCAGTCGAGCGTCGGCCTCAGGATCTCCCCGGAGCCAAGCCTCGATGTCAAGGCGCGCCGCCTCCTCGAAGCCCTGAGGGTCACAGGTCCGACAAAGTGATTGGGTACCCTTGGCGGCGGTGAGTGTGTGACTCACGTTGACGGGGGTACGATTGTTACCGCAGCAGTCGCAACGCGAAGTGATGATCTTGCCCATGGTGTCTTCTCCTCTTCTCTCAATCGTTTACGTTGATTTCACTCATCTTGACCCAATCCGTCGGAGTCCTGCGGAACACCCGCCACTCCCTCAAATCCTCCGGACCTTCAGGGGGATTATCCTTCCCCAGCTTTGCAGCGAACCGCCGAGCCTCCAGCACATCGTGGAATATCTCCGCCGGTCGAAAGTCTCGCTGCCACCCGTTCATCTGAAACACTGCGTATACTTCACTCATACGTCTTCCACTCCCATTTCCTTCATTGCCTCCTTCATCTCGTCCATCGACGAATTCTGAAGGATGTGGTCGACCAACTCCTCCACGCCCAGCCTGTGTGCCAGCCGCCAGAGTGCGCCGTTCAGTCTTGTGTCGGTCTCCAGTGAGGTGCGACCCGCGATTGTCGAATCCGCGACCAGCATGATGAGTTGAGCAATTTCTTTTGCTTTCATACCCATTCCCTCCTTACTCTCAAAGTTTAACACGTTTCAGTTTCTGTTTTCACTGTTTTCCCAAAGTTCGCGGAAGAGCGCTCGCTCCTTCGCACCGTAGGCATACACGCTCCCGAGATCGCGGAAGAGTGACCCTCCGGGGTTCGAGAATGTGATCGCATGCTCCTCAAAGTATGACCTATCTTCCAACCTGTCGTTCTCTCCGACGAGGCTCAGGACGGTGATGTCGCGATTCCACACCCACTCTGCAAGCTCGTCCTGAGTCAATGTGATGGGCAGCTCGTTGAGGAGCTGGACAACGCACTGTCGACGTGGATACAGGTGGGCCCGTTGAAACGTTCCTCGGCGCCTCGCCGCGTCAGATGGGAACGTGCCGTCCGGACTCGAAAACTCTCGAAGGGCATTTCGGGTGACACCGATCACCTTGATCGACGAGGGATGGTAACCCAGGATCGTCGTCTTCAGTTGCATCTTCACCCACGCGTCGGGCAGGTTCTGCGACTTTCTGATGAATTGCCAGGTCATCCACCGGAGCTCGATCGTCTCCCGGAAACCAGGGTCCTGTGGAACGGGACCTGCAAGGGCGCGCAGTTCATCGTCGGTGAACGTGCACTCTACGTGGTGTTTTGCCGGCATGTCAGAACCTCCCCATGATCTTAGTGTATCATACGTCGATCGAAGTTTTCAACAAAATTTTGTCAATTTCCCCGGACATCGTCCCAGAACATATACCCGATGAACACGAGGAATCCAATAGTGAGGATCAAGAATGCAATGTCGTTGTTCGTCATGACTGTTTCTCCCATGGTCCTTCCGACATTTTGATATTAACCCGGGTTGCCCCGGGTTTTCACGGTTATTTTCAGATCGGCGATCTGACGCTCGTCGCCTTGCCTCGATAATCCACCCAGGTGGCCCTCTCAGGACTCCAATAGTGGCAGGAGATGCCGCCCACTCGAATGAGGTTGCAATCCTTCAGCTTCGACTTTGCGGCCCTCTTGGGGGTCACCGCGGGCCCGTACTCGTCGCCCGGGGTGAACCTGGCCACATATGTTCCGACGTCTCCTCCCATGGCCTGGATGGCCTCCGGAAAATCCTTGGGGATATTAGGATCCTGGTATTGATTTGGGTACATTATTTCCTCCGTTTCCTTCCAACTTTTTTATATTAAGTGGTTTTGGCCGCCATTTTCACGGAAAAAATATGAAATTTTGGTGAAAACGTCACTCAGAAAGGTCGACTATGGGTTTCACGAAGTGCAGATCCATGATTGCACACATGCGGCCCTCGACCACAAAGAGGTATGCTATGGCCTTTACGTCCTTCGTTTTCATCTTGGTGGGCACTCGGGTCTCCCCGGCGTACACTGCGATTGTGCCCTTTCTCAGTGAAATTCCCTCGACGATTGCGTTACGATTTCCTGCAACGTCCTTCTGCTTCGACAACACGGAATATGTTGCCGTCGGCGACCTGTAGGAGTTGAGCTTGGTCGTCAGTGTGAAGAGCGCTCCGGGTCTCAGGTGTTCCCGGACTGCATCGATGACGTCCTCATTTTTCTTGAGCCTCAACCTCACCTTTGGTGAACGGGAGGGAGGAGGTGAACTCCACTGTACGACTTTCTTCATGACGTTTTCACCATTGGCTTGTGGTTACAGGAGGCGAGGATCGATCGCCTCTTTCACCTTCACTATGGGGGCTACACGTGGTCCTTCACGTCGACCGAGCCCGGCGTCGGGTGTTCCAATGAAAGGACGAACACCTCGTCTGTCATGTCCCAACGAGACGAAGGGACTCGAATGCATCAACAACGATCTGAGGTGGTGGATTTCCTGCAGAGTCAGTGGACCACCCCTCTTCATCCTTCCAGAACCTGACCGCCTTCTTAAAGGCCCAGGACCTGTAAGGTCTGTCCTCATTTACGAGGTTCAGGATGTACGTGACGAGCACAGCATCTGGACGCCACGGTTCATCTTCAAGGCGTTCGATCCTGATCTTTTCGTATTTCAAATTTGACATGGACTCCACGGTGATCTCCGTGACTCCAGAACAGATCGTGTCGACACCCACCTTGACGTCAAGTTGATCAGGTGGCCAACCTCGCTCCACCATTCCTTTCAGGAATGTCTTGAATGAGATGTTCATCATCTTCCTACCTCTTGAAGAGATAATATGGCCAAATTTGGACCATTTTCACTGGAAAAGTATGGTGATACCCAACAACGAGATGATGCCGATCAGTAGTAGTACGTCGGCAGGCCACGGATCATCGGCTGTATCTGCTGCGAGAGCAGGCTCGACTACTTCGTCAAGACGAGCATCCTTCTGCCTGAGATTGAATTTAGGACTGGGAAGAACGGGACCTGAAGGAAACACTGGATCTATCTTCAACTACTATCTCCAAGAAAGGATGGACTACTGTAAATTTATTTCTTAAATTTGTGGAGTAGATTATTCCACAGAAACACTCCTCCCATGGAGAGAGTGAATACTCCAACTACTCCAGTCAATAGTAGTTCAACTGCATTCATTTGTTCAACTACTCTAGTCAGAGAAATACAGATTTAGATAAATTTATTTATATAGAGGATCTTATCTCAGTAAAATTTAAATTTTCACTGTCCTCTGATTTCAAGATCTTACCCGATCCGTAGCACTGCGGACACAGGATCGCCTCTTCCCATTCCAGGTCGAAGCACATTTGGCACGTCTCAATCTTGCGCGTCTCTTTCTCGGGTCTTTCGTCTTTCATGACGATATGTATAGTGATCACCTGAATTTATCGCGGTGATGCACAGTTCACCCACTGTGATGTTTCTAGAATTGAGTTGGATGTTTCCTCACCTCATTTTCTAGGGAACGTCCGTGGGCGATTGTCAACCGATGGACTTGGGTCGATTCTTGGAACCCTTGGGTCGTCCCCTGCCTCGCTTTGCCTCGGCCTTCGCCGCCACGGGGGCGAACGGATTCTTCCGTGGTCGCCCCCGACCTCGCTTCACACCCACCGTGGTGCCATTGGGTGCGAGTTTGTAACTGAACCCGTGCTTCGCGATCGCCGTCTTCCAGTTCGACAGTTCGAATCGCTGCAAGGCGGGGTCCCACAACCGAAGCATGCCCGTCTCGTAATCGATCTCCTCCACGAGGTAGGTGTTGGTGGACAGCCACTGTCGCTTGGGAAGCGACGTGGCAAACCGCTCCAGGATGATTCGAGACCCCACCGTAAACCGGGGGAGTGGCTCACCGTCGAAGCCGGGTTCGAAGGCATCCTCCAGGGAAGTGAGGTCGGGTCGCCGAGCCACACGCTTCGCCTCCGCGCCCGATGGATCGAGCATCGACTCCATCTCATCGTCCAACTCATCTTCGTAGATCTCCTCTTCCACCTCTTCAACTTCGGGGGTGGTGAGGTCGTCAACAAGGGCGACTTCGACTTCATTCTCTGCCATGGTGTCCTCCATGATTCAAGTGTAACACAATCCGTTGAGACTTTTCACCGCCATGCTCCAGTCATCGGCTTCGAATCGTCCATGAATACCTGGAGCTCACCGGTCTCGAACATGAGCTTGTGTCCCTTGCTCAGGCACCAACCCCGCTTCACTCGCGAGGTATCAGGCACTGGTGCCTCCCCGTCCGTGAGCACGAGGAGACCATCCCACTTACCTCGGTTCTTCGGGTCATTCACGAACTTGGTGGGAGCGTTGAAGTCGGTGCCACCGCCGCGGACTCGCTGAAGCTTCGGGTTGGTTCCCTTCTTCCACTCGAATACGTCCTTTGGATCGAGGTAACAGTCGAAGGGGAGGATGTCCACTGTGGTGCGTCGAGTGAGCGAGGCGAGTTCGCTGAAGAAGGCGTTGAGCTGTCCGTCGTCCACCGAGCCGGACTGGTCGATGGCAACCGCGAGGCGAGCCGTGTAGCCGCGCTTGACTCCTGGGTGGATGTAGGCATACCGGCGGTTGATACGCTTGATGGAGGTTGTGCGCTCCCCGCGAGTGAGAGACCCGACGAACTGCCGGAGGACTGAACGCCAGTTGATGATGTTGGACACTGACCGGCGAATCTCGGCCTGCATGGCGACCGGCATGCTGCCCCAGCCGTTGGCCTGCTGGTCGGCATGGTTCACTGCCTTCTCCAGGACCGCCTTGACTCGACCTTCCACGTAGGGTCGCATTTCCTCAGGGATCTTGTCCCATCCACCGTGATCGTCCATGGAATCTCCACCAATGACGATCTCAAAATCCCCCTCACAAGGCTCAGTGCCAAGGAGTTGGCGCATCATCTTTCCTTCATCACCGCTGTTCTTCTGGGACTCCTCGATCAGCTTGAAGAAATACCACTCCGAGGTCTGGAGGGTGGGGAAGGAGGCGATGAGATCGGCGAACTGGTTGTACGCTGCCGCCTGATCCGGTGGTGCCTTGGCGAGCATCTCCGGACACATGTAGGGTCGCTGTCCAGGGATGAGGCCTTCGCGAGGCAGGGGCCTGGCATCTGTCCTGTCATCGTCTCGGCGAGTCCCAGCTTGGGCCACGATGAGAGAGTTGATGGCGAGGTCAGTGGCGATGTTCCACGTCTTGTGAGGTTCACGCCGCCGCGCCGAAAGGTGTCCAAAGATGAGGTGGTTGAACTCGTGGAGGAGGACGCCCTTGATCTCCCAGTTGGAGAGACCCTCGAAGAAATCGGGATTCCACAGAAGGACGAGTTCGTCCGTCTTTTCGTTGAAGGTCACACCCGCGGTAGGCAGTCCCTTCGTCGGGGTCTTGCGGATGTGCCGAGAGAGCTCCGCGTAGAAGGGAGACTCCTGCAGGAAGACGATGAGGTGTCGTTCGAGGTTGAAATCGGTGTCGCATGAAGTGTACATTTTTTGCTCCCGGGAGGTCCGCTCCCCTATGAATACAGTCTATCATGGGGAGCGGACCATTTTCACTCTTTCTTAATTAAAGGAGACGGTGCCTCGTTCGAACAGGCCGGTCTGGCTGAGGCCAAGGACATAGGCGCTGCCTGCCGACCCGTAGCGGTTCTTGGTGACCTCGAAGATTCGCTCCCCATAGGTCTCCGATTTCTTATCGTTGTCGACATAAAGTGAGCCACGTACGTCGATGGCATGGAGGATGGCGTTCTTGCCTGCGAAGTCGCCGTTCTTGTTCACCTGACCGATGAAGATGACATTGGCAAAGGTCTTCTTTGCCCACTCGGTGAGCATCTCAGCACACCGGAGGGGTGTCACGCTGTTGGTGCCGCCGTCCTTGTATTTGCCGTCATCGAGGGTCTGGAGTGAATCTTGAAGGATGAACACCTGCTTGCCCGGATTGATGTCCCGGAGGTAATCAGCATGGTCCAGCACGTCACTGACCATGTGGTCCTGACCGCACAGGAAGCCTGCTCGCAGGCCCAGCCGTTCCGACACCATCTTCACCTGATACAGCGACTCCTCACCGGTGTTGTACAGGCAGATGTGACCCTGGCGAGTGATGGAGTCGGCGAGCTGCAGGAGCATCGTGGTCTTGCCTGCGCCGGGCGTGCCGGTTAGCATCATCACAGCGGATGGCACGAGACCATCGCCCACCGCATCATCGAAGAATTTGATACCGGCCTTCACACGGTGGCGCAGCTTTTCCGGGACGGCGATGGTGTTGATGTTGGTGCCACGGTCGAGGTTACGAATTCCAACGTTGAGCTTCATATTCCATTCCTTGACTTGGGTTGGGGACCATCCCCTCCCCATGATCTTAGTGTATCATAAGGAGGGGACCATTTTCACGATTTCTTAAATATAGTGTGAGGTCTCGAAGTTTTCCTTGGCGACCCGTGCGGCGTCGAAGTCGAAGTTGCGCCAGGCGAAGGCCCGGAAGTCGAGGCGCTTGGTGCGCGAGCCGTAGGGTGGCTGGATGATGACGTTCTTGCCGGTGATGGACGTGATGGTCCCAGTGTACTTCAGATTGAACGAGTCGTACTCGGCGATGTCGCCTTGGTGGAACACCTTCACACCGAGGATTTCACCGGCTCCGTTCCTCGTGTACACCTCGATCCTCTTCTTGGGGTGGACATACACGTGGAAGTTCTGGTTGGCATGCCACTCGATCTCGTGGAAGATTACGTCGCTCATATTCCTTCCCTCCTTATGAATCCAGTGTATCACGGTTTGTGGACGATTTTCACCCTCGCAGCCACATTTCCTTTTGGGCCTCCGCCGCCATGTCCCAGGCATAGGGGTTGCAGTCCCTGCACTGAGCCAGGACCGGGGTGCCGTTGTGGTAGAGCTCCACCACGAGTGTCT
>Ga0315906_10002869_pt1 | contig 23390 bp, 11 predicted proteins | sample LakEriMetagenome_4_FD_203526 | JGI IMG/M metagenome (GOLD analysis project Ga0315906, IMG submission 203526) | Freshwater fungal communities from buoy surface, Lake Erie, Ohio, United States - Buoy 2 MA122 | ecosystem: Environmental > Aquatic > Freshwater > Lake > Lake biofilm | place: USA...
GGCCTCGTCCCGGCTCGGACATGACTTCATCGTCGAGCGACTGCGCTCGGCGCTACGCCTGCGTGAGGCCTTGTCGGCCTCGCCACACTATCGCTGGGTGTTCGGCGAATCCGATGGCTTGCCGGGGCTCGTGCTTGATCGCTTCGGTGATGTGGTCATCGGTCAGATCGCGACCCGCGGCATGGACGTGCTGCGTCCGATCATCGAGGCCGCAGTCGCCGAGGTCCTCGCCCCCGAAGCGCTGATCTGGAAGAACGACACGGGCGCCCGCGATCTGGAGGGGCTGCCGCGCGAATGCGTACCTGCGTTCGGCGCGATGCCGAGTGAACTGACCGTCGTGGAGACGCTGCCTGCGGGCCCTGCGTTGCAGTTCCGCGTCGGGCTCGAGTCCGGGCAGAAAACCGGCTGGTTCTACGATCAGACCTTCAATCGCAGTCTGCTCGGCCGATTCCTGCCGCCGAATGCGCGGGTGCTCGATGTCTGCAGCTACGCGGGCGGTTGGGCCTGCACGGCCGCAGCGCTTGGGGCGAGCGGGGTCGAGTGCCTCGACTCTTCGGCCTCGGCGCTCGAGCGTGCTGCAGCCAACCTCGCTGCCAATGCCTCGCAAGTGCCCAACCCCGCCGCGCGTAGCCTGCGACTGCATCGGGGTGATGCGTTCGATGTGCTCGCCGCGCTCGCCGCGGCGGGTGAGCGGTTCGATGTCGTGATCGTCGATCCACCGGCGTTCATCAAGCGCCGTAAGGAGGCGCCACAGGGGCAGGCGGCGTATCGCAAGTTGAACCAGCTCGCCATGCGGGTGCTGCGCTCGGAAGGTTTGCTCGTCTCGTGCTCCTGCAGCCATCACTTGGCCGCGGAGGATCTGCTGCGGGCGATCCAGGGCGCCGCGCGGCAAACACAGTGCGAGGTGCAGGTGCTGCATCGGGGCGGGCAGTCACCCGATCACCCGGTGCATCCGGCGATCCCCGAGACGCGCTACCTCAAGGCGTTTTTCTGTCGCGTGACGCGCGCCTGAAGCCCCGTACGCGCGATACAATCAGTCGATGATCGATTACCCCGGCTTCGATCCCGTCGCGCTCGAACTCGGACCACTCAAGGTGCGGTGGTACGGCATCACCTATCTGATCGCCTTCGCCGCGGCCTGGTGGCTCGGGCGGCGGCGGGCGGCCCAACCGGGCTCGACCTGGAAACCCATCGACGTCGATGACTTCGTGTTCTTCTGCATGCTCGGGGTGATCCTCGGTGGTCGGCTGGGCTACACGCTCTTCTACGGTTTTGATCAGTGGATGCAGGATCCGCTCTATCTACTGCGCATCTGGGAAGGGGGCATGTCGTTCCACGGCGGCCTCATCGGTGTGCTGGTGGCCTTGGCGGTGTTTGCGGCGCGTCGCGGGCGGGCCGTGGCGGACGTATTCGATTTTGCTGCGGCGCTGCCCGGCCTCGGTATCTTCGCCGTGCGCGTCGGCAACTTCATCAACGGCGAGTTGTGGGGTCGTCCCACCGAGGTCGCCTGGGGCATGCGCGTCGATGGCGTGGTGCGGCACCCGACGCAATTGTACGAGGCGGCGCTCGAAGGGCTGCTGCTCGCCGCCGTGCTGTGGTGGTTCACCGCGCGTCCGCGGCCGCGCCTCGCGGCGTCGGGTCTTTTCCTCGTCATGTACGCATTCGGACGGCTGACGGTCGAGTTCTGGCGATTGCCCGATCAGCACATCGGTTATCTCTTCGGTGGCTGGTTCACGATGGGGCACCTGCTCACGTTGCCGATGCTGATCGGTGGTGTGGCGCTGCTCGTTTTGGCTTACCGTAACCCGCGACCCTCGGGCAACGTCCTTCGGAGTGCCGCGTGAAGCAGTACCACGAGTTGCTGCGCCATGTGCGCGAGCACGGTACGCGCAAGACGGATCGCACGGGCACGGGCACCTTGTCGGTGTTCGGCTACCAGATGCGCTTCGATTTGCGCGAGGGCTTTCCGCTCGTCACCACCAAGAAAATCCACCTCAAGTCCGTGGTGCATGAGTTGTTGTGGTTCCTGCGGGGTGACACCAATACAGCGTATCTGCGCGAACACGGCGTGACCATCTGGGACGAGTGGGCCGATGCGGAGGGCAATCTCGGTCCGGTGTACGGCAAGCAGTGGCGCTCCTGGCCCACGCCCGACGGCGGCAGTATCGATCAGATGACCGAGGTGCTGCAGCAGTTGCGCACGCAGCCGGACTCGCGTCGCATCATCGTCAGTGCCTGGAACGTGGGTGAGCTCAAGCAGATGGCTCTCATGCCATGTCATGCGTTCTTCCAGTTTTACGTGGCCGACGGACGCCTCTCCTGCCAGCTCTATCAGCGCAGTGCGGACATCTTTCTCGGTGTGCCGTTCAACATCGCCTCGTACGCCTTGTTGACCCACCTCGTCGCCGCGCAGACGGATCTCGCCGTTGGCGATTTCGTGTGGACGGGGGGCGACTGCCACCTGTATCTGAATCATCTCGAGCAGGCGGATTTGCAGCTCTCCCGTGAGCCGCTGCCGCTGCCCGAACTCGTGTTGCACCGCAGGCCGGAGAGCCTGTTCGAGTACCAATACGAAGATATCGAGTTCCGCAATTACCAACACCATTCGGCGATCCGTGCGCCGGTGGCCGTGTGATCCGTCAGTCCGTTTGACTCGTCTGCTCAAAACTCAAGGAGTGTTCCGTGGCGATACCTGAAATGCGCACCAGCCCCTGGATCAAAGTCCGCAACTCGAAGATCCATGGCAAGGGTGTTTTTGCCGCCAAGCGCATCCCCAAGGGAACGCGGGTGATCGAGTATTTGGGAGATCGCATCTCGCATGCCGAGGCCGATGCCCGCTACGAGGATCACGATCCGAACGACAACCACACCTTCCTCTTCATCGTCGACAAGAAGACGGTCATCGATGCGGGGGTGAAGGGCAACGCGGCGCGCTTCATCAACCACTCGTGCGATGGCAACTGCGAGTCGGTGATCGAGCAGAGCCGTGTATTCATCGAGACGACGCGCGTCGTCGAGGCGGGTCAGGAGCTCGGCTACGACTATGAGATCGGACGTGAGAAGGACGACCCACCGAACGTCGATGAAATCTTTGCCTGTCGCTGCGGCTCGCCCAAGTGCCGCGGCACCATGCTGTGGCCGGCGAAGCGGCCTGCGCCGAAGAAGTCGGCGACCAAGAAAAAGGCGACCCGGCGCGGCAAGTCTGCGACGTCTGGGAAGACTGCGGCTTCTGTAAAAACCGCGACCTCTGGCAAAACTGCCCCTGCCGGCAAGAGCGCTCGCACGGCCAAGACCGCACCGCGCCGCCGCGGCAGATGACACCCGCTCGCGTCACGCTCGTCGTGGCACGCGCCGATAATGGCGTGATTGGTCACGCAGGCGGGCTGCCCTGGCGGTTGCCCGAGGACTTGCGCCGTTTCAAAGCGGCTACGCTCGGTAAACCCGTGGTGATGGGGCGCAAGACCTTCGAGTCCATCGGTCGTGCGTTGCCGGGTCGGCTCAATATCGTGCTCACCCGCAGCACGCAGTTTCGGCCTGCCGATCCCGAAGTGCGCGTGGTCAACGACTGGGCCGCCGCGCGGGCGGCGGCGGGTGAGGTGGCTGACATCATGGTGATCGGCGGCGCCGAGATCTATGCGCTCGTGCTGCCGGAGGCGACGCGGATATTGTTGACCGAGGTGCACGCCACGCCGGAGGGTGATGCGTTCCTGCCAGCCTTCGACGTCGAGCACTGGCGCGAGCACTCCCGCGAGCTGCACCCTGCCGACGAACGACACGCAGCCGCGATGAGTTTCGTGGAGCTCGAGCGAATTCGTTGACGGGCGGACGAGCCGCGGCAGGGTGGTGTTTAGTGGAGCTTGACGCGCGGCTCGGTCTGCGCGGCAATCATGCGGCCGAGCGTGGTGAGCGAGGTCTTCCAGAAGCCGTGCAGCGCGAGTTCGTGCAGCTTGTACAGCGACATGTACATCCAGCGGGCGAACAGGCCCTCCAGCCAAAGATTGCCGCCGACGAAATTACCCATCAAGTTGCCGACGGTGGTGTATTCACCAAGCGACACGAGCGAACCGAAGTCGCGATAGCGCCAGGGCTTCAGTGGTTTACCCGCCAGAGTGCGGCGGATGGTCTTGGCAAGATAACTCGCCTGCTGGTGAGCCGCTTGGGCCCGCGGCGGCACGTTGCGGCCCGGGTGCCCCGCCCACGCTGCCGCGGCGCAGTCGCCGAGGGCGAAGATGCGCGGATCATCGGGTGAGCGCAGCATGGTGTCGACGACGATCTGATTGACGGCGTTGACTTGCAGTCCAAGCTCGCACAGGAAACCCGGCGCTTTCACTCCGGCTGCCCACACCACCATCTCGGCGGCGATCACCGTGCCATCGGCAAGTTTCACGGCGCGCGGCAGCACTTCGGCGACCCGTGCATTGGTGTGCACTTCGACCTCGAGCTCGTGCAGCAGTTTTGCGGCCGCGGCCGAGATGCGCTCCGGAAGCGCCGGCAGGATGCGCGGCGAGGCCTCGATCAGATGCAGACGGATGTGCTTGTCGGGATCGATGTTGTCGAGACTGAAGGAGACGAGTTCGCGCGTAGCGTTGTGCAACTCCGCCGAGAGCTCCACGCCCGTGGCACCGGCGCCGACGATGGCGACATTGAGCTGATCGGGGCGCAGCGGTTCGGTCTGCGCGTGAGCGCGCAGGAAGGCATTGATCAGACGACGATGAAACCGATCCGCCTCTTGCGTGCTCTCGAGCGCGATGGCGTGCTCTGTAACGCCCGGTGTGCCGAAGTCGTTGATGCGGCTGCCCACCGCAAGCACGAGGATGTCGTAGTCGATGCGACGGGCCGGCACGATCTGCTCACCATTCTCGTCATGCACCGGCCCGACGAGCACTTGCCGTGCCGTGCGATCAAGCCCGACCATCTCGCCAAAGCGATAGCGGAAGCCATGCCAGTGCGACTGCGCGAGATAGTCGAGTTCGTGTACGTCGAGATCGACGGTGCCCGCTGCGAGCTCGTGCAGGTGCGGTTTCCAGAAGTGGGTTCGACCGCGCTCGATCAGCGTGACTTCCGCGCGACCCTTGCGACCCAAGGTGTCGCCTAGGCGCGTGACGAGCTCGAGGCCGCCGGCGCCGCCACCAACGACGACGATCTTGGGTAGGGTGGAGCCTGCTGACTTCGACATGACGCGACTATGGTACGTCAACTCGGATTGTCGTAAGGATACAATCGCCCCATGAAGGTCTTGCAACGGGTGATTCAGGCGCAGCGCACCTCGGACGGGGCGGGCGTCACGCTGCATCGCAGTCTCGGCCAGTCGCCGTTTGCGCGCCTCGACCCGTTCCTCATGCTCGATGAGTTTGGGAGCGACCGGCCCGACGAATACATCGCGGGTTTTCCGGCCCATCCGCATCGCGGCTTCCAGACTGTGACCTACATGCTCGAGGGTCACATGCTTCATGAGGATCACCTCGGCAACAAAGGTCACCTGCGCAGCGGCGATGTGCAATGGATGAACGCGGGTCGCGGCATCATCCACTCCGAAATGCCGCAGCAAGAGCGGGGTCTTATGCGCGGGTTTCAGTTGTGGGTGAATCTGCCGGCTCGAGAGAAAATGGGGCCTGCGGCGTACCAGGATATCCCCGCGGCGGCGATCCCTTCCTATGTGGGCACCGACGGTGTGGTGGTGAAGGCCGTGGCGGGTCTTTTCGAGCGCGACGGTGAGCGTATCGAGGGACCGGTGCGCGGTGTCAGCACATTGCCGCTATTCTTTGATCTACACCTGCCGGCTGATGGAAGACTGCAGCAGTCCGTTCCGGCTGCGCACAACAGCTTCATCTACGTGTACGAGGGTTCGTTGGTCGCCGCTCAAGACACGAGCCTGACCCAGGGTCTCGGGGCGAAGCAGGGCGGCGTGTTCGGGCCGGGCGGCGACACGTTGATTTTGCAGGCGGGCCCTGCGGGGTGCCGCTGTCTGCTGCTGTCAGCCCAGCCGATCGGCGAGCCGATCGCGCAGTACGGCCCGTTTGTCATGAACACCCGAGAGGAAATCGAGCAGGCCGTGCGCGATTATCAGAGCGGCCGGTTGACGGCCTAGCGCGGCGTGTAGGCGCGGATCGGGTCCGGTACGCCCTTGAGTTTGAGCGAGCCGATGTATTCGAGCACACCCGGATTCTTGGCCCGCTCGAGCGTGGCGTCGCTCAAGAGCACGACGGTGTCGTATTCCTTGTTGGAGGCTTCGAGACGCGCGGCAATCACCACGGTCTGTCCGTAGGCCGTGTAGTTGAAGCGCTTGGCGCCGCCGAAGTTGCCGACGAGGGCCTCGCCCGAGTGGAGTCCGAGGCGCGTGCGACCGAAACTGATGCCGTACTTCTCCATCACCTCGGCGCGGAAGCGATCAGAAAACGTCTGGATATCGCGCGCGCAGGCGATCGCCCGGTCGGCGTGGTCCGCATGCAGCACGGGCGCGCCGAAGAGGACGATCACGCCATCGCCGGTTAACTTGTCAAGCATAGCCTCGTGTTTCCACAAGACCTCGAAGAGGCCATCGAAGTATCCGTTGATGATTGGCGAGAACAGTTCGACGGGCGTCTCGGCGAGGAAGGTCGAAGAATTCTCGAGATCGCTCACCATCGCCGTGATGTCGCACATCTTGGCGCTGATTTGCACCGGCTCTGAGCCATCCTCGATCCGCCGGATGACTTGGGGTGCGAGGTAACGCTCGAGCGCCGTGGCATAGAGTTTGCGCTCATCGAGCAACTGCGTTGCAGCCACGCGGCTCACCACGAAGAACGACAGCGCAAAGGCGCTGAACGGCGCGACCATCGGCAACATCACGCCTGCACTCGAGAACGCAGCCCATCCACCCACTGCTCCTGCGGCGAGCAGCCCCGTTAGCCAGCGTAAGGCGCGCAGCCAGGTGAAGGCCGAGCGGCCGAGTCCAGCACCGCCCAGGGCTGCGATCAGGGCGAGCAATCCGACCCAAGGCAGCGCAGGTTCGATGACGCGGTCCTTCTGCAGCATTTGCAGCACGGCATGAGCGTGCACCTCGACTCCGGGCGTGCCGTCGTAGTGGCCGGGCAGATAGCGCAGCGGCGTGGTCTTAAGATCCTCGCCGAGGGTCTCTGCATCGACGCCCGCAGAGCGCGACACGCGACCGATCATCACGATCTTGTCGGCAAAGAATTCGGACGGCAGGAAGGCGACATCGCTCGCTGAGAAGGATGGCGCGATAGCGCCTACGTTTTCGGCTGTGGCACCGGGATGCGGGGCGCGGTAGCGCAGGCGGAATATGCCGGGTTGGACTTTAAGACCGAGCGTCTCCAGCACGGCGGCAGCCAATGACTTTCGGGCTCCGGGAAGCGCGTCGTAGCTGCGCACCACGTCGTCGTAGTCGTCGTTGACCAAGGTCCTCGCATCGGCGTACAGGATGTTGGGTACTACGTCGAAATCGCGACCGGGCACCCGGTTGGGGTCAGCCGCGACGATCACGGGAGTGCGCAGCGCGCTCAGCTTCGGCGCGACGATCAGAAACTCCTCTTTGGAGCGCCAAGTGTCGAAGAGATAGTCGACGAGCACGACCTTCGCTCCGTGGCCATCGAGTGCGACGATGACGTCGGCGAGCCAATTCTTGTCGACTGGGGAGATGCAGCCGCAGGACGATTGAGAGCGCATCTCCTCGACGGCCCGATCGTCCATCTTGACGATGACCAACTGATCCCCGGGAGGCGGGGCGGCCAATGCCATGCGAAGGTCGTAGGTCAGGTTCTCGATGTATCGTGCCGGCGTTGTGAAATTGAACAAAACCGAGACGATGGCCGCGCCGGCCGCAATGGCCAGGGCCGCGAGATTTCGGCTTTTTTCGGTTTGTAATGCCATGAGCGCCCCTGACGGATCATTGTGCACGCAAATGGCATATAAATGCGGTAAAACAATCCGCGAAACTGCCGATAACGGAAACAAATCGCGGGGTTAGTTATGGCCGATGCGGTGCGTTGCACCAAAATTGCGGGAATCGGGGCTGCGCTCGTTTTGGCGAGCATTCCGGCTACACCGCAGGCAGGCCTGACTCGCGATGAGGTCTTGCGCTTGCCTGCACCCTTGCGCGCCGCAGCCTCGGATTTCGGTGCCGTTGAGTGCGATAACCAGCCGGTTGTTGGCCTCATGCCCGGCGAGGCCATCATCGCTGAGGTCAAATTGATCGAGGCCGAGGGCATGACGGTCGTGCCCGCGAAGGAACTCGCGTATCTCGCGAGCGCCATGCCCGATCTGCCTGTGAGCCGAGAAGGTCTCGCGCGACTCGTCGCCAAGCTCGAGTGTCGATACCGCGAACTCGGCTATGTGTTTGCCCGCGCTGCCGTCGTCGGTGACCCGGTCGCGGAACCGGGTCGCTATCGCATCGTCGTGCAGGAGGGTGTGGTCAACCGAGTCGAAGCGCTCGCTGATCAGGAGTCGGTGGCCCGGCTTGCGCTGCGCGCGTTTCGCCCCGTGAAGCAGGGGAGGCCGCTGCGCGCTGCGGATGTGCGCCGAGGCCTCGCACACGCAGCCTCAGTGGGGCTCAGCAATGTGCGTCCGACCATCCGCCGTTCGCGCACCGACCCCGCCGCGCTCGATCTTGTGCTCATTGTCTCGGCGAACCCCAACCAGGTGTTCGCGCAGACGCAAAATGGCAACTCGGACACGCTCGGCCCCTGGGGCGCACTCGTCGGTACGCGCTGGTCGGGCGCAATGCCGCTCGAGGAAACCACGACGTTTGGCGTCTACACCGCACAGACGCCAAGCACGCAGTGGTCCGCTCAATTCGACACGCAGGCGCTCGTCAATGGCGATGGACTCAAGCTGCGTCTTGGCGGCGCGTACTCGCGTGCGCGCCCGGGCGGCGCACTTGCGCAGCTTGAGCTCGACAGCAAAACGCTGTTTACCGCTGCAGAGCTCTCGGCTCCGCTGCAGGTGCGGCGCGGGCTGGTCACCTCGTGGCGTGCCGGCATCGAGACTCTCGATCAGAAGACGACTTTCTTTGGCGATGTGCCGCTCGGCGAGGACCACTTGCGCGTCGCCTTCGTCGGTACGCGCACGGATGGCTTGCTCGGCAACGGTGTTTGGTTTGCCGACTTTCAGGCGCGCAAGGGGCTGAGTGCCTTCGGCGCGATGCGGTCCGGCGATCCGAGCGCCTCGCGCTTTGAAGCCGACCCGCAGGCTTTGGTGCTGCGCGGCGAGATCGAGGCAGGGCTGCAACTATCGCGCACTTATAGCCTCAGGCTCAATCTCAAGGGGCAGTGGACCGAGCAGCAGCTCTCTGCGTTCGAGGGCTTCAGTTACGGCGGACTCTCGGGTGGTCAGGGTTTCGATCCTGGCGCGTTGTCGGGCGATTCGGGCGTTGCAGCGCTCGCGCAGCTCTATGGCCCCGGGCAGCAGGTCAGCGAAACGAGCAGCCTGCGTCCGTTCGCCTTTGCCTCGACCGCGCGCCTTTGGGCGAGCAAAGATCAAGGTGCGGGTTATGGCCGCGCTCAGTCGGCAGGGTTTGGCTTGCAGATGACGGTGAGCCCTAAGCTGCAACTCGAGGCGACCTTCGCGCAACCTTTCGGGCGCATTCAAGGCACCGGCCCTGATGCCTACGGTTCGCGCATGCTGCTGAGCTTCTCGTATTCCTTCGATCCCTTGCCGCGCAAGGTGCTTGGCGAATTGCCCGAGGGTGAGCGGCCATGATGGTTAAGCTTCAGAGAAGTTTTTGGGTTGCGGCTCTCGTCTTTCTTGCGGGAAGGGCGGCAGCGTTGCCGCCGCGCCCGTCGTTGGATGGTGTAAACAACATTCCTAACGGCACCGTGCCGACTGTTAGGAAAACTCCTGGAACCGTAACGGCGACTACGACGGGGAACACGCTCGATATCGTGTCGACCAGCAAGCGATTTGTGATCGATTGGACGAGTTTCAACATCGACTATAACAACCGTGTCAACTTCGCGATGCCGGATCGCGGCTCTATCGCAGTCAATCGAGTGACGGGGGTTGGCGGTACTTATAAAAGCAACATCGGCGGTAGCTTGTGGTCGAACGGCAATGTATGGCTACTGAACCCCAATGGCGTTTTGATCACACGTGATGCGCGAATTGATGTAGGGGGATTACTGGCAACGCCCGCTGGCCTGAGCAACATCGATGAGTTCATCACCAGTTCGGGAACCTACGCCGCGACATCAACCATCAATTTCGTCATGCCGGCAAATCCAGGTGCGATCTCGACGCAGGGCACAGGCACCGGCTCGTCACTTACGTCCTCGGCGAGCGAAATCATGGTACGCGGCGGGCCCGCCATGTTCATTGTCGGCAGCGCTGAATCCGGTAAAAGCTTGCAGTTCGACGGAAAAATCTTTGGAGATACGATTAACGGCACTGGCATGTTGATGCCGCCCTCCGTCGAAGTGGGTTCGAGTAACACGAATACCATCAATACTTCCACCGATGCAGCCGAGAAAGCCTCAAGCCACGTATTGCTGGCGGCCTCAGGGAACTTTTCACTGCAAATCGCTGAGGGTGAACTGGCCGAGGCAGGTGGTCCGCCAAATCCCTTGTCGAGCGGCGATCTGGAACTCGTATCGTTCACGCCCCAAACCGGTTTCGTCTCGGGGACATCGGCGGACAAAGTCATTCGGGTGGGTGACGGCGTAGTTAGCGGCGTGGCTAGCGGCTATGGAGACGGCATCAGGGAAGTCGGGCAGGTGCAGATTTCGGCAAAGGCTAGTGTCGACAATTTGTCCGGTGTGTCTGTTTTTAACCCCTATGCCCCGATCGATAAGCTCGTGATCGAGTCGTTCGGAAGAGTCAACATGGACATCGATGGGTCTCAAGGGCAGTCGACGCTGACTTTCACGGGAACGCGAGTAAATCCGCTCAATGTCGGTACACCAAACACCATTGTCATCGCGACGGACACCTTGGGCGTTTGTTTTGGCACCATCACTGGGTCGACCTGTGTGGGGAGCGCGCTCAACGCCAGCAATACCTCGCTCACGGTAAGTGCTTTCGACAACATACGCCTTGGAAACGTTTCGACGAAGAATGTCGCGGTCGTGTCGAAAAATTCCGCGATACAGGTGGGCGAGGTGCTCGCGACAGCAGGCGACGTTCGGCTTGAGAGCCGAACAGGGATCGCCATAGCCGGCTCCGTGACATCGAGCGTCGGCAGCGTGCGTCTGAATGCCAATGCAGGACAGATCGAAACCGGCAACCGGGATGTCGCAGCGGGAAAAAGTGTTGATATCCAAGCGGGCGTCAACACGGCGTCGGCGGTGGGAGAGGACCCGTACGTCAGTGATTCGGGAGCTTTCAATGTTGCCGTCGGCAATGTTACGGCGAGCAACGGTACGATGCTCATCGTCGGACGCGACGGCATCACTACCAACGCCATCACGCAGAGCCGCACGACGAGCACCGTTCCGGCTGTGCCAGAAATCGACTTGCAAACAAAGGCCGGCTCCGTTCGCGCCACGGTGGTTGACTCGCGGGGCTTGGTCGGCCAAGGCAATTCGGCGGGAGCGGGAGGCCGATTGCGAGTGGTAGCGCCGGGGGGTATCGAACTCGGCTCCGCTCGTGGATCCGATGTCGAGTTGATGAGTCAGTTCGGAAACGTACGCATTGGCACGCAGAGTGCGCAGGCTAACCCGGGCACTGTCACGGCGACGCTCGGCGATGTTAGGGCGAGTGCACGGAGCATCGAGGCGGGCAACATCAGCGCAGCCCGCGATCTCACGCTGACGGCCAGCGAGGGCGCGCTGACGACCGGTGCCTTGTCGGCTACGCGCAATCTCTCGTTGTCTGCGGCCAATAGCCTCGCCGTCAACACGAGCGCGATCGGCACATTGTCTGGTAACGTCTCCCTCAGTTCCACCGCGGGTTCGCTCTGTGTCGGCACGCGCTCTGGAACTGATTGCATCGCCGGCGATGTGATCGCAGGCGGCGCGGTCAGTCTCGCAGGTCGCGACGGTGTTATGGCGTCGAACGTCCGAGCGAGCGGTGGCAATCTCTCTATCAGCGCGGCCTCAGGGGGCGTGACGGTAACTGGTATTGAAGCAGCGGCGGCGACGAGCGCCGGCCGCGCGGATGTCAACGTCACAGCGCGCGACAATGTGCAGGTTCGCAGCCGTACGGTTTCCGGCCAGACGGTCGGTGGGAGCGTCGGAGCTGAGGGCAATGTCAGCATCAGCTCCGCGCAGGGCGCGATCACCGTTGATCGTGAGATCGGCGCGTCCAAGGGCTTCGCACAGTTGGCAGCGCAAACGGGCGTAACGACCGGAAACATCACTTCGCTCACTGGGTTCGTCGATGTGCAGGCGAAGGCCGGACCCGTTCAGGTGGGTGACTTGTACGGTTTGGTCGGTAAGCCTGCGTCCACCACAGGACCTGCCGATCCGTGCGCCGGTAACGTGATTTGCGTTCAAGCTGGCACGGGCGGGACCGCGACGAGCACGGCGAACTACACCGTGACCACCGGAACGATCGAGACCGGTAACACTGCGAGCGGCAACGTGCTTGTTGGTGGCGCCAACGGCGTGCAGACCGGTGCCATCGACATTAACAACGGGTCGGTGGCGCTGAACTCGAGTCAGGGGGCGATAACCGTCGGCTCCGTTGGTCTGAGTGGTTCGTCGGTGGGCAAGTCGGTCGTGGCGAATGCGCGCGGCAAGGTCACGATGGGGAACATTGTCGCCGGCAGTGGCAGCATCGACCTGCAGTCAGCCAATGACGAGCTCGTGCTCGCTCGAGTATCTGGCGGCGGTGATGTGCGGTTACGCAGCGCCGCCAATTTGACGGTAGATCTGTCCAAGGTCGATGCGGGTGGGGCCGCATCCTTCACGTCGACGGGCGGCGAGTTGCGGGTTGGTACGGTCAGTGGCACCAACTTTACTCCGGGTGACTTAAACCAGACGCTCGGTGCTGTGGAGCTCAGCGGTCAGACGGGCGTGACTGTTGGCAATGTGGCGGCGCGTGACGGAGCGAGCCTGCAGTCGGCTGCGGGCAGCATCAACGCGGGTGAGGTGGTATCGAGCGGCGGTGCCGTGCAAGTGACCGCTGCAAACGACGTGAATTTGCGCCGCGCACAGGGAACCGCCGCAACCATCGCGTCCAACACGGGGCGTATTCGCGTCGGCACGACGAGCGGCAGCACGTTCGTTGGCGGTAATGTGAACGCCACCACCAGCGCCGCATCGGTTACGGCGCGTACGGGTGTAGAGACTGCCGACATCACGGGCGGCACCACGACGACTGTCAACGTGGCGGAGGGCGCAGTCGTGGCCCGTGCGCTTTTCGCGGGCAACGGCGCGGCATTTGTCAGCGGCCGTGACGGCGTATCGGTCGCTTCGGCCGCAGCGCCTAATGGGAGTATCGAGCTCATCGCCAACCAGGGCGCCGTTAAGGTTGGTTTAACTTCGGGTAGTACATTCTCTGGCGGTCAAGTCAATGCGGGTCGTGGTGGCGTGCGCATGGATGCGCGTGATGAGATCGCCACCGGGAACGTTACGGCGTCGAGTTGGGTCAAGATCGGCTCTGAGTCCAGAAAGGTTTCTTTGGGGAATGTTTCCGCTAACGCAGCCCACACTTCCGGTGACGAGTGCAACGGCAAGTCGGTGTGTATTGGCGCTGCGTTCGACTCGGCGAACGTGAGCGGTCAGACGCTGACGGTCGGGTCGGTGACGGCCTCTGCCGGTGATGTGTTGCTGTTCGGCCGTAATGGAGTGACTGCCAACGGAGCGGTGACGGCCTCGCGCGGCGAACTCGTGGTCTCAGGCGGTTCAGGTGCGGTGACGGCGTCGGGTGCGCTGACGACGGGCACGGGCGCCACGACGGACGCCAACTATGGCGTCAAGGTAGACGGCGCAAGCCTTGCGCTGCAGAACGTGACCGCGAGCGGCAACATCGATCTCGCCGCTAATTCGACGACGGGCACGATCACGACTGGCACCCTCGCGGCGCGACGTAATTTGACCGTTCAGAGCATCGGTGGTTTTGCAGTCGGCGGCGACAAGATCGCTGGAACCCCAGAATCGGTGCGCCTGACTTCGAGCGCGGGCAGTGTGTGTGTTGGCACCGTCGTAGACGGTCGCTGCACGGGCTCGACATTGACCCGCGACACAACGCTGGTCATCGATGGCGCGACGGGGGTGACCACGGGCGATTTGTCCGTGCGCAGCGTCAACGTCAGCGCCGCGGGTGGCAGCGCGACTCTGGGTCAGGTCACCACGACCGGTGCTGTATCGGTATCGGCTCGCGATGCGTTGTCGGCGCGTGGTGTGGCGGCGGCCGGCAGCGTGCAGTTGGCGTCAGTTAATGATGGGGTACGTGTCACCGAGGCCATCACCTCGCAGCAGGGTTCGGTCATCGTGGCAGCGAAAGGCGCCGTGGAGACGGGAAATGTCACCGCCGGTACGTTTCTCGATGTGCAGACTCGTGCGGGTGCACTAAAGACCGGCAACCTCGCCGCGCGATCTGCGCAGACGGCGACGAGCGCTACGGGTAACACCACGAACCCCTGCATCGGGACTGCGATCTGCATTCAGACAGGTACAGACTCGACTGCGACCAATGCTGCCGCGTTTACGGCAAGCGTTGGGACTGTCGAGGCTGCAGTCGGCAATGTTCGCCTCGACGGGCGTGGCGGTGTTGAGGCGGGCTCGGTCCTTGCGAGCGCAGGCTCCGTGGCGTTCAGTTCGAGTGATGGCGGTGTTCGTGCAGCAGCCGTGCGCGCCGCAGCTCCTGTGTCGGTCGTGACTGCTTCGGCGGCGACGGTAGCTTCGGAGGTCCCGCGATCGACAGTCGCCGTAAGTGTGAGTTCGCCCAGTGTCGGGGCACTTGCCAAGGGGTCGATTGTTTTGGGTGACGTGACGTCGGCGGGTGCCGTGACTCTGCAGTCCGTCGAGGGCAGCGGTGGCGTCACCGCGGGATCTATCGATGCCGGCACCTCTGCAACAGTAAGTGCGGCTCAAGGCACAGTGACACTCGCGAAGGTTGCAGCGAAGTTGGGCGATCTGAAGATCGTCGGTAAGACCGCGGTGAAGACGGGCGACGTGACGGGCAGTGCCGCGGTCGAGCTCGTCTCTGAGAGCGGCACGCTGGAATCGAGCGCCGTGAATGCAGGCGGCGTAGCCAAGCTCGCGGGTGCGAGCGGTGTGACAGTTGCCTCGATCAAGGGCACCTCGGTGGATGCGCAGAGCTCGGGCGGCGGCGTGACGGTGGGCACCGGTGCGGGCAGCAGTTTTGTGGCGGGCACCGTAACGGCGACGAGCGGTGCGGTGAACGTGGCGGCCTCGAGGGATGTGATTGCAGGCGCGATCGATGCGGCGACGACTGCGACGGTGACGGCAGCGCAGGGCGCGGTGACGCTGGCGAACGTGGCGGCAAAGGCCGGGGACCTGAAGGTTGTCGGCAAGAACGTGGTGAAGACGGGCGATGTGTCGGGCGGTGCCGGTGTCCAGGTGTCCTCGGAATCTGGAGCACTCGAGGCCCGCGCGGTCAACGCGGTGGGTGTCGCCAACCTCGCGGGTGCCAGTGGAGTGAAGGCCGCCTCCGCAAAGGGCTCTTCGGTGGACGCCACGTCAAGCGGCGGCAGCGTTGCGGTGACGGGTGCTGTCACGTCAACAACTGCTGGCGTGAAGCTGGATGGCCGCGATGGTGTGACGAGTGGCGCGATCGAGGCGGCGACGAGTGCGACGGTGACGGCAGCGCAGGGTGCGGTGACGCTAGCGAACGTGGCGGCAAAGGCCGGGGACCTGAAGGTCGTCGGCAAGAACGCGGTGAAGACGGGCGACGTCGCGGGCAACGCCGCGGTCGAACTGATCTCCGAGAGCGCCACGCTCGAGTCGAGCGCCGTGAATGCGGGCGGCGTGGCGAAGCTCGCGGGTGCGAGCGGCATCAGGCTCGCGTCGATCCGTGGTGGAGCGGTGGATGCATCTTCGAGCGGCGGCTCCATTGCAGTGACCGGCGGCGTGGCCTCAACGAATGCCGGCGTGAAGCTGGACGGCCGCGCCGGTGTGACGAGCGGCGCGATCGATGCGGCGACGACTGCAACGGTGACGGCGGCGCAGGGCGCGGTGACCGCTGCGGCAGTCAATGCCGGCGGCGCACTCGCTGTGAGTGGATTGAACGGCGTATCGGTCGCTTCGGCCAAGGGTGGCTCGGTCGATATGCTCGCCTCCGCTGGTGCAATCCGTGTGGGCACTGGCACCGGCAATGATTTCGTCGCAGGTTCGGTCACATCGACCGCAGGCGGTGTAGGCCTCGTCGGTCGCGATGGCGTGACGGTCGGTGCCATCGATGCGGCGACATCTGTACGACTGCGCGCCGATGCCGGCCGGGTTACGGTAGGTCGGGTACGAGCACTCAACGGACTGATCGACATTACCTCGCGTGACGATGGCTCGAGCGGCGAGTTGGAGGCCAGCGAAGACATCAGTTTCGTCTCGACCGATGGCAACGTTCGGGTCGGCGGCGCGAAGTCGCGTGCCGTGGTGGTGACTGCCTCGCGTGACGTTGCCGTCGCCGGTGCCGTCAACGCTGAGCGCGGCGCCGCATTCACGGCTGGCGGCCGATTTTCGAACACCGCCGCCGTTCGTGTGACCAACGGTACGCCGGGTGACGGCAGTGGCCCGTCGGGCTTCGGTGGCATCGACATTCGTGCTGCGGATGCAGAGGTTGGCGCCGAGCTCTTCGTTCGCGGTGCGGGTGTCAACATTCGCGGTACGGGCGCAGGTGGCGTCGTCATCGGCGATGGGGTCACGGCACCCGCAGGCGCATTGCAGTTGAGCAATGCCGAAGTGCAGCGTATCGACGCGGGCAGTCTTGCAATACGCTCGGGTGCGAGCACGGCTTCAGGTCGGGATCTGCTTGTAGGAGATCTTTCCCTCGATCGGTCAAAGATTCCGCAGTTGCTGCTCTCGACCGGTAAAGGCGGTCAGGTTCGGGTGACGGGCGCTGTCCGAGGTTCGGGCGCACCAGCGGTGAGCATCGGTGAGTCGACGGTACGACCCGACGGCGTCGAGATCACGGGGTCCTTGGGTGCCACCGAGGCGGCGCTCGGTACGGTGCAGATTCGCTCGGGCGCCGATGTGCTCATCGGCACCCAAGGGTTCGTGGATGCCGCCAAGGCGGCTGCCGACAAGACTACATTTGATGTGCAATCTGCATCAGCGACCAATGCGGGTACCGGTAATACAGGGCGCCTTTTCCTGGTGGCCGGCGCGACAGCGTTCGATGCGCCGGGGTACATCCTGCAGCAAAACACTGGGACCTCGGGTAACAACGGAGATGGGCTGCGCATTGGTGTGCCCTCGGGTGACGTCGTCGCAACCTTCGCGAATGGCACTGCGCCGCGCCGCATCGCTGTGTTCGGCAGCGTAGTCGATGCTGATGGCAAGGTGCTGACGTCGTCGAGCGCTGCTGTAGCGAAGGGATTGCTGCCTGCCAACGTGACGGCCAACGAGGTGTGGCGATTGAACACCTGCATTATCGGCACGGGCGCCGCCTGCGCGGCCACGAACTTGTTGCCGCCGCCGACGCAGCTGGTGCAGCCGCCGATCACCGTGCCGCCGCCGCCCGCGGCACCGACCACTCCGGCAACGCCGACTACCCCGACTTCGCCGACGGCGAGTTCTGCGCCGCGCACGAGTGGCACCGGTGCGTCCAGCGGTTCTGGCAGCTCCTCTGGCTCCGGCACTACGTCAGGCTCGGGCACCTCCTCGGGCTCAAGCAGTTCGGGCAGTTCGGGTAATCCTAGCGGCTCTGGAAGCTCGGATGGCTCGGGTGGTTCCAGCGGCTCGGGTGCATCGGGCGGTGCGGACGGCGGATCCAGCGGCAGCAGTTCCGATGGCGGTTCCGACGGTCAGTCCGCGTCGAATGACGATAGCTCGACTGACGACGAGGGTGGTACCGAGGATACGCAGGATCAGGAGCCGACTGAGGAAGAAGAGCAGGCCGCGAACGAGGAAGAGGCCACCGAAGAAGCGGCCGCGCAAATTGCCGATGCGGGAACGCAGCAGGAAGAGGAAAGCTTGAAGCCACTCGAGGTGGATGCGGGTTCACGCGACTTGTTGCGACCGGATACCGATGGCGGTATTCGTGAGCCGGGCGTGGGCTCTGCGAATGAAGACCTCTGGCCGCAGGAACCGCTGCCCACGCCGCCCTCCACACCATGAGACGCTCGAGTCGCGCAATCAGATGGTTCACCGCGGTGGCGGCCAGCGCAGCCGTCGCGGTGTTCTCGGTCGGCGCGCCCGCCGTCACTCCAGTGTGGCTGAGCAAGCCCTCGGTCAACCTCGGTGCGGATCCCACCGGTCGTGCCTGTACGGCGCGACGCTTGTACGGTGATCCGCTGCTGCGCGACAGTCGGCGCGATCTCGCGTACGACATCAGCTGCGGTCGTGCCGGTGGCGTAGGCCGCATCTACGTGCTCGGCAGCCGTCCGAAAGAAGATGCCCTGAAAGTTTGGCGCGATGCGGTCGCGCCGCTCTGTCTCGGTGCTCGGCCCCAGGAGTGGTCGCCGGAGGGTGTGACGGCAGAACTTAGTTTTTTCTGCGCTGGCGGTACGAGTGCGGGTGCGCGTCCGGCGACGATATTGCTCGCGGCCTCGAGTTCGCGTGGCTTGCTCGCAGGAGATTCCCCACCCACTTCCGCGCCCGTGGTGGAGCGGGCCATCAGGATTTTTGCCGGTGTTGAGCCTGAACCTGCCAAGGCCCGATCGCGTGGCCCACGCAGTGCGCTGCTTGCCAATCTTGAGACGGTGCTCGGTAACGATCTGGCGGGCGGTGGCTTTGGCGACTTTGCGAGCCTGCGCGCAGCGGCGTTCGAGAACAACTCCATGTGGCTCTTCGGTTCGGCGGAGCTGCAGTTTGCCGATGCGATCCGCATCCATGCGGGATTATGGCCCGAAGATTTCGCGGGACGAGCCGATCTGCAGTCTGAGCGTGCGCTGAATCTTTCGAACCAGCGACGCTTTCCGGAGGCGGAGCGTGCGCTCGCCGAAGCGGCGCAAAATGCCGAGAAGTCGGCCGACCTCTATCTTCGAGCCAAAGTGGCAGCCTATGCGGCGCTCACCTCACTGAACGCCGGAAAGATCGCGGATGTTCGCGCGCGTGGAACGCAAGCTCGTGAGTTCATCGCCGAGTGGCGGCGATCGGGTCAGGTCGAGCGGGTGCAGGCGGATCAGACCATCGCGAGGCTACCCGTCGCCGCGCGAGTCACCATTCTCGAATCGCAGATGCTGCGCGCGCTCGCGGTGGCGGAGTCGCGGGACAAGGGTCTCGGCGCAGGACGGCCCGGGCTCGCGGCCGCGGCGGACTCTGCAGCGAACGTCGATGCGCGCGCAGGCAGTTGGTTGCAGTCGGGTCTCGCACAGGATCGGGCGGCCCTTGAAATCGCGGACGGGCGTCCTGACTCGGCGGTGCGAATCCTGGAGGAAGCGTTGACTCGGTACCGACGCATTGCCACGGGCACGCGTATCGAGGCCAACTTGTTAATGGATCTCGGCGGTGCGCTGCAAGCAGCGAAACGCGAGGACGAGGCGCTGCAGCGGTATGCGCAGGCGTTCGAGATCTATCGTGAGCAGACGGAGAATCGGGGCGTCGCGCCGATTCGGGCCATGACGTACCTGACGACGCTCGCGCGCAAATTGCCCAAAGTTGCCAAACCCGAGGAAGCGGCCGATCTGTTCGCGGCCTTCGAGACCTTGGCGACCCCTGCTGTGGCGCAGACCGCGGCGGCTACGGCGGCACGTTTACTCGCAGGCCCCAACGGTGGGGTGATCCGCTCCTGGCAGGATGCGGATCGCTCGCTGCGTCGAGCGCTGACGAAACTGTCGAATTTATCGGCCGATGCGTCGCCCGACGTCAAGCAGACAGCCGAAGAGGATGTTGCGACTTGGCGCTCGCGAGTCGAGACCCTCGAGCAACAAGTCAACCAGCTTTTTCCCAATTTCGGACTCGTGACGCTAGAGCCGGTCTCCATCGAGTCTTTGCGAACTTCCCTAGGGCCAAGGGAGCGCTTGCTGCGGATCGCGCTCGGGTTGCAGTCAGGCGTCGGTCTGCTGATCGATCGGGATAATGTTCGGGTCTTCGAAATTAGGATCGGTGAGTCGACGGCTGCTGAGCTTGTCGGGCGCATCAAGAAGTCTGTGCGGAATCCGGATGTCGATTTCGATCAGCGCGCGGCGCGACAGTTGTACGAGGGGCTCTTCAGTCGTATTCGCGACGATTTGATGAGCGAGGCCGCTCCGGAACGATTGATCGTCGAAACCACGGGAGCCTTGGCGAGTTTGCCGTTCTCGGTGTTGCAAAGCGCAGAGCCAACGGACGAGGGTGAGGCCTGGCTGGCCAAGCGTTTCGCAGTGATGTCGGTACCCAGCATGCGGGCCTTCGTGTCCGCCCGTGCAGCAGGTCCCTCACAGGGCACGGTGCCGTTCGTCGGCTATGGAGACTTCCTGCCTTTGGCGAGCGCGACGGCGGCTCCCTTGATCACCCGATCTATTCTCAATGCGCGTCGCTTGCCCTCAGGCTGCGAGGCCTTGCTGATGGCGGCACTCGCGAAGTTACCGCGTCTTGCGGGGACCGCAGCTGAACTCGAGGCCGTGAAACGGGTGATCGGGGCGGACGATCGCAGTGTGCTGCTGCGCAACCGATTCACGGATCGCAATGTTCTCAATTCCGAGCAGGTCGCGGCGGCCCGAGTGTTGATGTTCTCCACGCACGGCGTGTTCGGTACGGATTTTCCGGAAGCGGCGGGGTGTCTGCCAGATGCCGCGTTGCTGACGTCTGCCGTATCGGACAAGGCCGGAGTGTTCCTCGATTCTGCGCAGATCCTCGATCTAAAGCTCGATGCCGATCTTGTGGTGCTCTCAGCCTGCGATACCGGCAATCCACAGCCCGTGGCGCCCGGCGAGTCAGGCTTGCCCTCGGGCGGCGATGCGCTGTCTGGGCTTGCTCGCTCTTTCTTCTATGCCGGTGCGCGCAGTGTCATGGTCTCGCACTGGGTGTTGCCGGACGAGGATACTGTGAGTCTCATGAAGGTTTTTTTCGAGCGATTGCAGGCGGGTGATGCAGCACCGGAGGCCTTGCGCGCGGCGCAGCTCGCGCAGATCAGCTCCGGAGCCGCCGACCCGTTGCAGTGGGCGGCACTTGCAGTGGTGGGCGCACCGCAAGCACGCTGACTGCGCAGCGACGAACGAGTGGGTTAACATGCCTGTGGCGTCGGGGAGAGAGGGATTTATGCGCAATATTTTTCGAACGAGTGCTGTGCTGGCACTCAGCGTGCTGGGTGGCCTCGCCGCGGCGAGCGATTACATTGTGGCTCGATCGACGGATGCGTCGATCGTCAAGGGCACGGCGCTGGCCGCAGGGGTCGTGGTGCCCGCTGCCGTGGGCGCCGTCGTGACACTGATCTCCGCTGGAGGCGAGGTCGTCATCCTCAAGGGGACCGAGTCCGGCATTAAGGTTCCGACTCTTGCCAAGCCGGCCGGCAGTGCGGCGAGCACCACCTTGGCTGCTCTCGTCAATCGGCCGCCGCCGCGACGCAATTTCGGGGCGATGCGCGGCAACGACAAATGTCGCAGCGTCGAGGAGTTGCAGACGCTTGAGGCGATTCTCGCGGTGTCGGACATCGAGGGCTGCGGCCGTATCGCGCAGGCTGCTCTCGAGGCGTACATCAATAAGGCTGAAGCGGCTCCCGCGACGCCTTGAGCGCTCAGTTGTTCCGAATTGCGATCGTCGGGGCGGGGCCTGGCGGAATGAGCGCAGCCGCGCGTGCGGCAGAGCTTGGTGTGTCGCATGTGCTGCTCGAGCAGAGCGCGGCGCACGCCAATACCATCCAGCGTTACCAGAAAGGCAAGCATGTGATGGCGGAGCCCAACGTGCTGCCGCTGCGTAGTCCCTTGCCCTTTGCGGCGGGTGTGCGCGAACACATCCTCGAGGAATGGGGCGCCGGGCTCGACCGCCTCGGTGTCAATCTTCGTTGCCAGAGTGAAGTCACTCGGATCGAAGGTGAGCGGGGTGACTTCAAACTCACGCTAAAAAGCGGCGAGTCGCTGCGGGCCGAACATGTGATTTTCTCGATTGGCGTGCAGGGCAATCCGCGGCGTCTGGGCGTACCAGGCGACGATCTGCCCTGCGTGCAGTACACGCTCGACGATCCGGATGACTATCAGGGTGAGACGATTGTTGTGGTCGGTGCTGGCGATGCCGCCATCGAAAATGCCATCGCGCTCGCGCGACAAAATCGAGTTTTCATCGTCAATCGCGCCGAGGAGTTTGCGCGCGTTAAGGACGGCAACCTGAGTCTGATTCTCAAGGCTATCGAAGACGAGGCGCTCGGCTGCTTCTACAAGTCGAGTTGCTTGTCGATCACGGCCACGGCGGGTACGGAGGCACCGTATCTGCTGACGCTCGCCACGCCCGAGGGCGACACGGCCGTACCCTGTCACCGCATCATCGCCCGCATCGGTGCGGTGCCACCTCGAAAGTTTGTTGAGTCCTGCGGAATTCGTTTTCCTTCCTCTGATGTCGCAGCCTTGCCTGAGCTCAGCGCGCAGTACGAGTCGAACGTGCCGGGTCTTTACGTCATCGGGGCGCTCGGCGGCTATCCGCTCATCAAGCAGGCGATGAACCAGGGCTATGAGGTCGTGAGCTACATCCAGGGCGAGGCGGTCGAACCGGCCGATGAGCCGCTGCTCGCGGAGAAATTTGCAAAGCTTGCCGGCGGGTTGTCAGTCACCGAGACACTGCAGCGGATGCAGCAGCGCATTCCGCTCTTTGCCGACGTGAATCCGCTGATGTTTCGTGAGTTGATCCTCGGCAGCGCTGTGCACTGCCCGCATGAGGGGGATGTCGTCTTTCGCCGCAACGACTATACGAACTCGTTCTACACCGTCCTCGACGGCAGTGTGCAGATCGAGCTCGGCGAGGGTAGCGACTCGAGACGCATCACGCTCGTGGCCGGACAGTTCTTCGGCGAAGGCAGTCTGCTTTCGGGTCGACGTCGGTCTGCGGCGGTGTATGCCGGCGCGGGCTGCGTACTGATCGAATCGCCACGGCGCGACATCGTCAAGCTCATGAACTCGGTGGACTCGGTGCGCTCGGTGATCGATCGGCTGTTCATCGTCCGGGCGATCCAGACCGGTTTCGCTCCGAACACGCCCTTTGAGGTTCTCGCGCCCATCGCGGCGCGTGCTCGGCTCAACCGCTACAAGCGTGATGAGGCTTTATTTAAGGAGGGCGAACCCGGAGACCAACTGCATCTTGTGCGCAGCGGCTCGGTCGCCGTGTCACGCAATTTCGGCGGACGCGAGGTGACCTTGTCCTACGTAGCCGCAGGCAATTACGTCGGTGAGATGGCTCTGCTCGGCCGAACATCGCGCAGTGCCACCG
>Ga0315906_10002872_pt1 | contig 23382 bp, 18 predicted proteins | sample LakEriMetagenome_4_FD_203526 | JGI IMG/M metagenome (GOLD analysis project Ga0315906, IMG submission 203526) | Freshwater fungal communities from buoy surface, Lake Erie, Ohio, United States - Buoy 2 MA122 | ecosystem: Environmental > Aquatic > Freshwater > Lake > Lake biofilm | place: USA...
GTTAATTGAGAATATCTCGAGATTTACTCTAATAATACCCATAATTCTTTTTTTCCTTCAAAAGAACAAAACAAAAGAATTATGGGTTATTCATTTATACTTATTATTCTCAATTTTAAGACAAATTATAATACAACTACTTTCATCAAGAAACAGTGAAATTGTAGAAATAATAAGTCATTTAAATCCTTTATTTAACTTTTGTTTTATTGCTTCTTTTTTTTATCACGCTAATGAATCAAAACTAGACAAACGATTTATAGTTTTGATTTCAGTATTGTATATTCCTACACAGTTTTTTCAATTTTTTCTTGAACTAAGTAACACCTCCATATCAATAATATCTACTATCAACACTCTTATCATTTTAGGGTTTTGCATGGCGTACTTTTATAATTTATTAAAAAAACCTTTTATTACATTCATATATTTACAACCGAATTTTTGGTGTACATCTGCACTTTTCTTGTTTAGCTCTGGTACGTTCTTCGTATTTTGGTTTAATTTAATTTATAATTCAAATGACACATTTAATCAACAATATGTATATATACATTCTGGCATTTATATAATTAGAAATATGTTTTTCTCCATTGCCTTCCTCATCAAACCCTATAAAGAAAATCTACCCGAATTTTCATAAACCATTACTATTATGTTTCTTCTTCAGGCAGCCAATTCAAATGTAACATACGTGGTGTATTTCGGTACATTCGGTATGCTGCTCTTGGCGGTGGGGTTGATCGTATTTGTGATTTTTCATCAGCGCAAAGTCATCTACTACCAGGTGAAAATGCGCAATATGCAGGCCGAGCATCAGAAAATGCTCCTGCAGGCCTCACTGGAAAGTCAGGAAGAAGAACGACAGCGCATAGCAGCAGACTTGCATGATGATGCCGGCCCCCTGCTGGCAACCATCCGTTTATACCTGAATGAAAATATGGTTTATCAGGAACAATCTGCCCAGCTGCAATCCATTTATAATGCCAAACAGATTGTGGATGAAACAATCCAGCTGATTCGAAATATCTCCCATAGCCTGATCCCTCCAACACTCAAAAATTTCGGTCTGGAAAGCGCCATGACGGATCTCATTCAAAAGATCAATGGCACCGGAGCTATCAATGCCAGCTGTCGCTTCAATGATTATAAACGCAGACTTAAATTAGAACCCGAACTGCTGGTATTCCGCGTTATTCAAGAACTGATTAACAATATTCTCAAACACAGCAAAGCCAGTTTTTTGCATCTCACCCAAAGTAAAAATGAGGATGTATTCTATTTACGTATTCATCACGACGGAGAAGGGCTGACACAGGAAAGCTTTGAACATTTCAGAGATGTACATTCCGGCCTGGGTCTGAAGAACATTCAGGGGCGTATCAAAATCCTGGGAGGAAAGATCTTTTTTGAACGTGATGCAACCAACACCTATTTTAAAGTCACGATCGAATTGCCTGCCGATATGGTACAATAAGCTCATTCTTTCCCTACCTTTATAGCTATCCATTCATTACTATGTCGACGATCAAAGTTGCTATTGCAGATGACCATCAGATCTTTCGGAAAGGAGTTATTCTTTCCCTGCGGCCTTTTACATCCATCTCATTTGTTCAGGAAGCCGAAAATGGTGATGAATTGCTGGCCGGTCTGGACAGCTCACAACCTGATGTGATTCTGATGGATTTGCGCATGCCCGGTAAGGATGGTATTGAAACCACTAAAATCATCAGCAAAAAATATCCGCATATTCATGTCCTGGTACTCACGATGTATGAAGACGAACGATTTGTAGTGCATCTCATGGAGAACGGCGCCAACGGATACCTGCTGAAAAATTCCGATCCGGCTGAAATTAAAAAAGCCATCCTGGAAGTCAAAAGCAAAGGCTATTATCTGAACAATTTTGTGAACCGTATCCTGCTGAAAAAGTCACATACCAAAGCCAAAACACTTCCTACACTCAACAGCGAAATACAAATCAGTGACAAAGAAAAAGAAGTAATCCGGCTAGTGTGCATGGAATACACAGCTCAGGAAATTGCAAAAGAAATGAATATTAGTCCGCGTACCGTTGAAGCCATTAAAGACCGGTTGATGGAACGCTTCGGTGTTAAAAATTCGGTAGGCCTTGTCTTTTTTGCGATGAAAAATTCACTGATCGATTAATCGGCCAACATCTTTTGTATCGGCCCATATTGCATGGAGTCATTCAGTAGTCCCTGTATAAATTCGGCAAGCAGCTGATTGATCCTGGACAACTGATCAAGATCGGATTTACCCAGTTCATAGGCTTTTAATACAGCCTGCTTCTCATCACCCAGTTCGATGATTGTATTTTCTTCCCCATTTGTTCTGTCTTCTTCAATATCCCGAAAATCATCCAGTAAAAGAATAGGACGAGCTAATGCATACCAGTTGGGCAAAAATTGTTGTACCCAATCATCCGTAACAGACAAATCAACAAGTGTAAAGAGAAAAAAATCACTTCTGGCCAGTGCCTGATAGGTTGTTTCAAACTTAAAAAAAGATGGCTTCTTACCGGTAAACAAGGAGAATAAATCCTGCGCGAGTCGGGGTTGGTGAATCTGATCTTTTAACAGATGCTGACACCCGGTCACAAATTCTTCTAAGGTGATTCGTTTAAGTTCATACTTTTTCAACAGATCAAAACCTTGTTCCATCCGTTTAACATGTTCATCATGCAGCAGGAGTTCGCGAGATATCCCGCACTTGTACATCAGATCAAACGCAAATGGTATCGTCAAAAAACCAAAACCCATCGACAGATAGATCCGCTTATCCTTCCAGAATAAATTATCGGGCGGAACAGGTCGCTGATTGGCAAAATAATCAGCGATGAAAGGGTCGATGCCGAGCCGGTCTTGCAGTATCCTTGATGTTATTACCATGATTTTTGCCGCGTGATTTTTCGTTGAGATTTTTTCCGATCATTTGTTGTCCGTACTGCTGAAGCGAATCCGTGAGTTCTCGATATATAGCCGGGTGATTCCTGTAGTAATCCAGACTTTCATAAAACTGCTTGTTTGAATAGCCGTGATTTTTTAGTATTTGTTTATAATAATTGACAGTTTCCGTCTGATGGTTCAGCGTACGATCTCTCACCAGTCGCTCTGCATTGAACGCATCTGCCAGATACATATCATACAGAATGAATTTCATTTTATCGGGCTGAATATAGTTGGAAGGAACCTGCTTATCATCCCGAATACACGATGCGATCAAAGAAATAATCAGGAAACAAAACAGGATTCTTCCGCTCATCATTTTAATTCCTGTTTATATTTATTGGCATTGCTTACATCAAGCTTGACCAGCATTTCCAGTACGCGGGCTTTGGTAGCTCCGTCTGCTTTTTTGAATATACCTATGATTTCTGCAGACTTACCCAGCATAAAAAACTGAATGATCATCAGGTTAGGGGTTTCCCTGTTCAGATTATCGAGAATCATGAGGGCATTCAGCAATTCCTGTCGGGCTTCTGTTTCATTCTCATACATTTTATCCAGTCCCTTGCGGTAGTAGTTGTAATAGAAATCGTGAATAAGGGCATAGCGGTTGTTAATCAGGTTTTCAGTGAGCCAGTAACGATTCCTGTTATTATTCTCATACGATTTCCATCCGGAGATCTGTGGCGCATCAGGTGCATTGTTCACAATATTGAGGGCTTTCTGAAAATACTCATCCCCACCCCTCAATGAAAAAGAATCGTAATCGTATCCTAAAATAATATAGACATAATAAACCAATACAGCGGATAGATTCGATACCAGCGGATCACTGCCACTCACACGATTTTCATTGAACTCGATGGGTTGCCCCTCGATATACTTGAACGTAAAATTGACATCCTGATAATTGATAATCGGACTTAAATAGGAAGACTGATAGATAGGGCGTGCTGACTGTATAGTCAGATTGGCTTCGTACACATTCAGTTCAACCATGCTCTTTAAATTGAGCAGAAACTGACACTCGATCTTTTCATTCATCTTGTACGAGTCCTTTGTCCATTTCCTTTTATTGATGAAATTATTCAAAGATGATTCGAGTGTTCTGAATATGCGCTTATCTACCGTTGTTGGCAGCTGATTATCCATGACTTTGATACGTGCCGTTACTTCCTGTGCAGAAAGTATTTGTCCGCATAGTATGAAAAACAGAAATAGTATCAGCGTTTTACGCATCAAGCATCTTTTTAATTGTCCGGACAATATCAGTTGCCACGTCATTTTTTGATTTCAGAATACCTTCTTCTGCCAGTCCGTTTTTATAAAAAACAGTAATTTGATTGGTATCACTTCCAAAACCGGATTCTCCTGCAACATACCGATTTAATATGATCGCATCCGCATTCTTTTCCGTTAATTTTTTCCGGGCATTTTCTGACCCGTTTTCCGTTTCAAGTGCAAAGCCAATAAGCAACTGACCGGCTTTTTTTTCTTTCCCCAGAAACTGAAGAATATCTGTCGTCTTTTTTAATTCAACGGATACCGTATCTGCTCCCTTTTTTATCTTCTGGTCATGTACAACCACCGGTGTATAGTCCGCAACGGCAGCGGCCATGATAATGACATCGGCATCCTGATAATATTGTGTAACCGCATCCAGCATCTCCGCAGCGGATTGAACGGAAATCTTTTTAGCCGGTTGACCGGTCAATAGTGCTGAAGCAGGTCCACTGATCAGGGTCACTTCCGCACCGCATCTGATCAGCTCATCCGCAATAGCAAATCCCATTTTACCGCTGGAGTGATTGCCAATGAACCGCACCGGATCGATGGCTTCATAGGTAGGGCCGGCAGTGATCAGGATTTTTTTTCCTGCCAATGAAGTCCCCTCTTCAAAAAAACGACCGACAGCTTCCAGAATATGTTCCGGCTCGGCCATTCTTCCTTCACCAATCAGACCGCTGGCCAGCTCCCCTTTCCCAACGGGTATCAAGCGATGACCTCTGGACAGTAAGAGTTGAATATTTTGACGGGTAGCGGGATGCTTCCACATATCTTCATCCATGGCCGGTGCAATCATCACCGGACAAGTAGCGGACAGATAGACCGCCATGAATAAGTTATCACAGAGTCCGACACTCATCTTTGACAGCGAATTGCAACTGAGCGGAGCGATGATCATCAGATCAGCCCATCTTCCCAGTGCCACATGATTTTCCCATCGGTCATGCTCTGCAAGTTCAATCAGAACCTCATGACCGGATAGCGTAGATAATACCAGCGGAGAAACAAAGGAGCGAGCAGAAGGCGTCATCAGCACTTTGACTTCGGCACCCTGTTTCACCAACAAGCGAAGCAATAAGATGCTTTTGTATGCCGCAATGCTTCCCGTTATGCCCAATATGATTTTTTTGGCCGATACCATTCGATGCTAAATTAAAAAAGCCCCATCAATAAAAAGAAAATAGCCCGATAAATTATGAAAACAATATGCATAAAAAAGGCGGTCTCAGACCGCCATGCAAAGGATACATTTAATATTATGCGTAAAGATCGTCTTCTCCTTTACGATAATAGATCTTATTTTCAACGAATTCCTGTGTAGCGAGAATGGCCGGATTCGGCATACGCTCATACGCTCTGGATATTTCGATCTGCTCTTTATTCTCATGAATCTCCTCCAGACTATCGGTATGGCTGGCAAATTCTTCCAGTTTATTATGCAACTCTTCTTTTAAAGCGATATTGATCTGATTGGCTCTTTTACCAATCACAGCGATTGACTCATACAGATTACCTGTTTTCGCTTTCAACAGATTCAAATTTTTAGTTTCCACCACATTGCTGGTGTTGGCACTAACTTTTCTGATTAGTCTGCTCATTTTTTATAGCTTTTAAATTGTTTTGAGATAATTGAAAATATTTCTGAGCTTCCGTCAGCAATTTACTTTCCGGGAAGCGGTCTACAAAATCATAATATTCCGAAATCGCTTTTTCATAACGTTCCTCTTGTTTTGACACCACACTTTTGGATGCATATTCATAATAGGAACGGATGATCATCAGCTTGTACTGATCGGCACTTTCCGACTGCGGATAATGATTCAACAGTTGCGTGAAAGCTATGGCAGAAGCCCTGAACGATCCTATTCTGAAATACAATTCAGCAGAGAGCTTTTCCTTTCGCTCAAGCTTATTGTAACAGCGACTGATGATATCCATGGCTTCTTCCATGTGAACCGACTCCGGATAATTATTCACGTGCGCCTGCATGAAGCCGATGGTCTTTTCAGTGGCCTTCTGATCCAGTTCAACACCGGGCGATTGTTTGTAATAACTGTAGGCGCGCATATAATCTATTTCAGCGGCTTTGGTGCTTTTGGGAAACACATCCAGAAACCCTTTAAACAGATTCTCTGCATTGAGGTAATCCTGCAGATAATATGCACAATAGGCATATTTGTAATAAAGATCCTCGAACCTGGTATCATTACGCAACAACGGAAACAAATCTTCAAAGATCACTTGCGCCTTCGTATATTTTTTGGACGCATAAAACTGTTCGCCTTTACGGTACTTGTATTCCACATCCTTACTTTTCATGATGCGGGTGAGTGAGTTCCGGTTACAGGAAATGGCTGTAAGAACAAACATGACCCATAAAAAAATGACCGAAAGCTGCTTCATATAAGGCGAAAGGGTGGCAAATGTACGATTATTAAGCTGATTTTATCTAAAAATAGTCAAGATTATGCCGTTGAAATGATAAAAAAGTATCCAGGAATGGCAAATTCCCCTATTTTTGGCGCGCCTAATTTTAAAACATTCGTTATGAAAAAAATTATTGCCCTGATGGCTGTTCTGTATTCCATCAGCAGTCATGCACAGGTTAGTATAACTAATCCTCCTTATCAAGAGAATTTTGACAATATTGCGAGCGGCTTACCGGACGGATTTTTTGTTCAGACAGGCTCAACCACAACTGCTGCCGGCACGAACGCAACATTTACTCCGACACCTACGTCCTGGAATAATACCAATGCAGGATTTTATAATTGCGCTTCGGCTACAGGCCTTAAGCCAACCTCCAACCCCAATGAGCAGGCATTAAGCACGAACCGAGCGCTCTGTGTACGCCAGACAGCTTCCTTTGGTAATCCCGGTGCAGCATATGTTTTTAAAATAGCAAATACTACCAACAAAACCGGGTTTAGTCTGACTTACAAACTACAGACACTCGACAGTACAAAACAAGGAATATCAGCCTGGTCTGTTGATTATGGTATAGGAGCAAATCCAACATCATTTACTAATGCAATTGTTACTCCTGCTACATATAGTACAGGGGGGAAACCCGGCACTCCTTTCTTTGTATTTAACAGAAATATGTCCGCTTCATTCGGAGCAGGGTTAGATAACAAAAGTGAACCTGTTTGGATTCGCGTATGGACGGGGATTAACACAGCAGACCCTTCTTACAACACCGCCTATTCATTGCTGGGGTTTAACAATTCTACTCCTACCATGAGCGGTATCGACGACTGGAATTTATCCTGGACGAATAGCCCCAATACAAACGTGAATAATCTTACAAAAGCTAATGAGAACACTTTCGTGAGCGGTTTTTCGGGTAATGATCTTCGGGTGGACTTTAAACAGGCCGCCACAAGCAAAACGATCATTCGTCTGATAGATATAAACGGAGCCGTATTGTGGGAAAAAGAATACGCACGTATTTCTGCCAATCAGACAGAATGGATTCGTCCGGGTTATCTGAATAAAGGAGTCTATATTCTGCAGATACAAAATGCGGACACAAGAATTACGAAGAGGATAGCGAACTGATGAAGTTGTAGGTTGTGGGTTATTGGTTTAGGCTATCTAGACTCAGAGATCTGTCTGAAAAAATTTCTGCATTTCTGCACATACGTAGATACGTCCTTCCATGACCTCATCAATAGCTTTAAAGAGTTCCGTATGTGATGAGCTTTTAGTGACGTAGCCCATCACTCCCAGTTCCATCATCTGCTTCAGGTAGTTCAGTTGAATATGCATGGACACCACAATGATACGTGTATGGGGTGAATGTTCTTTGATCAATGGTACGGCATCAAAACCGGTCGCATCTTTCAGATTGATATCCAGCGAAACCAGATCCGGCTGAAATTTCTTCACCATTTCTATCGCCTCGTCAAAATCACCGCTGTCGCCTACCACTTCGACATCACCTTTTTCATTGTATATCTTCACCCATAATTCACGGATGAGCGTATGATCTTCTATGACTACAATCGTTTTTTTCATGATCAATTGATATTAATATAAATTTCCAGTTTGCATCCTTTGCCTGGAGCGGTATCCACCATCATTGCACCGGCATATAGCTGAACCCTGTTTTGAATATTTCGGAATCCGATACCTTTTGTCTTTTTATCCAAATCGAACCCTACGCCATTATCCTCTATAGTAAGATACACTTTTTCTTCCTCAGAGCGGAGCTGGATATTAATACGGGATGCCTGAGCATATTTGAGGATATTATTCAAATGCTCCTGCACAATACGGTAAAGAACCAGTTTACGGGTATCTGTCAGGTCAAGGCCATCACCCAGTTGATTTTCATAGACAACTTCCAGTTCTGCCTGTGGCTGTGTCATATCAGATACCAAATCCCTTATTGCCTCAAAAATATCTCTACTGCCCAGCGTAGGCGTCACCAGTGAATGAGAAAGTTTTCTGATTTCCTGCAGTGCCAGATCGATATTGTAATGACTTTTATCAATGGCTGCATCGGGAGCAGGAAGTTTGGCCGCATATAAATCAAGATACATTTTTGCCGCAGCCAGTATCTGATTGATATTGTCATGCAATTCGGCACCCAGTTCACTTTTTTCTTTTTCCTGCGACTGTATCGTAATCTCTGTAATTAGCTTCTGCTCTTTAATCTTGTGTTCCAGGATTCTTTTCTCCAGCTCTTTTCGATCTGTGATATCTGACAATGCACCGATCATTTTAGAAGGCTTGCCTTCCTTATCATAAAAAATATGTCCTCTGTCCAGAACAAATTTATAAGTACCTTCTGCAGTAAGATATCTGCACTCCATCTCCCATCGGTCTTTCTGCTCAATAAAACAGGAATCTACGAGCGACTGTAATTTCACCCGATCCTCCGGATGAAATCGACTCATGGCCCATTCGATGTCTGATCCGATCTGCTCGGATGTGTAGCCAAAATAACGATACATGCCGGAACCAAAATGAATTTTTCCGGTACGTAAATCTGATTCCCAGATCACATCATTGGTTACTTCGTTTACTACCGTCTCATATCTTTCATTTGCAGCTAATAACTTTTTTTCATATTCATAGTCAGAGGTTATATCTCTCTGTATGGCAATAAAATTGGTATGTATACCATGATCATCAAATACAGGGATTATTTCGAGTCTGTTGTAGTAAGATGTGCCATCTTTTTTATAATTGATAATGGTGGTTTCAACAAACTCTTTTTTTTGTAGTCTATCTGACAACAGCTCAAACTCCTCCGACAGTTGATCAGGCTTACGCAGAAAATCCTTTGGCTTTTTTCCAATGACTTCATTTAACGAATATCCCGAAATCTCTACAAAAGCGTCATTGACCCACTCCACACGACCATACTGATCAGAAATAATAACACCATTCTTGGTTTTTTTTGCTATAAGGGAAAGCTTCGCCAGCTCTAATTCAGACCTACGAATCTGATTGAGCTGTGATCTGATCTGTTCTGTCTGCTCTTCATTGGAATGTAATGCTTCCAACAAAGCATTATTTTTTTCCTTCAGTTCCGCGGATGCATCGATAAGATTTTGCTGCAATTTGTTGCTGACCAATAATACAAATACCACCTGAAAAATGGTTGCAGCAGAGGATCCGGCAAAATTCATCAGCCATTCCATCTGCATTTGTTCTTCTGACAACTCTTTGACTGGAGCCAATCGAATATCCGTCGTCAGAAAAAACAAAAGATAAAGGAATCCCAGAAAAGTAAGCAAATAGGCATAAGGTTGTTCTCGCCCCTGGAAGGTGATCAATGAACCAAGAAAACAGGGAATAAAGAAAGCCAGTACACCGGTTTCCGGAGTGGTCACCATGCTCAGCAGTCCTATAACAGTAGTAACTAGGATCATATTCATTGTCTTGGACAACAAAGAATACCCTTTGATATAAATTAAATATTCAACCGGAACGATCAAAACCGGAAGGACCGTGATGATGGCCTGAATATCATTATGCAGTTTATAATTTACAATGGTGAATATAGTGGAGTACGCCATCACCAGCAACAGAATCAATTCGTGCAGGCGATCTCCTTTCTGAACCAGAATATGCTGATCGGGAGTTAATACTTTTCCTCCCGACAAAATATTGAGCTCAGAAAATTGCTTGATTTTTTTGAAAAGACTGCCCATGTAAATGATCTCCGATAATTAAAATTACAAGATATCATTTCTTCTGATATATGACAAAAGAAATCCAGTCCTACTCCTAAGTCGACTCTGACTTGTCCTCCTCCTGAATCACTCCCGCCACTGCGGGACAAGCTCTCTGAAGAGGGATATATTCTAATTCTATTTCTTCTGAAGCAGGATATTTTTAAAATCTGTGTGCGCTTTCTGTAAAGATATTTTGAGTGCCTCGATTTTTTTCTGCTGTAAGTTGCCCGGTGCAGCTTCCTGTCCTACAACAGCTGCGTACAGATCGCCGATCTCATTACGCAAACGTTTCAGATCAGCCGTGCCTTTTACCACAGGCGGCACCAGCGTTAAACGAAACTGCTCCAGAGCATCCCATTTTTTCTGTAAGGTTGCTTTGGCTTTTTTATTCGACAGTGAGTCAATGTTCTTTTTGAGTAATACCTGCTCCGCCATCACACTATCAACCAGCACAGCCAGTTCTTCATTCATGGCAAATAATTCCATCCCTTTCTCATATTGAATACGACGATCATTTTCCGTAAATGAAGAATTCGATGCATCATGTGCCATTTGAATTGTCTTCGTATACTCCTTACCGTTAACCTTTAACTTTAAGAGATAATTACCAGGTAATACCTGCGGGGCAGCAAAAGCAGCCTGCTCCATCTGATTGCCTCCTTTAGCTGTTTTGGGCGGCATCATACGCTGATTCCACAAAGACCGGTTATAGCCCTTCCTGTTGCTGGCAGTTAATTTCTGAAGAAGCTTACCATTCATATCCGTTACTTCCAACTGAATGGAGTTGGCTCTTTCTTTCAGATAATATTCAATGAACGGAATGGTATTGGCTGAGCCTCCGTTCCAGTCGCCGGAAGCATTGGGGAAACTTCCGCCGTATTTGCCGTTGGTGAGGATCATGGGTTTGTCATTCAACAGAACAACCGGTTCTTTAGACAATGACTCATTGATCTTTCGCATCGGAGAAATGTCCTGAATAATAATGATACCTCTTCCGTGTGTGGCCAGCAGAAGATCACCGGTCTTTTTCTGAATATGAATATCACGCACGAGGGCATACCAGGGAAGATTTAATTTCATTCTGAACCATTTTTCGCCGCCATCCACGCTGGCAAATAATCCCATTTCCGTACCTAAGAACAATAGATTTTTAGATTCAATATCTTCTTTGATCTTGTGTGCAAAACCTGTAAAATCATCGCATTTAAAGCGAGTCCATGTTACACCGCCGTCTCTGGTTACGGCCGCATAGGTATTATGATCGCCGTACATGTGGTTTTCAAATGTGGCGTATATTGTTTTTTTATCAAAGGCAGAAGGCTCGATACTGCTGACCCATGCACCCACCGGAATACCGCTTGCCCATACATTCTTGCTGACATTATTCCACGTCTTTCCTCCGTCAGTCGTGACCTGAAGATTACCATCATCCGTACCAACCCAGATCGTATTCTCATCCAGCGGTGATTCGGCAATAGTAAAGATCGTACAGTGATTCTCTGCGCTGGTCACATCCATACTTAAGCCACCGCTTTTTTCCTGCTCCTGTTTTTTCTTATCATTCGTCGTCAGATCCGGAGATATTTTCTCCCAGTTGGCTCCGTTATCCCGGCTGCGATAGAGAAATTGAGATGCAGTATAAAGATTTTTTCGGTTATTCGTTCCCGATAGCAAAGGGGTATTCCAGTTAAAGCGCAGCGCCTCTTCACCGACTACAGCCTGCGGCTTGATATTGACGCTGGTGCCTTCCGTAATATGTACACGAGCCATATTCCCTCCCTGATATTCCGCATAAGCATACTGCGGATTTGTTGGATCGGGCTGTACCCAAAATCCATCGCCTCCGTAAATACTTTTCCAGTCACCATTCATCACACCACCGGCTGTGCTGCTGGGAGCCACCCAGCTGCCGTTATCCTGCAAGCCGCCATATACTCTATAAGGCTCCTGATCATCGGTATTGACATGATAAAATTGTCCGACCGGAAGATTGTTGACAAATTTCCAGTTCACCCCTCTGTCGAGCGTATAATATACACCGCCGTCGGTTCCCAGATACATGATGTTCGTATTGTCCGGATTGATCCAGAGCGCATGATGATCACTGTGGATCCAGCCACCGTCGTTGCTGGCTTCCGCAAAGGAATATCCGCCGTCACTCGAATAGGCAAAACTGAAAGCCGGACGATAGACTCTTTTCGGATCTTTCGGATCGACTTCAAGCGTTGAAAAATAAAAAGGTCTGGAACGAATATTCGCCGTTGCTGATTGTTCTTTCCAGGTAGCACCACCATCGGAAGAAATATATAACCCGGTATTTTCACTCTCTACAATTGCCCAAAGATTTTGAGGGGATGATGGAGCCAATGCAATCGCTACACGACCAAAAGGCTTTTTAGGTAATCCATTACTCAGTTCATTCCAGGTTTTACCTCCATCCAAACTCTTGTATATACCACTGCCGTTACCACCACTATTAAACGCATAGGGAAGACGACGAAAATCCCACGTAGTGGCGTATAAAACATTCGTGTTTTGCGGATCAATCTCCACATCAGCCACGCCTGCCTTTTCACTGATATATAATATTTTTACCCATGTTTTACCCGCATCCGTTGATTTATACAAACCTCTGTGTTTACTATCACTCCATAGTGGACCAGGCGCTGAAACATAAATCACCGAAGAGTTAGAAGGATCGATCAACACTTTAGAGATATGCTCGGTAGAGTCAAGACCAATCTTTGTCCAGTTATCGCCGCCATCTGTTGATTTATACAGTCCATTTCCAATAGATACGGTATTGCGCATATTGCTCTCTCCCGTACCGGCATAAATTGTTTTTGGATTTTTCTGATCGACAGCAAGCGCTCCGATACTTTGTACATACTTATCAAAAATCGGCTTGAAAGAAAATCCCGCATTATTGGATTTCCAGATACCGCCACCGGCCGTTCCCACATATATAGTTTTCCCTCCGTCATTATTCACTCCCACTACATCCGTGATCCGTCCACTCATTGTGCCCGGTCCCAGGTAGCGAGCTTCCATCATCCCGAAGGTTGAGGAGTTTATTTGGGCGGAAGAGGAAAAATTCAGAGCTGATAAAATGATTGACAGGTAAACAAATTTGTATTTCATTTTGACTAATTGAATTGTTTAAAATATGTTCTCCCCCTCCACCCCCTCCAAAGAGGGATAATTCTAAAAAACCAAACGATCAACGAAAATCGAACAACGACTCTGCAAATACCTAAATCCGGAGACAACACTAATTTAAAAACCCCGCCTTCGGCGGGGCATTATACCTATTAATTAATTTATTTGGAAGGTTTGAATGTTGAGGGATCAATGGTTTTGTTCACTTCAATTTTCGAAACGGAAAAATCGGCATTCATACCAGGTCCTAAAGGAAGTGACATACTTTTTGCTATGACAATACCCTCCGGCAATTTTTCGTAATTGCTATAACTGGTTGTCATTTCAAATTCCTGGCCATTGGCCTTTTGCGTTGCAATGGATTTAACGAGATAAAAGGATGAGGGATCAAAGAACATCGTCTCTGTTTTACCGGTCTTGTAGGTCAGTTTTACTTTATGGCATTCTGTACCATCCACATCTTCTTTACCAAGGTATTCTGCGCTGTGACCTTTAGATGCGTAGTCAACTACAGCACCCTGCGCATCCAGATCGTTCTGACCTTCTTTCACATCATCTGCTGTCATAGCTTCGGCGGAAGTCTGACCATTGAACGGCATGAAGTTCCAGCCTTCTGTCGGAGTCAGGATCTGGTAGCCACTCATCCCCATAAGGCTGATTTCATTTTTGAAACCGGTATTGTGCACAACTGTGCGAGTAAGGGAAATTTCTGTTCCCTGCATGGACATAGAACCTGACGTTACTATTGAATTGACTTTTTTCCAGTTATCGGCGCCACCAATCGCCGCCACGTGTTTGGAAATGATTTCATCAGCCGACTGGGCAAATGAAAAAGATAAGCTTAGGCAAGCAGCCGCAACGAATAAAAGGGATTTGATTGAGCGCATGTTGTTATGTTTTAATTTTAGCAAAACTGATGAATTTATTCCGAAAGGAAAGTTAAATGATTTTAACAAATCCCGATCCGAAAAGTTGAAACAAAATTATGGAGACGGGTTAATGGAAAGATTACCATTCATCAAATAAATGACAACCAGCACAACAGCAATAACCAGGACTACCATAAACTTTATTAATACCTTCACATAAATAAATCACACTTATGTCAGGCTCTCCTATATTTGGCAATATCGTAGATATATTTAATCAAACCATTTACAGCGGAACAATCCATATTTCAAAAAGCCTTATTGAAAAGTTGGAACGGACAGGCGATGAAGACCCCGCACTACCCTATATTCTCCCCGGTTTCATTGATAGTCATGTTCATGTAGAAAGTTCAATGATGGTGCCCTCGGAGTTTGCTCGACTGGCGGTGGTGCATGGCACCGTTGCCACCATCAGTGATCCGCATGAAATTGCGAATGTGTGCGGGATGGACGGTGTAGAGTTTATGATTGAGAACGGCAAACAGGTTCCCTTCAAATTTTATTTCGGAGCACCCAGTTGTGTACCCGCCACCATCTTTGAAACCGCCGGTGCGAGTCTGGATGCGAAACAGGTGGATGCATTGCTCGCACGACCGGAGATTAAGTATCTGAGCGAGATGATGAATTTTCCGGGCGTGCTTTTTCATGATCCGGAAGTGATGCAAAAAATCGCCGCCGCGCAACGACACGACAAGCCCATAGATGGCCATGCACCGGGGTTGCGCGGCGAGGCAGCAGCTACCTATATTAAAGGTGGACAAAAAGAAGGACCGGTGGTCATCAGCACCGATCACGAATGTTTCACCAAAGAAGAGGCACTCGATAAACTGCAATACGGCATGAAGATCCTGATCCGTGAAGGAAGCGCCGCCAAAAATTTTGAAGCCCTTATCGATCTGCTGCATGACTATCCCGATCAGATCATGTTCTGCAGCGATGACAAACATCCCGATAGTCTGGTCGACAATCATCTCAACATCATATGTAAGAGAGCCGTGGCCAAAGGCATCGATGTATTTAAAGTATTGCTAGCCGCCTGCATCAATCCTGTGAAACATTATGATCTGGAAGTAGGCTTGTTACAACACAACGATCCTGCGGATTTTATTATCGTCAAGGATCTGAAAGATTTTGAGGTGCTTTCAACATATATCAATGGTAACAAGGTTGCCGAAGCAGGAAAATCCTTGATCACATCTGTATCCATTACACCGATTAATCAATTTGATTGTAGGCCTGTCAACCAAAGCGAACTTGACTTCAAAGTCAGCGAGATCGTCAGATCGGAAGATGGCCAATCAATTCCTGTTATTGAAGCGCTGGAAGGACAACTAATCACCAATCAACTGAATATCCCGGTTGAAGAATTTAGCGTGGAAGCAGATTGTTTATTAGCGGATACAACGAAAGACCTATTATACATGGTAGTCGTGAATCGTTATCAGTCGGCCCCCATTGCCAAATGTTTTGTACGGAATTTCGGAATAAAAAAAGGAGCGATCGCTTCTTCAGTTGCGCACGACAGTCATAATATCATAGCCGTTGGGGCAGATATGGCATCACTGGCAAGAGCCGTTAATCTCATCATAGATTCAAGAGGGGGTGTAAGCAGTGTCTTGCCCGACGAATCATCAATCACATTCGAAGAGATCATCGTGCCGTTGCCGGTAGCAGGACTAATGAGTGACCGGGATGGGTATGAGGTAGCGGAAACCTACGGCGCGGCCGACCGGCTTGCAAAAAAAACGGGCAGCACTTTGGCCGCGCCGTTCATGACACTCTCTTTTATGGCACTGCTCGTTATTCCTTACTTAAAACTTAGTGATAAAGGACTCACGGTTTGTGATGAGAAGGGGATTAGAATAATTTAATATTGTCCGTCCGCCTGTTTCTTCATGTAATTCCGGGCGGACTATTGTCTGGTTGTCCAGTTATCTTATTGCATGAGGGAAATTAGAATATATCCCCCTCAAAGAGGGGGTGCAGGGGGAGGTATTCATTGGAAATCCGTCTCTTAAATATCCTCCCCTTAAGTCCCCCTCCAGGAGGGGGATAGACTTTCACATGAACATCCTGGTTTTGCCTTTTAACTTTTGACTTTATTTTTAACCCATCATCAAAAATATCGCCGGCTGCTTATGCAATACCGGTGTGTTCTTCTTCCACTCCCCCACCGTCATCGACCAGATCTTTTCATTTTCTGAAGTAAGACTAACGGCCACGCATAAACGTGTTTTGGGATGAGCAGTCTTCAGAATGGCCGCTAATAATTTATCATTGCGGTAAGGGGTCTCAATGAATATCTGAGTCGTTTTTATTTTAGCTGATTGCTCCTCCAGTAATTTTATTTTTTTCATTCGCTCCGTGTCATCAACTGGTAAATAACCATGAAAAGCGAATTGCTGTCCGTTAAACCCACTGGCCATCAGTGCCAGCAAAATGGAGCTGGGACCAACCAAAGGTTTTACGGCTACTCCTTCCTGATGCGCCAGCTCCACCAGCAACTGCCCGGGATCGGCAATACCCGGACAACCGGCTTCACTCACAATACCAATATTTTTGCCCGATCTTACCTCTTTTATAAAGGCAGTTCGTATATCTTCTGCACCCTTCTCCATATTATACCAGGTATGATCATCAATGACCATTGCCGGATATAACTTCTTGAAATAACGGCGCGTAGTTCGTTCATTCTCCACAAAAAATACCTGACAGGACTGAATCGCTGATAAAATATATGTCGGCAACGAAGTCAATGATGACTCATCCAAAGGAGCAGGAATTAAGTAAACGACGCCCATTACGGTTCATCATTTTGATGATATAAACTGAGTGTGGCAGCAATAACGGCATATGCAGGTGCTAACACCCATCCGAGAACTGGAATGAGATGCATCAGATAAAACACCATGCCATTGCCAATAGCCAGCCCTTTCTTGCTGCTGATAAAAGCCATACTCTGTGAGGGCGAAAGCTTATGTCGTTCTGCACTGTAATCGAGCATCGAGAAACCATAGTAATAACATTCGATCATAAATGCAATGACCGGAGCGATCCATCCCACCAGCGGAAGTAATGAAAATAGCAGAATGGTAATGATATAAACGAATTGCCATAAAGAATTACGCAGTGCCACGCGAATACCCCGCCACATATCTTTCAGCAATTGTTGAAGATCAAATCGCGTTGATTTTCCCTCGATGATATTTTCTGTCTGTTCACTTAGCCAGGCAAATACCGGTGAGCCAACAATCAAAAACAAATACTTGAATAAAGAGAAATAAAAAAACAAAAGAATCAGTCGGAATATAAGCGTACCGGTAATAAATAAGAAATTCAGAAAATCATTCTGCATACTTTCCAGCCACGACTTTACCCCCATATTCTCAAAAAGCCATTCCAGAAAATCGCCCGATGATCCCCAGAATAACCACATACCTGCAAAAAACATGATGGCATAAATGATACCCGGAATCAGGATCCATTTCCATAAACGATGCCGGTTAATAAATGCATGCGCTCTGAAATAAGCTTGTATAGATATAATCAGTTCTTTCAGCAAGTTGAATCAATTTTACAGATAACATTGGATTAACGTAAATTTCCCGTATTAATTTTATGCATTAACCCTTTTGTCAACCGATGGCAAAATACAACAATTTCAAAAAGCTGAGTGCTGATTTTTATCTGAATCCGGATGTGGTTGATATTGCGCGTCAGCTATTAGGTAAAGTAATCATTAAAAAAGACGGCCAAACAACTCGATATGCCCGCATCGTTGAAACAGAAGCCTATGCCGGTGCAGAAGATCGTGCATCACATGCGTTTGGCAATAAACGAACCGTCCGCACGGAAACCATGTTTGCCAAAGGAGGCATTGCGTATGTATATCTCTGTTATGGCATGCATCACTTGCTGAATGTAGTCACGAATCAGAAAGACATTCCCCATGCAGTACTGATCCGCGCCATAGAACCATTATTTGACAGCTCCATTCCTTCAACTAAAAACAAACGCAGAACAGGATCAGGTCCGGCCTTGGTAACAAAATATCTGGGCATTAATATCAAGCATAACAGAACAAGTTTTTTATCGACTGATCTGTTTATTGCAGATGACCAATTCATTCCGGAGCAGATATCTGCCTCCCCCCGCATCGGCGTAGATTATGCGGGCGAAGCCACCCGATGGCCTTATCGATTTTTTATTACCGGCCACCCGCATGTAACCCCATCAACCTACAACCAATAACCTACAACCAATTATTAATTATTAATTTTACCAATGACCTCCTCCCTCGTCTTCTTCGATGGCGTTTGTAATCTTTGCAACAACACTGTTCAGTTTTTACTGAAGATCGATAAGCATCAGCGTTTACAATTCGGTTCATTACAGGGGGAAACTGTCAAAAAAATTTTGCCTGCCTATAATATCTCACCGGATAAATTAAAATCCATCATCTTTATTCATAATAACAAAGCATACACCGAATCATCAGCCGTATTGGAAATTTTCCGATTAATCGGAGGCCTCTGGACATTACTATATGTCTTTAAAATCATCCCTGCTTTTTTACGAAATGGCATCTACCGATTGATTGCCCGCTATCGTTATCAGTGGTTCGGCAAAAAGGATCAGTGTATGATCCCGTCTCCCTCTCTCCAATCCAGATTTCTTGACTAAAGTTCATTATCTGAAAAAATGATCAAAAAAACTACACATTTGCCATGTTTTCATAATAAAAAACAGATATTTGATAACTATTCCAACCACGATATTTTGATTGCATGTCAACTGTAAAAAAAATTACCCTTACCGGAATATCCATCCTTTGCTTAGGTGCTTTATTCTATTTTTTCGGGGCTGATCACACAATTAAAGAAAATGAACTCAGGGAACGTGAAGAAGAAGGGGAATTACCGGGAGCGCTTCGCGCCATGGATCTCTGGGGAGATATGAGAATGTATCCCTACGGCACGATGCGGTCAGCTTCTTATTCGCGTGCGTTTGAAATGAGTAAGCAAATGTCTTTTGCCGCCAGAACAAGAATGGGCGCGCGATTAAATGCAAACAATACGGCGCCGTGGACAGATCTCGCTCCTAAAAATTTTGCAGGCAGAGTATTATCGCTGGGATTTCATCCGACTGATCCGAATATCATGTGGGTAGGTTCAGCGGCCGGCGGACTATGGAAGACAACAAACGGGGGAACTGGTGCAGCTAATGGGATCAATTGGCAGTATATCCAAACGGGTTTTCCTGTATTAGGCGTAAGCTCCATCATCGTGGGCCCCGATGGCAACACACTCTACATTGGAACAGGAGAAATATATAAAGACCCGCAATCTCCAACACTTGGTAGTGGGGTGACTGGATCCGGACATGATCGATCGTTCCGCGGTACTTACGGAATTGGTATTTTAAAAAGTACCGATGGCGGCAGCACCTGGACAAAAGCACTGGACTTCTCATATTCCAATGCCATTGCCGTGATGGATATGGCCATGGACCCCAACAATTCCAATATTATTTATGCGGCCACCACAGAAGGGATGTATCGTACGATCAATGCAGGTGCAAGCTGGTCATTGATCAGTGTTACAGGAAGCCCTCGCCTGGCCATGGATCTTGAATATAAACCCGGAAGCTCATCCGTCTTATACGTCAGCTTTGGAAATTTTGGCACCACAGCAAATGGCATTTATAAATCTGTTAATGCGGATGTGGCCTCGCCAACATTTACCAAACTTACATCAGGACTCCCCGCAACCATCACAGGAAAGATACAGATAGCCGTAACTCCAGCAGCTCCCAATAATGTATATGCGAGTATTGGACATAGCCCTACAGCGACAGCTGATGCCGAAGGATTTTACCGAAGCAATAATGAGGGCTCAACGTGGAGCGGGCCGGCAGCTTCCAATATCATTGGTCAGCAAGGATGGTATGCCCATGATGTAGCTGTATCCAGAACTTCAGCTGACACCATTTACTGGGGCGAACTGAATTTGTATCGTGCGAATAATGGCACATCTGCATCATCCGTCACCTTCGGAATTCGTTCATCATGGGATGCATGGAATGTGAACAATACCACTGTAGGAGATTTGCAGGAAGGACTTAATAACGGTTACGTACATGCGGATATTCACCGGATATTACCTTCACCTCATAATTCTAATACCGTATTCATCCTTACAGACGGGGGTGTCTTCAGAAGTACCAATCGTTGCGAAACTTTTCAAACGCTCAATGGCGGTTTACAAACCGCCCAGATCTATGCAAAAGCTGCCGTTTCTTCTACCGATCCCAATTTTATGCTGATGGGTATGCAGGATAATGAAGGATTGGTCTATGCCGGAAATCCCGGCTGTCGCCGCGTACCGGATCTGGGTGATGGTTTTCATGCAGCTATCAGCCCCTCCAATCAAAATATCTGTTATATCGCCTCTTATAATTTACGCGTTCTAAAATCTACAGACAAAGCAGTCACATTTAATGCAACACCACTAGCCGGAGTTGGAAGCATTAACGGACCCGTTACTTCATGTTTCAATGCACCATTTGTTTTAGCGCCTTCGAACCCAAGCGTTGTGTATGGCGGTACGGCACTCTTAAGAAAATCAACAGATGCTCTCAGCAATGTTACCGTAATTGGCGGGAATACAGCTTATGTTAGCGGACTATACTCACCGATTTTGACTATGGCGGTTTCGCATCAAAATGCAAACAGGATGTATTGTTCCACCACACCAAGCACTTCCGGAACATTCATTCGAAGTAAATTATGGAGGACTGTTACAACGACATCTACTTTTTCTGAAAAAACAGACATCACAGGTAATTTACCTGATCGCTATTATTCGGATATTGAAGTAGATCCCACCAATGACCAGCGTATTGCTGTTACCCTCTCCGGATTTGGTTCATCCCATGTTTTTTTAAGTCTGGATGGCGGTAATAACTGGACAGATATTGGTCAGGGCTTGCCTGATATCCCTCACAATACAGTTGTATTTGATCCAACGAACCGAGATATTATCTATGTTGGTAATGATCAGGGGGTATACTATGCACAAGGAGTTCCTTTAAGCGGCTCAATTGGTTCTTCATTCAACTTGAACTGGCTCTCTTATAACGAAGGATTAGGGGATGGTGTACTGGTGAGTGATATCGTAATTACCAATACGCGCAAACTACGTCTGGCTACTTACGGTAGAGGGTTATGGGAAAGGGATATGATCGCACCAGCCAGTCCGACTGCATTCAGCATCAACGATGCCAGCCAGTGTCTGAATGAAAATCAGTTTCAATTCACGGCCACTTCTTCTTCGTGTAGCGGACCTGTCACTTATCAATGGAATTTCGGAGACGGCAACTCGGCAAACGGGCAAAGCATCAATTACAGCTATACTAATGAAGGGAATTATTCGGTTAAATTAATCGTATCCAATTCATCCGGATGTCGGGATAGCATATCACAAAATATCACCGTTTTATCTTCTCCAACACCTCCGTCTGTTTCAACCAATAAGCCTCCGGAAATATGCGAAGGGGATTCTGTCACGTTGATATCGTCTGCAGGTTCCGGAAATCAATGGTACAGAAACGGTACCCTTATCAGCGGTGCAAATGCAATAATTTTAATAGCTAAAATAGCCGGTTCATACACATGTAAAACAACCGGAGCCAACAACTGTATTTCCTCTGCATCAAACACAATAACTGTTTCCGTAAACCCAAGACCGCAGATCAGTATCAACAGTGCATCCATCTGCGCAGGAGATTCCGCAACACTCACCGTTACCGGTAATGCAGATACCTACACATGGAGTCCAACCACAGGGCTATTCCCTATCACAGGACCTGTAGTCAAAGCATCACCTGCTACAACCACGCCCTATACCGTAACTGCCGCCTTCAATGCGACGGGTTGTCAGAATACCGCGCAAGGAGCGGTTACTGTCAGACCGAGACCATCCATCACGTCATCATCCATTAATCCAACCACATGCGGTTCCGCAACAGGCAGCATTACCCTGAGTGGCTTGGCGGCAAGTACCATCTATACACTGAACTATTCCAAAAACGGAGTTCCTGTTACACCCGTTTCAAGAACATCCTCCGCAACAGGCACCATCTTGATTTCCTCACTCACATCCGGAACATATGCTGATATCAGCGTAACACTGAACGGTTGTGTATCCAATGTATTAGGGCCTATTGCACTGAGTGATCCCAATCCACCCACACTAACCATACCCGCCAATAATGTCGTGGTATGTGCTACGAACCCAACCGGCAATATTACTTTCTCTGCTAATCCTGCCAATGCTACGATCAATTGGACCAATAACAATGCCTCTATCGGACTCGCTACTTCCGGAACAGGAAGTATTAACAGCTTCAATGCTGTCAATAACGGAACGTCTGTGCAAACGGCTAATCTTTCCGTAACAGCTACACTCAACGGATGCGTATCCGCTGTACAAACCAACAGCATCATTGTAAATCCGCGTCCGCAGATCAGTGTCAACAGTGCATCCATCTGCGCAGGAGATTCCGCTACACTATCTGTTGTCGGCAATGCAGATACCTACTCATGGAGTCCCGCGACAGGGCTATTCCCTATCACAGGGCCTATTGTCAAAGCATCACCGGCTGTTACCACACCCTATTCGGTGACTGCTACATTTAATGCAACCGGATGCCAGAATACTGCACTGGGAACGGTCTCTCTTAAACCGAGACCATCCATCACGTCATCATCCATTAATCCAACCACATGCGGTTCCGCAACAGGCAGCATTACCCTGAGTGGCTTGGCGGCAAGTACCATCTATACAC
>Ga0315906_10002878_pt1 | contig 23364 bp, 24 predicted proteins | sample LakEriMetagenome_4_FD_203526 | JGI IMG/M metagenome (GOLD analysis project Ga0315906, IMG submission 203526) | Freshwater fungal communities from buoy surface, Lake Erie, Ohio, United States - Buoy 2 MA122 | ecosystem: Environmental > Aquatic > Freshwater > Lake > Lake biofilm | place: USA...
ACGGCCGCTGGAGGCCGTCGGTCTCCGGTGAGACCTTCGATGTGCAGGATCCTGCGACCGGTGGATGTATCGCCCGCGTCGCAGCCGGCGGCGCCGCAGAGATCGACGCGGCCGTGCGGGCCGCGCGTGCCGCCCTCGAGGGCCCTTGGTCGCGGTTCACCGCAGCGCAACGCAGCGCCGTCTTGTGGAAGGTGGCCGACCTCGTACAACGGGATCACCAACTCCTCTGCGAGCTCGAGATCCTCGACAGCGGACTGCCGGCATCGCTCGCGGGATACATCTGCGCAACGGTGGTGCCCGAGTTCTTCCGTTACTACGCCGGCTGGCCGACCAAGATCGAAGGCGCCACGGTCCCGGCCTCACCGCAAGGCAAACTTCCTGGCGAGTCGCTCTCCTTCACGCTGCGCGAGCCGATCGGCGTGGTGGGCGCCATCACGCCCTGGAACTCGCCGCTGCCCATGGCGATGCTGAAGATCGCACCGGTGCTCGCCACCGGCTGCACCTTGGTGTTGAAGCCGGCCGAGTTGGCGCCGCTCACCGCCATGCGGCTCGCCGAGATCTGCGCGGAAGCCGGCGTACCAGACGGGGTCATCAACCTCGTTAACGGAACCGGCGAGTCCGCTGGTGCCGCGCTCGCCGCCCATCCAGGCGTCGACAAGATCGCATTCACGGGCTCCACGGAGGTCGGCCGGTTGATCGTGCGCGCCGCAGCCTCCAACCTCAAAAAAGTGACGCTGGAACTCGGCGGGAAGTCGCCGATGATGGTGCTCGCCGATGCCGACCTCGAGCAGGTGATACCGGGCGCAGCACGTGCCTGTTTCTTCCTGCAGGGCCAGAACTGCATGGCCGGCACGCGTCTCTTCGTACACGAGAGGATCCACGACAAGGTGGTGGAGGGCATCGCGAGCATCGCGCGTGCCATGAAGATCGGACCGGGCATGGACCCCTCATCCGATTTCGGTCCGTTGATCTCCGCGGGGCAGCGGGAGCGTGTCGCGGGCTATGTGGAGACGGGCCGTCGCGAAGGCGCGGAGCTCGTCTGCGGCGGCCGCTCACCGGCACGACCGGGGTATTTCTTCGAACCCACCGTGCTCATACGTACCCGTAACGACATGACGCCCGTATCGCAAGAGATCTTCGGACCGGTGCTCTGCGTGCAATCTTTCGGCGACGGTGATCTCGACTCGGTCGCACGCGATGCCAACTCGACGGTCTACGGACTCTCGGGCAGCGTCTGGACGCGCGACCTCGGCTGCGCGATGCAGATGGTGCGGCGTATCGATGCCGGCCAGGTGAGCGTCAACATGCACGCAGCCATCGACCCGGCGATGCCGTTCGGTGGCAACAAGCAATCGGGGTGGGGTCGCGAGTTCGGCAAGGAAGGACTCGAGCCGTACCTCAAGACGAAAGGCGTCTCGATGACCTGGTAGGCGTTTCGCCAAGGCGGACCCAGCGACCCCTACCAGCTGCCGGTGTTGGGCATGGACGCCCAAGGTTCGGCGGACGCGAGCGCGACGCCCTCTTGCAGCAGCTCGATGCTGATCCCGTCGGGCGAACGCACGAACGCCATGCGGCCGTCACGCGGCGGTCGCAGCACCGTGACGCCGTGGTCGAGGAGCCGCTGGCAGGCGGCGTAGATGTCGGGCACGGCGTAGGCGAGATGCCCGAAGTTCCGGCCGCCTGTATAGGCTTCCGGATCCCAGTTGTGGGTGAGTTCGACCTGCGCAGCATGGTCGCCCGGGGCGGCGAGGAACACCAGCGTGAATCGCCCCTGCGGATAGTCCCGCTGTGACAGCAGCTCGAGACCCAGCGCGTCGCGGTAGAAACGCAGCGAAGCGTCGATATCCGTGACGCGGACCATGGTGTGCAGATATCGCATGGGCGACCGTTCAGAACATCTCTGACGGACCGGGCGCCTGCGTCTCGCTCGGCGGGCGACGGGCGACGATGTGATCGCCGGTGATCATCGCATCGTAGGACTGTCCAGGCCCCACCATCGGGTACACCCCGGCGTCCGGGTCGATGATGACCTCGAGGAACGCAGGCCCCGGGTGTTCGATGAAGTCACGCACCACTTCGCTGATATCGGCCTTGCGCTCGAGCCGGCGCGCCCACTGGAAGCCGTCGGCTTGCGCGGCCTTGACGAAGTCTTTCTTGTGCAGCGACTTGTCGCTGGCGGACAGCCGTCCCTTGAAGAACAGCTTCTGCCACTGCTTGACCATGCCATCGCCGAGATTGTTGAGCACCACCACTTTGACCGGCAGGTCGTAGGTGGTGACGGTCTCGAGATCACCGAAATTCATGCGGATCGAAGCGTCTCCGTCGATGTCGATGACGAGCGCGCCCGGATTGGCGAACTGCGCGCCGATGGCGGCCGGCAAGCCGAAACCCATCGTGCCCATGGAGCCGGAGGTGAGCCAGAGACGCGGGCGGCGGAAGTCGAAGTACTGCGCGGCCCACATCTGGTGCTGTCCGACGCCGGTGGTGATGATGGCTTCGCCACGGGTCAGCTTGTTGATCTCTTCGATGACGTGGTAGGGCTGGATGAGAGGGCTGGCGCGGTCGTAGCCCATGGCATGGCGGTTGCGCAGCGCATCGAGCTCCGCGTGCCAAGCGGCGAAGTCACCGCGGAAACCGCGTTCGCGGCCGAACGCCGTGAGCGTCTCGAGCGCGTCGCGCAGCTCACCGACATGGCTCCAGTGGACCGACTTGACCTTGTTGATCTCGGCACGGTCGATGTCGAAGTGGGCGATGCGACGGGCGTTGGGCGCGAACTTCGAGGGTACGCCGGCCACCCGGTCGTCGAAGCGCGCACCCATGGCGATCAGCAGGTCGCAATCTTGGACGGCGTAGTTGGCGAAGGCGGCGCCGTGCATGCCGAGCATCCGCATCGACAGCGGATGCGTGGTGTCGAAAGCACCGATCCCCATCAGCGTCGTCACCACCGGAATGCCGAACTCGGTGGCGAACGCCGTGAGGGCTGCCGAGGACTCTCCGTTGATGACGCCGCCGCCGACATAGAGCAGCGGGCGGTGCGAGTCAGCCAGCATGTCGAAGAACGCGGCGGCCTCATCGGGTTCGACATGGGCATGACGCGTGTTGAAGAGCCGCTTGCGATAGCCGGGGACGGGCAGCACACCCTCGCCGCGGAAGCTGCCGCTCCAATTCTGTACGTCCTTCGGTATATCGATGACCACGGGGCCGGGGCGGCCCGTGCGGGCGATCTCGAACGCCGTGCGCACCGTCGCCTCGAGCAGGGTCGGATCGGTGACGAGGAAGATGTGCTTGGCGACCGAACCCATGATGGCGGCGACCGGCGCCTCCTGGAACGCGTCCGTGCCGATCGCGGCGGTCGGCACCTGACCGCAGATGACGATCATCGGGACGGAGTCGGCCATCGAGTCGCGCACCGGCGTCACGGTGTTGGTGGCGCCCGGCCCGGAGGTGACCAGACAGACACCGACCCTTCCGCTCGCACGCGCGTACCCGGCAGCCATGAAGCCTGCGCCTTGTTCATTGGCCGGGACGATCAGCGGCATCTGCGGCGAACTCCGCTCGGTCTGCTGCTGGTTGTACCGGAAGACGGCGTCGTAGGTCGGCAGGATGGCACCGCCCGAGTAGCCGAAGATCGCCGTCGTGCCTTCGTCCGCCAGCACCTGCACGATCATCTCGGCGCCCGACATGACCTGGCCGGCCCGCGGATGGGGGGCTGGGGCGGGGATGGATGCGGCAGCAGACGACGAAGACATGGAAATGTTCCGTGGAGAGTGGGGCAAGCGGCCTTTCAGACTATCAGTTTACCGGCCTCGTGCAATATGCTTCCCACCCTCATGCGCCACATCATCGCCATCCAACTGCAGAACGAGGCCGGTGCGCTGACGCGCGTCGCAGGATTGTTCTCCACCCGCGGCTACAACATCGAGTCGCTGTCGGTCGCAGCGACCGACGACCCTACCGTCTCACGCATCACCCTCGTGACGCGCGGCTCGGACGCGGCCGTCCACCAGATCGTGGCGCAGCTGAACAAGCTCATCGATGTGGTCACCGTAGAGGACATGACCGGCGGCGAACACATCGAGCGCGAGCTCGTCCTCTTGAAGCTCAAGGTCCGTCCGGAACAGGCCGATGCCGTGCGCGGCTATGTGGTGCGCTCGGGCGGGCGCGTGCTCGACCCGGCCAGCGACGCCTTCATCGTCGAACTCACTGCCAGCGAATCCGAGGTCGACGCTTTCGTCGCGGAACTCGGCAAGGGAGCGCAACTGCTCGAGGTGGTGCGCAGCGGCGCGCTCGGCATCAGCCGGTTGGCGAAAGAGGCCCGCTCCCGGCGCGAATGAGTGGGCCGCGCAGCAACGGCTCCACCACCTTGCGGATCTCCGGCGGAACGGGCGCGCTGCGGCGGGTCGTCGCATCCACATAGACATGCACGAATCGTCCAAGCGCTGCGCAGTCGGCCGATCCTGTGACGAACACGCCGAGACGATAGGTGATGCTGCGTTCGCCCAAGCGCTCGACCGACAGACCGATGTCGAGCGTCTGCGGGAACGAGACCGAGGAGAAGAACGTACAACCCGTCTCGGCGACCACGCCGATCCGCGGCAGGCGGCGGATATCGGTTCCGGTCGCTTCCATCAACCACGCGTTCACCACCGTGTCGAACCAGGCGTAATAGACGACGTTGTTGGCGTGACCGTAGGTGTCATCATCCATCCAGCGTGTGCCGATCGGACGGAAGACGGCGAAGTCGTCGCGCGACGGGGGCTGTGGGCGGCTCATCCCGGCATTGTCAGCCCTCGTGCGCGCAGTTGCCAGAGCAGCTCGCAGGGCTTAGCGTGACCGCATGAAGACGCGCGCCGCCCTGCTCACCCGTATGGGAGTCCCGGCACCCTATGCCGAATCCCGTCCGCTCGAGATCGTGGACATCGAACTCGCACCGCCGGGTCCCGGGGAGGTGTTGCTGCGCATCCGCGCCGCGGGGCTCTGCCACTCCGACCTGTCGGTGATCGACGGCAACAGGCCGCGACCGCTGCCCATGGTGCTCGGCCATGAGGGTGCCGGGGTGGTCGAGGCCTTGGGATCCGGTGTCACCGACCTCGTCATCGGCGACCATGTGGTCACCACTTTCGTGCCGAGCTGCGGCCATTGCCGCCCCTGCGAGGACACACGACCCGCACTCTGCGAACCCGGCTTTGCGGCCAACTCGGCGGGCACGCTGCTGGGTGGTGCACGGCGTCTGACACGCGAGGGACTACCGCTCAACCATCACCTCGGCGTCTCGGCGTTCGCGGAGTACGCCACCGTGCGGCGCGAGTCGCTCGTCCGGGTCGACCGTTCGCTCAGCTTCGAGTCGGCAGCGGTGTTCGGCTGCGCGGTGATCACCGGCGTCGGTGCCGTGGTCAACACCGCGGACCTGCCGCCCGATCGCAGCGTCGCGGTGGTCGGACTCGGGGGGGTCGGGCTCGCGGCGCTCATGGGTGCCCGATTGCGCGAAGCACGGCGCATCGTCGCCATCGACCTGTCGGACGCGAAGCTCGCTGCGGCGCGCGAACTGGGAGCCACCGACACCTTCAACGCCGCCGACCCCGGCTGCATCGAAGCGGTGCGTGAAGCCACGCAGGGCGGCGTCGAATTCGCGTTCGAGATGGCCGGTTCCGTGCAGGCGATGGATCTCGCGTATCGGATCACGCGCCGTGGCGGCACCACGGTGACGGCGGGGCTGTCGCATCCGCAGGCACTGTTCACCGTACCGCATGTCGGTATCGTCGCGGAGGAGCGCAGCATCAAAGGCAGCTATCTCGGCAGCTGTGTGCCTGCACGCGACATCCCGCGCTACATCGAGTGGTATCAGGCGGGGCGTCTGCCGGTCGATCGCCTGTTGTCAGGGTCGCTCGCGCTCGAGGACATCAACCTCGGCTTCGACCGCTTGGCACGCGGCGAAGCGCTGCGCCAGACCGTGCTGCCCTGACTCAGCGTGCGGCGGGAACCTTGCGCACCGGCAAAGGCACGCTGCAGAGGTCGATCCGGCCCGCCGGTCGCTTGTACCAGTCGTCGCGACGGTTGCGTCGCGCCTCGACCAAGGCGCTGAACGAGGCCGAGTCGGTGCGCAGCGCCTCGAGCTCCGGGCGCTCATCGGGGGGCAGGTCGTCGGCGAAGCGTACGCGCCGGATCGGCACCCGCTCGGCGGCCGTCGCGTAGAACCCGAGCGCTTGGGTGCCACGCGGCAACGCGGCGAGCAGATCGGTCCCCATCACGACCCGACCCACGACCGTGATGTTGCGGTCCAGCTGGCGCGGGGCATGTCCGATGACCACATAGAGCTCCGAGCCGTTACCGGAATCTGCCGGCGAATCCCGGCCTACACCGACCGCGCCGTAGCAATGCGCCATCCAGATGCGTCCTGCCGCACGATCGCCTGCGACCGGAAAGCCGTCGACGAAACCGACCTGCGGCGCGAACACATCGCCATCCGGCAGCGGCGTGAAGCGCAGCTCCGCGGACCAGTCACGCTCGAACTCCGGCGTGACGCGCACCGCAGCGGCTCCGAGCGGACGATCGCCCTTGGCATCGCCCCACTGCGTGACGAAATTGTCCTGCACGCGGTTGATGCTGAGACCATCGAACCAACCCCCTCGCACCAACGTCCGCAGGTTGCGCAGCAACTCCGGCGCGAAGGTCGGCGCGAGCTCGAGCACCACCTGGCCGCGATCGAGGTCCATGAGCACCGTCCGCGAAGGATCGAGCCGTCGCCATTCGTCGGCACGGGAAGCCGCGAGGATCTCGGTCATGGTCACCGGCACAGACGGTGGCGGCGGCGCCTGCTGTCCCGCGCCGACCGCCAAAGGGGCGAACCCGAGGCCGACCGCGAGCGCTGCGGATGACAGGCCACGAAGACGGGTAGCGGAACCTGAGGAAGACCGATGTTGGGCGTTCATGCCGACATTCTAGGACCCGTCGAGCGCGGGCGCGACATCGCCTAGACTTGCGGCATGAACATCGATGCCAAACGCAAGGCCGCTGCCGGCACCGTGGTCGCACCGCTCGCGTCAGGCAAGCGTGATGCCATGGTGCGCGTCAGCCGGGAGACCCAAGGCCGGGGTGGCAAGGGGGTGAGCGTCATCACCGGTCTGCCGCTCACCCAACCCCAGCTCGACGAACTCGCGCGTCAGCTCAAGAAGCGCTGCGGCTGCGGCGGGACGGTCCGAAACGGCGCGATTGAGATACAGGGCGACCACCGGGACCTGCTGGTCGCGGAGCTGATCCGCCTCGGTTGGGCGGCGAAGCGTTCGGGCGGTTGAACCCCCGCTCCGGACCGCGATCCGGTGGGCCCGCCGGGACACGACGCTCGAAGGCCGGTGTCGGCAGCACCGGCACCGACTGGCGCATGGTGCGCTCGATGTCGCGCAACAGCCCCGCCTCGTCGGGCGCCACCAGACTCACGGCACGACCGGTCGCTCCGGCGCGTGCCGTGCGGCCGATACGATGCACATAGTCCTCAGGGACGTTCGGCAGCTCGTAGTTCACCACCTGCGGCAGTTCTTTGATGTCGAGACCGCGTGATGCGACCTCGGTGGCGACCAAGGCCGCGATCCGGCCCGTCTTGAAGTCCTCGAGCGCCCGGACCCGGGCAGCCTGGCTCTTGTTGCCGTGGATGGCGGCGGCACGGATACCGGCGCCTTCGAGCTGCTGAGCCAAGCGGTTGGCGCCGTGCTTGGTACGGGTGAACACCAAGGCCTGATGCCAGCTGCCTTCGCCGGTGGCTCCGGTGTTGAAGAGATGCACGAGCAGGTGACGCTTGTCTTCTTTGGTGACGCGGAACGCCACCTGGTCGACGCGCTCGGCGGTCGTGTTGCGGGCCGCGACCTCGACGCTCACCGGATCGCGCAACATGCGCGAAGCGAGCGCCCGGATGTCCTCCGAGTAGGTCGCCGAGAACATGAGGTTCTGCCGCTGCTGCGGCAGCAGCTTCACGATGCGCTTGATGGCGTGGATGAAGCCCATGTCGAGCATGCGGTCGGCTTCGTCGAGCACCAGATGCTGTACCTGCGAGAGATCGGCGTAACGCTGCTCGACGAGGTCGAGGAGCCGACCCGGCGTCGCGACCAACAGGTCACAGCCGCTGCGCAGGCCGTCGATCTGCGGACGCTCGCTGACGCCGCCGAAGATGACCAGCGTGCGCAGGTCCTTGTAGCGACCATAGGCGCGGGCGCTGTCGGCGATCTGGGCCGTGAGCTCGCGGGTCGGGCTGAGCACGAGCACACGCGGTGCGCGCCCTGCAGCCTTGCCGAGCTTCTGCAGCAACGGCAGCACGAAGCCTGCGGTCTTGCCGGTGCCGGTCTGGGCACCCGCCAATACATCGCGGCCCGAGAGCACGGCGGGGATGGCTTGCGCCTGGATAGGGGTCGGTGTGTCGTAGCCTTTGTCGGCGACGGCACGCAACAGCTCGGGCTCGAGCCCGAGATCGGAAAAATTCATGGGATACCTTCGGGATTCACTTGGGGAGGCTCGCGAAGCGGAACATGTTCCGCTGCGGTCAGGCGCGAGCCGAGAAGTAGGGGCGCTGACCGCGCAACCCTGCTGGCGGCGCACTATACACGACACACGCCGACTGCCAAGACTTATCTTCCGGCGAGCGACTCGAGCTCCGCCCAACGAGCGTAAGCGGCATCGATGTCGGCGGTCGTCTGCTGAAGTCGTGCCAGCGTATCGCGCACGGTCGCATGGTCTTCGCTGTAGAACTTCGGCTGCGCGACCCGCTCATCGAGCGCCGCCTTGGCGCGCTCGAGCGCCTCGATGCCCGCCGGCAGCGCGTCGTACTCACGCTGATCTTTGAAAGACAGACGACGACGCTGCGCCTTGGCTGTCCCGGACATCGGCGTAGCGCCCTGTTGTCCTGCCTGCGCAAGCACCCGACGGGCCGCGGCATCGCGGGCTTCGCGCCACCGTACCCAGTCGCTCCAACCGCCGACGAACTCCTGGACGCGCCCATCGCCCTCGAGCACGAGCAGGCTCGTCACCACCCGATCGAGGAACGCGCGATCATGGCTCACCAACAGCAGCGTGCCGTCGAACCCCGCCACGCGCTCCTCGAGAAGCTCCAGTGTGTCGATGTCGAGATCGTTGGTCGGCTCGTCCATCACGAGCAGGTTTGCGGGACGCGCCAGCAGCCGCGCGAGCAGCAACCGGTTGCGCTCGCCGCCCGACAGCGCGCTCGCCGGCGTCAGCAACTGGTCTGGCCGGAACAGGAAATCCCGAAGGTATCCGGACACATGACGGTTCTCGCCGGCGATGGGCACGAACGCATTGCCGCCGTTGACGTTGTCCGAGACGGAGGCCGCAAGGTCGAGCTGCTCGCGCTGTTGGTCGTAGTAGGCGATCTCCAGCCGCGCGCCGCGTTGCACACGCCCGCTGGTCGGCTGCAAGGAACCCAGCAACAACTTCAACAAGGTGCTCTTGCCGGCGCCGTTCGGACCGACGATACCGATACGGTCGCCACGTTGGATGCGGACGCTGAGATCGCGGATCACCGTGCGGCCATCGAAGGCGACCGTCGCGTGTTCCGCCTCGAAGATGCATCGTCCCGGACCTGCGGCCTCGGCGACCTCGAATTCCGCCTGCCCGATCCGGTCGCGTCGCTCGCGCCGTTCACGCCGCATCGCCTGCAGCGCGCGCACCCGGCCCTCGTTGCGGGTGCGCCGCGCCTCCACGCCCTTGCGGATCCAGACCTCCTCTTGCGCGAGTTTGCGGTCGAAATCGGCGTTGGCCTTGGCTTCGATCTCGAGCTGCAGCGTCTTACGCTGCACATACTCGTCATAGTTCCCCGGCCAGGAGCTGAGCCGTCCGCGGTCGAGCTCGACCACGCGCGTCGCCAGGCGGTTGACGAAGGCACGGTCGTGGGTGACGAAGAGCAGCGCACCGCGGAACGCGACCAACGCCTCCTCCAACCACTCGATGGTGGCGATGTCCAGATGGTTGGTCGGTTCGTCGAGCAGCAGGATGTCTGGCTCGCAGACCAAGGCGCGCGCGAGCAGCGTGCGCCGACGCCAACCACCCGACAGCTGCGCGAAGCGCCGCTCGGCCTCCAGACCGAGACGCGAGAGCATGGCCTCGACCCGGTGCTCGGTCTCCCAGCCCTCGCCGGCCTCCGCGCCGAGACCGCCCCGCACGATGTCGATGACCCGGTCATCGTCGACGGCATCGAGATCCTGCGCCAAGGCCGCCAAGCGAGCACCCGGGCGGATCCAGATGCTGCCGTCGTCAGGTTGTCCGAGGCCGGCGACCAACCGCAGCAACGAGGACTTGCCCTCGCCGTTGCGGCCGACCAAGCAGACGCGCTCGCGCTCGCCGACCTGCAGCGAGGCGTGATCCAACAAGGGTCGCGATCCGAACGCGAGGGAGACGTTGTCGAGGCGCAGCAACACTTCGGCGATCTTCGGTCAGGCGGTCTTCGTCGAGGCGGCCTGCAATGTCAGACCCCGGCTCGCGAAGAACCCGATCGCCTGGGCGAACGCCGCCTCGGCATCCTCCCGACGATAGGACGCCCGATAGTCGGCATAGAAGCCGTGTCCTGCCTCGGGATACACGACGATCTGCGATGCGGCCGCTGCGGGCGATGCGCCGGGCGCGGCCAGCGCCGCACGCATCGTCTCGACGCCGTCGAGCGGGATGCCGCCGTCCTTGCCGGCGTAGAGCCCGAGCACCGGCGCGCGCAACGAAGCCGCGACATCGACGGGGTGCGACGGCTGCAGCACCGAGGGCTGTCCGATGAGCCGGCCATACCAGGCGACGCCCGCAGCCACCTCCGGGCTGTGCGCGGCGTACAACCAAGTGATGCGTCCGCCCCAACAGAATCCCGTGACGCCGACCTTGCCCTCGACGCCGCGCGCCCGCGCACGCGCCCACTGCAGCGTCGCGTCGAGGTCCGCCATGACCTGCGCGTCCGGCACCTTGGAGACGATATCGCGCATCAGCGCCTGGATATCGGCCACCTTCGAAGGATCGCCCTGGCGAGCGAAAAGTTCCGGCGCGACGGCGATCGCGCCGCGCTGCGCGAAACGACGGCAGACATCGCGGATGTGCTCGTGCACGCCGAAGATCTCTTGCACCACCAGCACCACCGGCAGCTTCGAGCCGCGCGCCGGCCGCGCGTAGTACGCCGGCAGCGAGCCATCCGCGACCGGTATGCGGACCTCGCCGGCATCCAGTCCCTCTGACGGCGTGACGAGGGTCTCGGCGCTCACGGGCAGCGTCGCGGCTGCGAAACCGCCAGCCAACGCAGTGGTGACGAAACCGCGGCGGTCGAGCGTCGCGAGCGGCCTGAGGCTACGAAGGTCGTCGGTCATCGGTCGACCAGGGGGATGAGCACCTCGTTGCGACGCATGAACCACGGTATGAAAGGTGCGTCGTAACGCGCGATGATCGCGCTGTCGCCGGGCACGGACTTCAGACCGAGCGCAGCCATCTTCGCGCGCAGGTCACGTTCGTGCTCGCGGAAATTCTCCTCGGTCCAGCGCCCCGAGTAACGCCAGACGGCCACGGTACGGGCCGGTGTCTCGCGGATGCGCACAGCAGGATCGGTGGGCTGTGGGACCGTCTCGCGGGTGTACTTGCGCGGCACCACGAACGCGACGCGGAAGGTATCGCCCGCCCGCACCTGCTCGACGGGAGCCGTCATCGCGATCTTCTCGCCCGGACTGCGCCGCACCTGCTCCACCGGCGCCGTCATCGCGATCTCGGTGCGCGTGGTGTTGGCGCCGCTGATGTAGCGGAACAGCCGTCCGAAGGCGACATTGCCGGCGGACATGAAATCGGCGTCGACTTCGGTCTCTGCCACGAGGTAAGGCGCATAGCGACGCAGCTCGAAGGCGTTCTCCTCGCGCAGGACGGTATACCCGGGTTCCTCGATCGCCATCGCGACCTCCCCTGACATCGCAGCCACCACCGCGACAGCGGCGAGCGCAGCGAAGCGCCCGGCGCGGCGCGCGGGACGGTTCATGGCGCCCTCGACATCACAGCACCTCGAACAGGCCCGCCGCGCCCATGCCACCGCCGACGCACATGGTTACGACGACGTGTTTCACGCCGAGCCGCTTGCCGGCGAGCAGCGCATGGCCGACGAGTCGTTGGCCGGTCATGCCGAAGGGATGACCGACCGCGATCGAACCGCCATCGACGTTGAGCCGGTCGTCGGGGATGCCGAGCCGATCGCGGCAGTAGATCACCTGCACCGCGAACGCCTCGTTGAGCTCCCAAAGACCGATGTCCTCGACCTTGAGGCCGGCGCGCGCCAGCAGCTTCGGGATGGCGAACACGGGGCCGATACCCATCTCGTCGGGTTCGCAGCCCGCGACCGCGAAACCGCGGAACACGCCGAGAGGCTTCGCGCCGCTGCGCGCAGCCTCGGCGGCGCTCATCACCACACAGGCACCCGCGCCATCGGAGAGCTGGCTCGCGTTGCCGGCGGCGATCACACCGCCAGGCATCGCCGGACGGATCTTGGCGAGCGCCTCGACGGTGGTTCCCTCGCGGATGCCCTCGTCCTGCGACGAAGTGACCTCGCGCGTGAAGAGCCGACCACCGGCCGCTTGGTCGACACCGGCCATGCGTACGGTGATGGGCGCGATCTCTTCCTTGAAGTGCCCGGCCGCCTGCCCGGCGCTCGCCCGCTGCTGGCTGCGAGCCCCGTAGGCGTCCTGCGCCTCGCGGGAGATCTTGTAGCGTGCTGCCACCGTCTCGGCGGTCTGCAACATCGAGTGGTAGATGCCGGGCTTGTGCTCGGACAACCAACCTTCGTAGGCCATGTGTGCGTTGAGCTCGCCCTGCACGCAGGAGATCGACTCGAGACCGCCCGCGACGTACACATCGCCCTCGCCCGACATGATGCGCTGCGAAGCGAGCGCGATGGCCTGCAGGCCCGACGAGCAGAAGCGATTGACGGTGATGCCGGACACCGACACCGGCGTACCCGCACGCAGCGCGATCTGGCGGGCGATGTTGCCACCGGTCGCACCTTCCGGAAGGCCGCAGCCCATGATCACATCCTCGACGCTCGCCGGGTCGATGCCCGCGCGCTCGATGGCGGCCTTGACGACATGGCCGCCCATCGTGGCGCCGTGGGTCATGTTGAGCGCACCGCGCCAGCTGCGGGTGAGCGGGGTGCGGGCCGTGGAGACGATGACGGCCTCATGGCCTGATGCGGTGCGGCTCATGCGCCACCTCCGTTGAAGCTGCCGCTCGCGGCGGCGAGGCGCGCCAAGAGCGGCGCGGGGGTCCAGAACTCGGTGTCGGCACCGGGCAACGCGGCGAAGCCCTCCATCCGACGCGCGACCTCGTAGAGCGTCTGCGAATCGGCGTACTGCATCGGGCCGCCGCGCCAGACCGGGAAACCGTAGCCGGTGAGGTAGACGAGATCGATGTCGGAGGCGCGCTGCGCGATCTTCTCGTCGAGGATACGCGCGCCCTCGTTGACGAGCGCGTACACCAGCCGATCGACGATCTCGGCATCGCTGATTCGCCGCGGCTTGATCCCCGAGGCGGCCCGGGCCTCCTCGATCGCCGCCGCCACCACCGGTGAGGGATAGGCAGTGCGATCGCCTGGCTTGTAGTCGTACCAACCGGCGCCGGTCTTCTGACCGAAGCGGCCGAGCTCGCAGATGCGGTCGGCGACCACCGCCTTCGACTTCAGCTTGCCCTCGGCGTACTGACGCTTGCGGATGTGGAAACCGATGTCGTTGCCGGCGAGATCACCCATGCGGAACGGCCCCATCGCGAAGCCGAACTTCTCGATGGCAGCGTCGATCTTCTCGACGCTCGCGCCCTCGTTCACGAGCTGCATCGCCTGCGCCGAGTACTCGTTGATCATGCGGTTGCCGATGAACCCATCGCACACGCCAGAGACCACCGCGGACTTGCGGATCTTCTTGGCGAGCGCCATGGCGGTCGCGAGCACATCGGGCGCGGTCTTCGCGCCCCGCACGACCTCCAACAACTTCATGACATTGGCGGGGCTGAAGAAATGCAGGCCGATGACATCAGACGGCCGCGAAGTGAAGCCGGCGATCCGGTCGACATCGAGCGTGGAGGTGTTGGTGGCGAGGATCGCGCCGGGCTTCGCCACCGCGTCGAGCTGCCGGAAGACCTTTTCTTTGACGCCCATGTCTTCGAACACCGCCTCGATGACGAGGTCGACATCGCCGAGGTCTGCGTAGGCGAGCGTCGGCTTCAGCAGCGCCATGCGGGCCTCGAGCTTGGCTGCATCGAGCTTGCCTTTCTTGACTTGACCCTCGTAGGTCTGACGGACGCGGGCGACGCCCTTGTCGAGCGCCTCCTGCCCGACTTCCAGCAGTCGGACGGCGATACCGGCGTTGAGGAAATTGATGGCGATCCCCGTGCCCATGGTGCCGGCACCGATCACTGCGACCGACGCGACGCTGCGCGGCTTGACGCCCTCGGGCAGGCCGGTGACACGCCCCGCGGCGCGCTCGGCGAAGAACACATGCCGAAGGGCGGCCGATACCGGGCCGTCCATCAGCTGCTTGAACAGACGACCCTCCTCGGCGAAACCGGCGTCGATGGAGCGTGTCGCACCGTACTCCACCGCATCGATGATCGAGATCGGCGCCGGGTATTCCTTGAAGGCGGTCTTGGCGGTGTTTCGCGCGAACTGGCAGAGCGCCTGCAGATCAGGTTCTTTCACCTTGCGGTCCCGTGCGCGCGGCAGCGGCTTGCCCTCGCGCAGCGCGGCCGCCGAGGCCTCGGCGACGGCGACCGCCGCACCGATCAGGTCGGCCTCGACCACTTTGTCGAACAGCGGCGACTTGGCGAACAGGGCGACCGGCAACGGCTCGCCCGACAACATCACGTTGAGTGCGCCCTCGACGCCGATCAGACGGGGCAGACGCTGCGTACCGCCGGCACCCGGCAGCAGGCCGAGCTTCACCTCAGGCAGACCGATCCGGGCGGTGGCGAGCGCGACGCGATGGTGGCAGCTCATCGCGAGCTCGAGACCGCCGCCGAGCGCCATGCCTTCGATCGCAGCGACCACCGGCTTGTGGAGATCGTCGAGCAAGGAGTTGAGGGTCCATAAGGACGGCCCGCGGATCATCTCCGGCGTGCCGAACTCGCGGATGTCCGCGCCGGCGCTGAAAGTGCCGTTGCCGCCGACGAGCACGATTCCCTCGACAGCCGGGTCCGCAGCGGCGCGCTGCAAGGCTGCGAGCATTTCGATCCGCAACGCATAGCCGAGGCTGTTGACCGGCGGCGCTTGGAACGCGATCACCGATATCCGGCCTCGCGATGATTGATCGACCATTGCCATGGATGTCACCTCGTCAAAGATTCTGTCACTGGTTCTGCAGCCCGCCGGTGAGCACGATGCGCATCGCCGCCTCTACGCTGAGATCGGTGGGCTCTATGCGATCGCGCGGCAGGTAGAGCGTGTAGCCGCCGATCTGGTAACTCATCGGCAGATAGACGGCCACCAGGGGTTCATCGGTGTCGACGCCTGGGATTGTCGCATTTTCCTGCGTCACGAACCCGAGGACCTTGCCGGGCCCGACGCTTACGAGCACGACCCGCTCGAGCTCCCGGCCTGCATCACCGCCGCGCATCAATCCGGTGAGGTCTCGGATCGCGGCGAAGACGGTCTTCACCACAGGGATGCGCAGCAGCAGCGATTCGCCGAACCCGAACACTCGACGCACGACATAGGCGTTGACGAGCAGACCGACGATGAACAGCACCAGGAAGCCCGCGATCAAGCCCATCCCTGGCCGATAGAACCCGCTCGGCAAAAGCCATTTGAGCGTCCCGGACAACAGCGACTCGGCCGTGACCCCGAGCCAATAGATGAAGTACAGCGTCAGCCCGATCGGCAGGATCGTGAGCAGCCCCTTCAGCAATATCCGGCCGATGCTTTTCATGCCGATGCTTTTCATATTGAATCCCATATCGTCAAGTATACTGACCGGGTACCCCGGATTTCAGGCACCGCCTCAAGGGAGACTGTCCATGAGCAACCCCCAGCCTTCGTCCATCTTCAGCCTTTTGGCCTGCCTGACCGTCGTGTCGGGCCTGCTCGCGGGCGGTTCGCCACCCTCCAGCGCCCAGCAGTGGGGCACTTCAGAACAGCGCATCCGATGCGAATCATATGGTGCCGGTGAGCAGTATTGTCGCGCACCGAACGACGGTCGTGTGCGGCTCGTGCGCAACTTGGGGCCGGTCTACTGCAACGAAGGTCGGAACTGGCGCTCCGACCGTAACGGCATCACGGTGCGCGAAGGCTGCCGCGGCGAGTTCGCGCTCATGGGCACGCCCTCCAGCGGCTGGAACGACCAAGGCTCCGGCGAGATCGAGATGCGCTGCGATTCCGACGACGGTCGCGAAGCCTTCTGCGCCATCAACAACCGGGGCGTCCGACTCACCCGCACGCTGTCACGCGCGCCCTGCGTCGAAGGCAACACATGGCGTGCCGATTCGCGTGGGATCTATGTCCGCGGCGGTTGCCGAGGGCAGTTCGTCGCCCGCACCGGTCACGACGATGGTTGGGGCGGTGGCGGCGGTTGGGGAAACAACAACAGCGGCGGTGGCGGCTGGGGTAACAACAACAGCGGCGGCGGCTTCAACCAAGGTTCGGCCCCTTACCAGATCAGGTGCCAGTCGATCGGCGGTCGATGGGGTGCGTGCCCGGTGCAGATCAACGGCAAAGTCCGTCTCGTGCGCCGCGAGAGCCACGCCGCCTGCACCCGCGGCATGACCTGGGGCACCTTGGGTAACGAGGCCATCTGGGTCAGCGACGGCTGCCGCGCCATCTTCGAGATCCAGGGCGGGCGTCCGATGACGGGCCGCAGCAACTACGACGGCGCGGGCATGGCTCCGCCGGGTGTGTCGCGTAGGGCGATCCCCGAGGATTCGGACGGACCGCCCATGAAGGGCCCGGACCCGCAAGGCCCGGGCGTGTCACGCGAAGCGCCGAGATGAGCCCGTCGGCAGCCGACGCATCTCCTACCGCCCGGTGACGCTCGTGGCTTGACATGTGGGATTTTCACAGGTATCTTGTTAAATAAAGGTACCTGAACAGATGAATCCTCCAGCCGAAATCAAGCTCGCCCCCCTTCGCAAGGGACTCCTCGAATTCGTCGTCCTCAAGATCGTGGGCGGCGAGAGTCTCTATGTGCCGGACATCCTTCGTCGGTTGGCGAACACCGAGTTCGCCACCCAGGAAGGCACGCTGTACCCCTTGCTGAGCAAACTCCGGCGCGAAGACCTCGTGCAGTACGAGTGGCGGGAGTCCGAGACGGGACCGCCGCGGAAGTACTACCGCCTGACCACTGCAGGCGAGGCCCAGTTGGCCACGCTCGACGACTACTGGACCCGCATCAACCGCACCCTCGCCGGCCTCGGCCGATCCATGGAAACACCCTCATGAAACGCGTCATCACCGCCAGCCTGAACCGCAACGCCTTCCAGTTCGAGGAGGACGCTTACGCCCGGCTCGAAGGTTGGCTCGCCGATGCCAGCGCGCGCTTGCAGGGCGACCCCGACCGGGCCGAGATCCTCGCCGATCTCGAACAGTCGGTCGCGGACAAATGCAGCCGTCGCCTGCCGACCGGTCGCACCGTGATCACGCTGGATGAGCTGGTACCGGCGCTGCAGGAGATCGGGCATGTCGAGGCCGTTGAATCGGCCAGCGCGGCGACCGCCGTCGCGGCAGGTGCCTCCGCCGAACACGGTGCGACGGCCGGCGGCGCGTCAGCTTCCGCGCCCACCGCCCTGCAGCAGATCAGCCAAGGTGCCTGGATCAGCGGCGTCTGCCTCGGCCTCGCGCGCAGCGCCTCGATCGATGCGACCTTGGTGCGTGTGATCGCCCTGCTGCTGCTGTTCGTGACCGGCGGCGGGCTGATCCTGCTCTATGGCGTGCTGATGCTGATCATGCCGTTCGCACCCATCGACCCGGCGCAGCCGCCGATGAAGGCGCTACCGGCGAAGTGTCGCGCGGCGATCGTCTACCTACGCTCGAAGCTCTCCGCGCTCTCGAGCTGATCGCCGGTCGATGAAGTAATAGGCCATATCTTTGTCGCCGAACGCGGGATCGGCGATCACATCGTGCGAGTGCACCCCGCCGATGCGCCCGATCGCCGTGCGCGATCGGAGGTTCTGCGTGCCGATGTGGAACCATACCCGGTCGACGAAACCGAAGGCGTGCGCCAACAGCAGGCGCTTCATCTCGTGGTTGTAGCGGCCGCCCCAGCAGCGACGCGCCAGGAAGGTGTAGCCGATCGCGACCGAACGCTCCTGCGGACGGTGGTCGTAGAAGCGCGTCGAGCCGATGACCGCGTCGTCCGCAGCATCGTGCACCAGCAGCGCACCCCCTGACGCCAGACCATCATCGAACAATCTGCGGAACACCTCGGGCTTGTAACGATCCCAGGAGGGATGCTGCGCCCAGATGAGCGGATCCTTCGCGACTTCGTAGAGCGCGTCATGGTCCTCGGCGCGCAACGGCGCGAGGCGGACGGACCCGCCCACCAAAGTCGGCTGCAGCGGCGCGAGCGCTCGCATCACAGCTCCACCTGCGCACCGGACTCGATGATCATGTGGGCCGGGATGCCGAGGTGGCCGCCCGCGAACTCCGCATTGCGTGACATGAATGCGAACACCGCCTTCTGCGGCGCAGACATCCGAGAACGGCCGGAGGTGGTGATATCGTCGCGCCCGATCACATACCGCACCTCCGGCGGCACGATCTCACGGTAGACCTTCTGCACCTCGCGCATCATCTGCGGCACATCGATGGGATCCATGAACCCGACCCGCGACTGCACCCGTACCAAGCCCGGCATCAGCTCGGTGATGCGGCAGCGCGAACCCACCAGCACATGGGGCACGGGCGCCACCTCGACCGTCATGACGATCGTCAAGGCATGCATCACCCGATTGGTCCGGAGGTTGCGCACCAAGGTGCGCGGCAGATCGGCCGGGTTGCTGCTGAGGTACACCGCCGTGCCGCCGATCACCGTCGGCTGCAGCCGTTCCACGAGCTGACGGAACTCCGGCAGCGGACAATCTTCGCGCTGCGTGAGCCGGTGCAGGGATTCGCGCCCCTCGCGCCAGGTCTGCAACAGCCAGAACACGATCAAGCCGAACACCAGCGGGAACCAGCCGCCCGACGGGATCTTCTGCAGGTTGCCCGTCACGAACATCACCTCCAGCAGCATGATCACGCCGAGCACGGGGACCATCCAGCGCCAGCCGGCCCGACGGGTCGCCGCCAACAAGGCGATCATGAGCACCGAGTCGATCAGCATGGTGATGGACACGCCGACGCCATAGGCGCCCGCCAAAGCGTCCGAACTGCCGAAGCCGATGGCGAGCGCGATGGTCAGCACACACAGCGTCCAGTTCACGAACGGCACATAGACCTGTCCGGCCGCCTCCGCCGAGGATTGCACGACGCGCATCCGCGGCAGCAGGTCGACCTGCAGGCATTGGCGCGTGATCGAGAACACGCCCGAGATCACCGCTTGCGAAGCGATCACGGTGGCGAGCGTGGCGAGCACCACAAAGGGCAGCAGAAACTCCGCCGGCATCAAGCGGTAGAACGGGTTCTTCAGCGCCGTCACATCCCGCAGCAACAACGCACCTTGACCAAAATAATTGAGCAAGAGCGCCGGATAGACTGCGAGATACCACGCCCGCGAGATCGCACGACGACCGAAATGACCGAGGTCGGCATAGAGCGCCTCGCCGCCGGTCACGCACAGCAGCACCGTGCCGAAGATCGCGAGGGCGACCACAGGATGTCCGCCGAGCAGCAACAATGCATGCGCCGGGTTGATGGCGGCGAGCACGCCGGGATGCTGCAGGATCGACAGCAGGCCGAGCACGGCCAGCGTTGTGAACCACACCACCATCACCGGCCCGAACAGTCGGCCGATGGCACCCGTGCCCCGGCGCTGCAGCAGGAACAGACCGAGCAGGATCGCGACCGCCAACGGCAGCACGACCGGCTCAAGGTCGGGCGCGACGAGCTCCAAGCCCTCGACCGCGCTGAGCACCGAGATCGCCGGCGTGATCACCCCGTCGCCGAAGAAGAGCGCACACCCGGCCAAGCCGAGCGCCATCACCGCCGGCGACCAACGCCGCGCCACCGTGCTCGTGACGAGTTGCATGAGCGCGAGCACGCCGCCTTCGCCTTCGTTGTCGGCGCGCAGCACGATGGCGACATACTTGATGCCGACCACGAGCGTGATGGACCAGAAGATCAGCGACAGGACGCCGAGGACGTTCTCGAGGGAACCGGGATCCAGGTCCGACACGGTGAACACCGCTCGGAAGGCGTACAGCGGACTCGTGCCGACATCGCCGAACACCACGCCCATCGCCGCCACAGCCATCGCGAGCGAGACGGGCCGACGGTTGAGCGGGGTCATACCGGCATCATACTCCTCGGCACAGACCCGTTGGTTTACGGAATCGTCATCTTCCCCACGACCAGCAGCAGCGCGAGCCCCGTGATGACGACCCAGGTGCCGAGCGTGCCCAAGTAGCGGCCCCGCGAGTAACCTGCGGTCGCGCCGAGCCCTTGCGCGTGGAGTGCGCGGGAGACGACCAACGCGATGCCGAAGGCGTGGACGACCAGCGCGTTCGCGGTCGTCATCTCGACGAGCAGCAACAACAGCAGCGCGAACGGCGTGTACTCGATGAAATTGGCGTGCACGCGGATGGCACGCTGCAGGTCCGGATCGCCGCCATCGCCGAGGCCGATCTTGGCGCGCTGCCGCTGCTTGATGACGAGCCAAGACAACCAGATGAACAGCAGGCCGCAGAGGCCGGCATAAAGTCCCGTACGCATCGAAGATCCCTCCCCCGTGATATCTTCGTCGCCAATGTACATCCCGACGATGTTCGCCGAAAGCGATACCGCGCAGATCGCGGCCTTCGTGGCGGCGCACCCGCTCGCCACGCTCGTCGGCATCGAGGACGGCCGTCCGGTCGTCGACCACCTACCCGTCATCTGCGCGGACCGGCTCGCCCCAGGCGGCACGCTCGTCGCCCACACCTCGAAGAGCAACCCCACCTGGCACCTCGGCGAACGCGGCGCAGAGGTGCTGGTGGCGTTCACGGGCGCGTCGGCCTACATCTCGCCGTCGTTCTATCCGAGCAAGCGCGAGACCCATCAGGTGGTGCCCACTTGGAACTACCGCGCGGTGCATGTGCGTGGCACGCTCGTCTGCACGCACGACCGCGACGCCAAGCTGCAGATGGTGGAGCGCCTGACGCGTCATATGGAATCGCAGCGCCGCGAACCCTGGGCGGTGTCCGACGCGCCGGCGGATTACATCGATAAGATGCTGCAGGGCATCGTGGGCCTGACGCTGACGATCAGCGAGGTCATCGCCAAGACCAAGGCCAGCCAGAACCGCACGCCCGCCGATCAGCGCGGGGCGCTCGAGGGGCTGCGCGGCGATCCCGCCACCGCGGAGGCGGCGGACCTCCTCGCGCAGCGCATCGGGCGCTGACTATTCCGTCAGCGTCACCGTCACATCACCGACGCCGACCTTCGCTTCGATCGGCTCGCGGCCGCGGCCCTTGCCGTCGATGCTGCCGCCCACCATGTGGCGCTCCACCTTGCCATCGACGCCCTTCACGGTGAGCCCGCCGACACCGGTCGTGGCCTCGACCGTGCCGGCGTTGGCGCGTGCGGTGCGCAGCTCGGCGTTGCCCGTGCCCACTCGCACCGTGATGGCACCGGTCGCGGAGTCGACCTTCGCGTCGCCGACGCCGATGTCCAGCGTGATACGGCGCGCCGGCGCAGTGATCGCGCCCTGACCGACGCCGAGCTTGACCTCGAACTCGGAGAACATCCGCTTGGGGACGCGGACGATCCAGTGCTCCTCGATGTTCTTCTCGTCGACGCCGAGCCGCAGTTGATCGCCGCGGGTGGTCGCCGACATCTGCACCTTGGTGACATCGGGCAGGTCGCTGACGGGGTCGGAGTTGCGCTTCGGCTCCAACGTGACCTTGGCCTCGATCGCGTTGCCCTCGCCGGGTTCGAGGCGGACCGAGCCGACCCTCGCCTGGATGAGGATGGCGTTGATGCCCTCGGACGCGAGCAGGCGGGTGCGGGTGACCTTGTCGGCGGCGGGCGCGACGGCCGGCAGCAGCGCCAGCAAAGCCGACACCAGGGTAATGCGGGACAGGACGGTCATGGGGCGCTCCATATCACGGGTTCGGATAGGTGATATGGTGAACTACAACACCAACCTTGTCAACTGCCGCGCTGCGTCGCGTAAGCGACGGCCGCCACGACGAGACAGCCGAGGGCGACGAGATCGGCGGTGAACACCCGCGCGAGCTGCGCGTTGTAGCCGCCCGTCGCCCACGCCAGCCAAAGAAACGATACGACGCTGACGAAGCCCGCGACCAGCGCCGCCGGTTGCCACGCGGGACGGAACGCGGCGACCACGAGGAAGGCGCCGAGCAGACCGAACAACACCGCGCGATGGCGCAGCAGGATCGCGAGGTCCGGGCCGTCGACGGCGATGCCGTACAACGCCGCGAGCCGCGGCCCGCCCAGCACGCCGGACAAGGGCAGCAGATGGATGACGCCGACGATGACCAGCATTACGGAGATCAGGTGACGCATGGCGCAGACCTCATGGCGTTTTCGGAGATGTCTCCCTTGACGCCCATATATTGACCGGAAGAGAGCGTGTAGTCATGCCGCGCTCTGCCGACTCAGACCCCGCCGTCCGGACGGACCACCGGAGCTGTCGAGGATCACTGGATGCTCTCCTCCAGGGACCGGGTCGTCACGACCGTCGCGAACTCCCCGTCGAGACTGGCCAAAGCGGTGTCATGGATCAACTCGGCCGGGAAATCCTGACCACCGAACCCTTTCTTGTTGAACGTGGCCGTCGCGTCCGACACCACGAACACATCAAAACCCAGGTTACCGGCCATCCTCACGGTCGTCGAGACACAATGATCCGTGGTCAACCCGACGATCACGACCGTCCTGATGCCGTCGGCGTCGAGGCGCTCCTTCAGATCCGTTCCGATGAACGCACTGTTCACGTTCTTCCTGATGACCTGCTCCCCATCCGCCGGCTTCACGATGTCCTTGAACTCGTTCCCTTCATTCGACTCGTGCAGCAACGAAGTCGGCGTCGAGGAGCAATGCTGCACATGGAACACCGGGAGTCGACGGGCCCTCCATAGCGACAGCAGCTTCCCTGCATTCCGCTCTGCATCGAGGTTGTTCCGCTGTCCGCCCCAATAGGCCACATCATCGAACGCCTTCTGGATGTCGATCAGCAGCAACGCCGGTCTGTCGTCTCTCGTGATGGGCATCTCTTGTCTCTCCGTCGG
>Ga0315906_10002882_pt1 | contig 23357 bp, 18 predicted proteins | sample LakEriMetagenome_4_FD_203526 | JGI IMG/M metagenome (GOLD analysis project Ga0315906, IMG submission 203526) | Freshwater fungal communities from buoy surface, Lake Erie, Ohio, United States - Buoy 2 MA122 | ecosystem: Environmental > Aquatic > Freshwater > Lake > Lake biofilm | place: USA...
CTTCTGCTTCTTCGAAGCCAGCCTACAAACCCTCGCCAAATGACAAGCTGGAGCCTACGGTGGTGAATGAGGCTATCGGCCAGCCGCTTTTCATGGAGACGTCATTGTGGGAAAACCCGGCGGATGAGCTTGCGCAAAAGCTTGGCATCCCGCCGGAGTCGAAGACGAAGAACGCGAGCAGTTTCCGATCCTACACCAAAGACGACTACCAAATGTTTGGCGCGCACCCGTTCTCAGTCGCAATGTATGCGGAGAATGATCGCGTCACCTCTTTCTCTCTGGTTTTTGCCAACAAGGGGGATCTTTTTAGCGCGAAGGGAAGTGGTGAGATGCATTTCGACAAGAATACACCACCTGCTAAGGCGGCCGCCATCGTCAAAGCCGCGATGGATAAGGATGTGAACGCCATCACTGCTGCGCTTACGAAAAAGCTAGGTGAGCCCAAGAAGGAGCGTATCGGTGATTCACAGTCTGTGCGTGAAAACATGCTGCGTTGGGATTGGCGCGGCCACAGCATCTTACTCGCCGATGTTGAGGGTGAGTATGTCGGTATTCAGATTGTTCCCAGCGTTTTTGCTGATGCGGGTGGAAAAGTGCAGGACACCGTGGACAAGGTTATCAAAGCGCGCGCGTTGGCAAACATCGAGAAACGGGAGAACGGCGATATCGTGATCGGTGACATCCCGATGGTCGACCAGGGTCCCAAGGGCTACTGCGCCCCTGCCACTGCGGAGCGCGCCATGAGATTCCTTGGCATTCCGGCGGACATGTACATCATCGCCAACAAGGGAAACACCGGCTTTGGCGGCGGCACCAGCATGCAGGCCATTTTCGAAGGCATGGCGAAGCAGATCCGCAGCAAGCAGCGCTCCTTTGATTCCTGGCAGGGAGAGCTGAAACTCAAGGAGCTTCAAAAGCACATCGACAGAGGTGTGCCAGTCATTTGGACGCTCTTCAGTACCGATGGATTCAACAAGACGGCCAACGAGCGCACCAAGGGCCGCCAAAGCGTCACGAATTGGGCCGAATGGAAGACAAAAGTGACGGATGAAGCGGCTAGCAATATGTTGACCAAAGACAAGCAAACAGGCCACGTTGTGCTCATCATCGGGTACAACAAGGAGACGAACGAAATCGCCTTCAGCGATAGCTGGGGTGAGAATTACAAGGAGCGGTGGATCACGCTGCAAGAAGCCGAAAGAGTCTCTCAGGGCTTTTTCTACACGGTTGGCTTTTGATCGCTCAGAGCATCTTGGCGCGGCATCAGCCGACTTTTGCCGGAGCATGCGCCATCACTCTCCGCCATCTGGCAGAACATCGACGGCAACTTGAAGCCGCTGTTCGCCGGCTCCGATGGTGACGCCACGGAGGGGGCTGACATCGCTGAAGTCACGACCCCAAGCCACCGTGATGTGCCGCTCTCCTGGGAGAATGTTGTTGGTGGGATCTGCGTCCATCCAGCCGATGTCATCCCCGCAATACACGCTGATCCAAGCATGCGAGGCATCCGCACCAATGAGCTTCACCTGCCCGGGTGGCGGCATGGTTTCAAGGTAACCGCTGACGTAGCGTGCCGGCAGCCCGATGGACCGTAAGCAAGCGATCATGACCTGAGCGAAGTCTTGGCAGACACCGCGGCGGTTTGCCAACACCTGTGATACGGGGGTCGTATGATCCGTCGCGGCTGGATCGAATACAAAGTCCTCGTGAATGCGCCGGTTGAGATCGCAAACGGCTTCCAAAATGGGGCGCTTTGCCGGGAAGGATGACCGCGCGTAATCAACAAACGAGGACCCCATTGGAATCAGCGAGGATGGGAAGGCCAGCTCACCAGCGATAAGAAGTGAAGGGCTGCCATCACCGCGGCAACCATCGCGAATGATTTCCCAGGATGGCGTGCTGGCTGGATCAGGCGGCTCGGTTCTTTTTACCTCGATCAGGCTGCGGGAGATAACTTCAAGTTTCTGGTGTGCTCCGGCGATCTCAAAATACACCGTCGCATTCCCAAAGTAGTCAAAACGCTTCGCCCGCTCCAATGGCTCCGGCCAGATGTGCAGCTCATGCCATGGGCATTCCTGCTGTGGCAGCGTGCGCGGCTCTAACCGCGCCGTGTAATGCCCCACCGTCACTGGACTTTCGTAGATGTAGGTGGTGCGGTGGATGATATTGTAGCGCATGACAGGCGGCATTCGTGGTTCGTCTTCACCTTCCGCGAACAGTCGCGTGGCTGAAGAAGTGCTCGGTGATGATGTCGGAGAGCGTTTCGATGCCCTTGGCCATTTTCTGGCAGAAGTTCGGGGCGATTTCGAAGATGAGTTCGCCTGAATGGGCAAGCTTTTCGAGATTGAGGGCCATGAGGTCTGACAGAAGGGAATCGGTTTGCTGGCGTTCACGATTGCCTACGTCCTGTGTGGCATCGTGCGGCAGTTTGGCAACGAGGCGGTCCAGAGCGTGAAGTTGGAAGCTAAAGCTTCTTGGGTTGCTAGGCTCGAGCAGCAGCAGGTCGAGCGTCTGGATGAGCATCGGCCGTGCAAAGTGCAAGCGGCGGTAGGTCATGGTGCTGTCACCGATCTCGAGTAGTGGACCTAGTACGATCTCATCCTCGCGGGCATGCACGATGCCGGTTTGTAGCATATTCAGCATGGCATCGCTGCGTTCGATACGGCGGCCGATCTCGAGGAAGCGCCAGCCGTGTCCGCGCGTCATGTTTTCTTGTTCCATGCCGCTAAATGCGGCTAGATCGAGCACGATTGTGTCGAGCACCTCAATGGCTCGCGTGACAGAAAAGCCGCTGGCGGGCATGCGTGCATCGCGTTCGATGCGGTTGAAAAGCCGCCACGTGTCATCAGAGAGGCGGTCACGAGCGGCAGCGGCGTTGTAACGCACGCGGCTCATGAGATCCAGCACACTGCCGTCTCGTTTCGGATCCTGAAGCAGGGCGGAGAGATGCTCGCGAAGGTCCGCTGCCTCCGCTGGCAGCAGCCCGAGCTGGGTCATCAGTGCCACGCAGGCGGCGACCTCACGATTGCTCTCAGCGGATCCTTCGCCGGAGAAGCGATGCAGCGTGGTCCGCAGGACCCGAACCGTCTGCTCCAACCGCTCGCTGTAGCGACCAAGCCAGAAAAGATGATCCGCCACGCGGCTGGGAACGCCGCCGGGAGGACGCGCGGGACGGATGACCACAGGTGCCGGATAAAGCCTCACGTTTTCGCTGGGCGCATCACCGATCACCCATGTGTCCTTGCTGATACCGCCGCTGCGCATGGTGACGAGCCAGCGATGCGGCTCCGGGCTCACCCGCGTGAGACCACCGGGCATCGCGGTGAATCGGTCGCCGTTGGCGAGCGTATAGGCACGCCAGACGAGCGAACGTGGCTCGAGCCTGCCATTCACGAGTGTCGGTGTCGTCGAGAGTGGCAGGATTTCCTGCGCCAAATAATCCTGTGGTGAGGCACGAATGGAATCGATCAGCCTCGCCTTTTGCTCTTTGTCCAAATCCCGCACAAAGACAGGATCACGAGCGCCACGCACGAACGCGGGCTTGATCACCCAGCGGTCGGGGTCGCTCAGCACGAGATCGAGCTCGCGCTTCTGGCCGCACCACCATGTCGGCACGCAGGCCATCTTTAATTCCTCACCCAGCAGCCTGCGGCAGAGACCGGGCAGGAAGGGATGCATGGCTGGCGTTTCCACCACGCCGCAGCCAAGGCCATTGGCCAACGCCACACTGCCGCTGCGCCACGCTTCAAGCAGCCCGGCGGTTCCGAGCATGGAATCGGGATTCAACTCGAGTGGATCAGCAAACACATCATCGACATGTCGCAGCACGGCATCCACCCGGCGGAGGCCTTCCAGCGTCTTCAAGAATAGGCGGCGGTCCCGAACCGTCAGGTCGGCTCCCTCTACCAGAGGAAAGCCGAGGTAACGGGCCTGGAACGCATGCTCAAAATAAGTCTCATTGTAAGGCCCTGGTGTGAGCATCAGAACGCCCGCATCTCCGCGACGCTGCGGCAGCAGGCTGCGCAACATGTCCCGCTTCAGATCATACCAGGCCTTTAATCGCCGCACGCGTGACGCATTGAACTCCTCCGCGAACACGCTGGCAAGGATGATGCGGTTTTCGAGTGAGTAGCCTTGCCCGCTGGGTGCTTGCACTCGGTCCGCCAGCGCCATCCACTTGCCATCGGGGCCGCGCACGATGTCACATCCCATGCGGGTGGCCATCTTACCGCCTGCGGGCAGAACGCCAACGACCGGCCGCAGGAAACCAGGATTTGCATGAACAAGCGCCGGCGGAATCCAGCCTTCGCTAAGCAGGTGCTGCGGGCCGTAGATATCCGCTAGGATGGCGTTCATGAGCCGCGCGCGCTGGTCGAGCCCCTCGGTCACTGTTTGAAACTCTTCCGTGCTCACAATGAAGGGCAGCAGATCGAGCATCCAGGGTCGGCTGGTGCCCAACGCGTCATCATAGATGTTGTAGGTCACACCATGGTCTCGCAGCAGACGCTGCACCGCCTCGGTGCGAGAGGCAAAATCCTGCCGACCGCAGTTCGCCAGAAAGCTACCAAACGTCTTCCAATGCGGCCTCAAGTGGCCGTTTTCATCCATCATCTCGTCGTAAACACCCGCGTCCGGCCGGTAGGCTGGGATAAGGTCTTCGATAGGAGGGGTTGGAACTTCGGTGACGGACAAGGGAAATTTTTATATAGCAGTTTTGCAGACGAAGTGGAGGGAGAAGTCCATAGGGTGACTAAGACCTCCGCATGTCCAGTGTTAGCGGGAACTCCGGGGTGCCTTCAATGTGCCGCAGTTTGAATGCGCCAGGGGTGTGGCCGTAGCTGAAGAACCTCGCGAGGCGGCGGCTTTCGGCTTCGTAGCTGTTCACGGGGAAGGTGTCGTAGCTGCGGCCACCGGGATGCGCGACGTGGCAGGTGCAGCCGCCAAGGCTGCGGCCGTTCCACTGGTCCACAATGTCGAAAATGAGCGGGCTGTGCACGCCGATGGTGGGCTGGAGGCACTCGCCGGGTTGCCAGGCACGGTAGCGGATGCCGGCGACATACTCGCCGACGGTGCCGGTGGGATGCAGCGGGACTTGCACGCCGTTGCAGGCGATGGAGTAGCGGCCGTTGACGAGTCCCTTGGTCTTCACCTGGACGCGTTCGAGGCTGCTATCGACGTAGCGCACGGTACCTCCCGCGGCGCCTTCTTCTCCCAGCACATGCCAAGGCTCGATGGCGGTGCGGATGTCGAGATGGATGCCGCGCTGCGTGATGTGGCCGATGGAGGGGAATTTGAACTCAAAATGCGGTGCGAACCATTCCGGCTTCATGTCGTAGCCGTGCGCGGTCATGTCCTCCATCACATCGGTGAAGTCATCCCACACGAAGTGCGGCAGCAGGAAGCGATCGTGCAGATCGGTGCCCCAGCGCACGAGGTTCTGCTCATACGGCTTGTTCCAAAATCTGGCGATGGCGGCGCGGAGCAGCAGATGCTGCGCGAGGCTCATCTCGGCATGCGGCGGCATTTCAAACGAACGCAGCTCGACGAGGCCGAGGCGGCCGGTGCTGCTGCCGGGATCAAACATCTTGTCGATGCAGAACTCCGTGCGGTGCGTGTTGCCCGTGGCATCGCAGAGGATGTTGCGGAAGATGCGATCGACGAGCCAAGGCGGCGGCGTGCCAGCCTTGTCATTCTGCTTCTTCAACTCGCGGAAGGCCAGCTCAAGCTCAAACAGCGCGTCATTGCGTGCCTCATCGACACGCGGGCACTGGCTGGTGGGACCGATGAAGAGGCCGCTGAAGAGGTAGCTGAGGCTGGGATGGTTGTGCCAGTAGCCGAGCAGCGATTTGAGCAAATCGGGACGGCGCAGGAAGGGTGAGTCCTTCGGTCGCTCGCCGCCGATGACGATGTGATTGCCGCCGCCGGTGCCGGTGTGGCGGCCATCGACCATGAATTTCTCCGTGCCGAGCCGCGTGAGCCGCGCCTCTTCGTAAAGTGTCTTCGTGTTGTGCACGAGCTCGTCCCATTGCTTCACGGGATGCATGTTTACCTCGATCACGCCGGGGTCAGGCGTGACTTTGATCACCTGAAGGCGCGGATCATACGGAGGCGGCGTGCCTTCGACGATGACAGGCATTTTCAAAGCGGCGGCAACATCTTCGACGGCGGCGACGAGGTCGAGGTAGTCCTCTGTCGAGACCACCGGCGGCATGAAGACATGCAGGCGGCCGTTTCGCGGCTCGAAACAGATCGCGGTGCGGATGATCCAGCTCGCGGACTCCTGCGGCATCGGGAAGCGCGACTTCAAATCGCCGAATGCATCGTCATCGCGGCGCAGATCGGGCGGCAGCGGCTCGATCTTGCGGCGCTCGGGCTTGCCCTGGCCGCCGTATTGGCCGGTGATGTAGTTGGAAGCTGCGGCGGATGGTTTCGGCGGAGCCTCCATGCCGTCGAGCCAGTCGGCGACGGCGCGGAGGAAGTGCTGGCGGTTCTCCGGACGCTCCGGCAGGTCCGGCCAGTCGCTCATCGCATCGGTGGGATAGATCCACGGATAGTCGGTGGCCGCCACCCAGGGCAGGCTGTCGAGCGGCAGGCGCAGGCCCATGGGCGAATCGCCGGGGATGAGATACATTGTCTCGTCTCGCACGAACCACGGACCGCTCTGCCAGCGCATCTCGCTGCCGACTTGATTGCGCTCCAGCGGCAAAACGAAGCCGGTCACCTTGTCGAGCCCCTGCTCGAAGATGCGGGCGAGACGCTCGCGCTCGAAGGGATCTTTGAGGTTCGACTTGAGCGGATCGACATTCACCGGCAGGCGCTTCTCCTTCCAAAGATAGTAAAAGGCATCTTCATAGGCCGCTTTGAGCCATTTTGGATCGACGCCCAGTGCGGCGCTCAATGCGAGGCCGAAGCGATACGCCTCATTCTCCGTGTGACCATAGCTGCGCGACTCATCGGCGATGAGCAAGTCATCCGTCCACACCGGCGCACCATCCTTGCGCCAGTAGCAGCCGAGTGCCCAGCGTGGCAATGGCTCGCCCGGATACCATTTGCCCTGGCCGTAGTGCAGCAGACCGCCCTGGCCAAATTGCTGGCGCAGGCGCTTGATGAGCTCGCCGCTCAGGAGTCGCTTCTTCGGACCCACCGCGGCGGTGTTCCACTCCTCGCCTTCCATGTCGTCGATGCTCACAAAGGTCGGCTCGCCGCCCATCGTCATGCGCACATCGCCTTTGACGAGATCACCGTCGATCTTCAGGCCGAGCTTTTCGATCTCCGCCCATTGCTCTGGCGTGTAGGGCTTCGTCACACGCGGCGATTCAAAGATGCGCGTGATCTTCATCTCGTGCTCGAACTCCACCTCACACGGGTCGAGCGCACCCGTGATCGGCGCGGCACTCGTGGGGTCCGGCGTGGCGGCCAGCGGCAGATGCCCCTCGCCCGCGAGCAGGCCCGAGGTCGGATCGAGGCCCACCCAGCCTGCGCCGGGCAGATACACCTCGCACCACGCATGCAGGTCCGTGAAGTCCTCCTCCGTGCCGCTGGGGCCATCGAGCGATTTCACATCCGGCTTCAACTGGATCAAATAACCGCTCACGAAGCGCGAGGCCATGCCGAGATGGCGGAAGAGCTGGCAGAGCAGCCACGCCGAGTCACGGCACGAGCCGCTGCCAAGCTCCAGCGTCTCCTCAGGCGTCTGAACGCCCGGCTCGAGGCGGATCATGTAGCGGATGTCCTTCCAGAGCAGTTGATTGATCGCCACGAGGAAGTCGATCGTGCGCGGGCGCGGATCGCTTTTGTCCTTCGCGGCCGTCACCACGCCTGTTTCGGGCAAAATGCCATGCGCATGCGTGTCCGCCGTCTCCGAGTGCGGTGTGCTCGCATGCGGCAGGTGGGTATTTTTGAGCAAATCACGCCGGATGCCGCGCAGGTACTCCCCCAGTGCCGGAGTGAGCGGCACCTTGCGATGATACGGCTCCAGCTCGTGAGCCAGCACCGGGTCGTATTTGAAGGGTACTCGCTCCGCCTCCGGCTCCAGGAAGAAGTCGAAAGGATTGTACACCGCCATCTCCGCCACCAGATCTATTTCCACGCGGAACTCCGTCGTTTTCTCTGGAAACACCAGCCGCGCGAGGTAGTTCGCCTGCGGGTCCTGCTGCCAGTTGATGAAATGCTGGCCGGGCGTGACCTTCAGCGAGTAGCTCAGCACTGGCGTGCGGCAGTGCGGCGCCGGCCTCAAACGGATGACCTGCGGACTCAACGCAATAGGCCGGTCGTATTTGTATGTGGTGACATGGCGGAGAGCGACGTGGATGGACATGGGCTGGGCCTACCATTTTGAGCATAGGCCGTGCCACCTCCGTCTTAGCAGTCACGATCTCGAACGCAGCGCCATTGCCTCTTCGACAATGGAAGCCCATTTTCCAGATCCGACACACTCTTTGCTGGAATGTGTCGTCGGTGGCCGCGTTTCACGAAAACCATGCGCCTTCTGGTTTTCTTCTTCGCTCTTTGCTCTTCACTCTATGCGGCGAAGCCGAACATCATCGTCTTCTATACCGATGATCACGGCTTCGCGGATCTCGGCATCCGCGGCATCGAAAAGGATCTGAAGACGCCGAATCTCGATGCGCTCGCCCGCAGTGGCGTGATTGCCAAGCATGGCTACAGCACCGCACCGCAATGCGTGCCATCGCGTGGTGGAGTCATGACGGGGCGCTTTCAGGGGCGTTTTGACCTCGATAACAACAAATCGCTGCTCGACGGATTCAACCAGCAGACCACCCTCGCCACGCGACTGCAAAACGTGGGCTATGCCACGGCACAGTTCGGCAAATGGCATCTCGGACCCATGCCGGAGATCACGCGGCATGGTTTCCGGCACGTGTATGCGCAGCATGGTGAGCAGAAGTTCTCCGCGAACATCACTGCCGATGGCAAAGATCGCCCGATGAGCGATCTCGCGCCCGAGGCTTACCACATCGACGGCTGCTCGAAGGCCGCCGCGTCGATCATCGAGCGCTACCACGACGCGCCGTTCTTCCTCTACATCGCCTACCGCGCGCCGCACACGCCGCTCGACGCACCGCAGCACTACAAAGACCGCTTCCCCGGCGAGATGCCAGAGCGCCGCCGCGCCGCGCTCGGCATGCTCAGCGCCGTGGACGACGGCGTGGGCCTCGTCACGAGCACCTTGAAAAAGCACGGCCTCACCGAAAAGACGCTCATCTTCCTCATCGGCGACAACGGCGCGCCCCTGAAGATTCACAAAACCGATTCGCCTCTCGATGGCGATGCCGGCGGCTGGGATGGCAGCCTCAACACGCCGCTGAATGGTGAAAAAGGCATGCTCGCGGAGGGTGGCATGCACGTGCCCTTTCTCATCGCGTGGCCCGGCACCATCCCCGGCGGTCAGGTTTACGAGCATCCCGTCAGCGCGCTCGATGTCGCCGCCACCGCCGCAGGCATCGTGAATCTCCCCGTGAAGCCTGGCGAGCTCGATGGCGTGAATCTCCTCCCCTACCTCACTGGCGAGAAAAAAGACGCGCCGCATGAGTTCCTCGCGTGGCGCTGGATGGCCCAGAGCGCCCTACGCGAAGGAAACTGGAAGCTCCTGCGCGGTGGCGACCGCGAATACCTGTACGACCTCGCCACCGATCTCGAAGAGAAGCACAACCTCGCCTCGCAGCATCCCGAGATCGCCACGCGACTCCGCGCGAAGCTCACCTCATGGTGCGCCGAGCTCACGCCCCCCGGCCTCGCACTCGGCCCCATGGCCGCGACTTGGAATGACTACTTCGACTTCTACCTCGAAGGCAAACCCGCGCCGAAACCCGTCGCCAAAACCGAGCCCGACACCGCCGCCACACGCGGTTGGCTCGCCCGTGGCGGCAGCTTGACCGCGAAAGACGACATCCTCGTGCTCACACCCGACAAACAATCCAAAGGCTGCTTCATCACCCGCAGCCAGATCAACCTGCGACCGCCCGCCTCCATCCACCTCACCCTCAAAACCACCGCCACCGGCCCCGCCGCCATCGCCTGGCGCAACGACGGCGACAAAGACTTCCTCCCCGCCAACCGCCTCCCCCTCCAACTCCAATCCACCCCCGACTGGCAAACCCACACCCTCGATCTGCCCACCAGCGCCCGCATCATCCATGTGCGTGTCCATCTTCCTGGTGCAGCCGAGATCCGGGAGATTGAGTTGAAGGTGGGGAAGCGGTAGTGTCCGGAGTTATGACCTTCAAGCTGCTCTGCATTTCTTTGGTTTTGTTTCCTCTTGGCGTTGTAGCTGACGTTAGTCGCTCTCTGGGAAAGTCTCCCGACAACAAATTCGAACTCGTGCTGTCAGCACCTTCCAATAAAGACCTTGGCATGGTGCTCATTCGTGACCTGAAATCAGGACAAACGACACCAACCGATACATGGCAAGGTTACGGGAGTTTTGAGACAGAGGATGTTGAAGCAACATGGAGAAAAACGGGCGATGCCTTTGCTGTCACTGTCCGAGGGACCAAGCGCACGTGGAACACGGATGTGTATGTCCTTGATGACAAAGCTTGGGAGAAGCTCGAGTTTCCTCCATACGTCGCAAATATCCTCGGGCGCCAAGGCGTTTTAAGAGGCGGCCGCACTCTGCATGAAGGATTTGGAGGCTTTCTGGAGAAGGATCAGTTCGTTCTTTTCAGCCACGTTGAACCCGACTGGCAGCAGAAAGAGAAAACTGCTCAGATCAAAGACTGGAAACCCACGACACAAACAGAATGGAAGGTCACTCTTGAGTTCTATCGGAGGGTCAGTCCTAACTGCACAATCGTTGACATCGAGCCTGCCCCTGACACATCGAAGAATAGCCAGAAATAGAATTCTGGTGAGCGGCAAGCCTCTCCAAATCCGCCACACACTTTGCCGGAAGCTCCCGGCCTCCGCTTCGTTCACCCACCGCCATGCTACGCCGCCTCGCTTTCTTGCTCTTCGCTCTTTGCCCTACGCTCTCCGCTTTCTCGGCGCAGCCGAACATCCTCGTCATCCTCGCGGACGATCTCGGCTGGAGTGACACGACGCTTTACGGCACGACGACGTTTTACCAGACGCCGAATGTCGAACGGCTGGCGAAGCGCGGGATGACCTTCACGCGGGCGTATTCGGCGAGTCCGCTGTGCTCGCCGACGCGGTCGGCCTTGCTCACGGGGCTGAGTCCGGCACGCACGGGCATCACGACGCCGAATTGCCATGTGCCGCAGGTCACGCTGGAGACCACGATGCCGAAAGCAGCTGCGCCGAACCAAAAAGCCGTCCAGCCGAGTCCGCCGACGCGGTTGAAGACGGAGTATCGCACGCTGGCGGAGACGCTGAAGGACGCGGGCTATGCCACCGCGCATTTCGGGAAGTGGCACCTCGGGCCGGAGCCGTATTCGCCGCTGCAGCAGGGCTTTGATTTCGATCTGCCGCATCATCCTGGGCCATCGCCAGCGGGCAGTTTTGTCGCGCCGTGGAAATTTGCGAACTTCAAAGAGAAGTCACCCGGCGAGCACATCGAGGACCGAATGGCGGCGGAAGCGGTGACATGGATGGAGCAGCAGACGGGGAAGCCGTTTTACCTCAACTACTGGATGTTCAGCGTGCATGCGCCCTTTGACGCGAAGAAGGCGAACATCGAGAAGCATCGCGGCCGCATCGACCGGAAGGACGCGCAGCGCAGCCCCACCTACGCGGCGATGATCCAGAGCATGGACGACGCCATCGGCACGCTGCTGGATGCGATCGACCGTCTCGGCATCGCCGACAACACGATCATCCTCTTCACCGCCGACAACGGCGGCAACATGTACAATGATATCGATGGAACCACGCCCACCAGCAACCGCCCGCTGCGCGGTGGTAAGGCAACGCTGTTTGAAGGCGGCACGCGCGTGCCCGGTGTCATCGTGTGGCCTGGAATCGCCAAACCCGGTAGCCGCAGTGATGCGATCATCCAAAGCGAGGACTACTATCCCACGCTGCTCGAAGCTCTCGCCCTCAAACCGGCCGAAGGGCAGCGATTCGATGGTCACAGTATCCTTCCTTCGCTAAAAGGCGATGCGCTCGCTGGCAAAGCGGTCTTTCAATACTTCCCGCACAACCCCGGCGTGCCGGACTGGCTCCCGCCGGCCGTTTCGGTGCATCGCGATGACTGGAAGCTCATCCGCCTCTTCCACGGCGGCGAGAAGGGCGCGCATCGTCACCTGCTCTTCAACCTGCGCGACGATCTCGGCGAGAAAAACAACCTCGCTGCGCAGAAGCCCGAGCTCGTGGCCGAACTCGATGCCTTGATCGAAACCTTCCTCACCGACACGAAAGCCGTCGTGCCCGTGCCGAACCCCAAATTTGATCCTGCTCAGTATCATCCCGAGCTCGAAGGCAAATCGCAGCCGAAAGGCAAAGCCAAATCGCCCGCGAAAGACATCGCTGATCCCGCTCTGCAAGGCTGGAAGGCCCGCGATTGCACCGCGAAGGTCCAAAACGGGGTTTTGAAGCTGACGAAGCTCGGCGATGCCGCTTTCCTCGGTTTCGCCGCTGGGAAGCACAATGGCCCGACGACGCTCAAAGCACGCCTCAAGGCCCAAGCAGCCGCTTCACACGTCGATTGGCTCCCGCAAGGTGTCGAAGGCAAGGCGAAGCGATCCGACTTCACGCTCAAAGGCGGCGATTGGGAAGAAATCACCGTCGAACTGCCCGCCGAAGGCCCGCTGGGTATTGTGAGGCTCTACTTGCCTATGCAGGAGACTCCCGTTGAAATCGACTGGATCGAACTCATATCGAAGAATGGTAGCAAGCCGACAAGGACGGGGTTTTGAGTCCTTTACGAGATTTCCGCCAGCGAACGCATTCACCGTACGTTTAACCGATTTATGAACCACTTGGATCCCAGCCTGCCCGAGCATCTCGTTCGCCGCGATTTTCTCAAAAAGCTAGCGGCTGCCTCCACGGCGGCGTGGATGACCGGCGAGCCGCGGGCGATCTGGGCCAAGACCGGCGAAAAAATCACTCATCCACCCGCCAAGGCCGACGCTTGCATTCTTTTATGGATGGCAGGTGGCATGGCCGCGCCGGACACCTTTGACCCGAAACGCTACTTACCTTTCGAAAAGGGTCTCGAAGTGAAGAAGATGCTCTCGACCTTTCCTGCCATCGACACTGCCGCTGATGGCGTAAAAATTTGCCAAGGTCTCGAAAGCATCGCCAAAGTCATGGATCGAGCGACTTTGATCCGCAGCGCGGTGCAGCCAGATCTCGGTAGCATTTTGCACTCGCGTCATCAGTATCACTGGCACACCGGCTACGTTCCGCCGCAAACGGTGGCTTGCCCGCACATCGGCTCGTGGATGGCCAAGGTGCTCGGCCCGCGCAACCCCGTGATGCCCGCGTTCATCAACATCGGTCAGCGTCTCGAAGGCGTTGGGGAAAGCGAGGAGCTGAAGGCCTTCACCACCGCCGGATTCTTCGGCAGCGAGTTTGGTCCGATGAATCTCCCCTTCCCCGAAGACGCCGCGCAGTCCGTGAAACCGCCGAAGGGCATGGACGCGAATCGTTTCGCCAACCGCGACCGCCTTTTCCGCAAACTCGTGGATCAAAGTCCGCAGCGCGACTTCATGAGCGATTACCAGCAGCAGTCCATGCTCCGCAGCATGGACAACGCCTACCGCCTGCTCAGCGCGAAGGAGCGTGAGGCCTTCGACATCACGCTCGAGCCCGAGGAGAGCCGCAAAAAATACGACACCGGCCGCTTCGGCCGCGGCTGTTTGCTCGCGCGCCGTTTGATCGAGGCAGGAACGCGCTTCGTTGAAGTCACCACCGAATACGTGCCCTTCTTCCAATGGGACACGCACAAGGACGGCCACACGACCGTGGACGCCATGCACAAGGAAATCGACGCGCCCATCGCGCAGCTCGTACGCGATTTGGAAGCGAAAGGCCTGCTCGACCGCACGCTCATCGTCATCGCTAGCGAGTTTAGCCGCGATGCGCTCATGGAAGGCAAGCCCGGCTCGACCGCGAATGATCAAACGACCTTTAAGGTGGATCGCCTCGAAGAAATGAAGCACTACGGCCTGCATCGTCACTTCACCGGCGGCACCAGCGTCGTCATGTTCGGCGGCGGCGTGAAGAAAGGCTACCTCTACGGCGAAACCGCCGATGAACGCCCGCTCATCGCCACCAAGAACCCCGTCAGCGTCATGGACCTGCACGCCACCATCATGACCGCGATGGGCATCAGCCCGAAAACTGAGTTCGAGATCGAAGGCCGCCCGTTCTACGTGACGGAGGACGGCAAGGGCAAAGCGGTGATGGATGTCTTTGCCTGACCGGCAGGCTGATTCTCAGTCGCTAGATCATCCAACTGGCGTTGAATCACCCATCAGAAACTTGGCGATTGCGACTCGCATTTTCCATGCGCAGCCTCTAGCAGGTTGCTCGAAGTTTCATGTGCCACGCGGTGCGTGAAGAAATGCGTTGTCGAGCCTGCCGACTCAGTAGAGCAGGAAGCTGATTTCGCTGTCCGTGAACTGCGAACTGTCTTCGACGGCGAACAGGGCCTCCGTGTGCAGGGGGCTTTCCCAAGCCTCTTCACTCTCCGGTAGGATGGGCATTTCATCGAGTGCGGCAGCACTGAGCGGGGGGTGCACGCTTTGATCCGCCACGGAAGGCGCAGTCACGGCCGGCTGCAGCGTCACCCAAGCCAGCGCCAGAGCTGCCAGAGCACACCCAGCTACGCTAAGGCCGCTGAATAGTGGGGTTTCCTCCCACCAAGCACGCAGCGATGCGAGCCAGCCGAGATCCTGCGGCGTTTGCCGGGCTTTGCGCAAGACGCTCTGGGTGAAGTTCGGACGCACCTTCGCTTCCCGGGCCTGAGCGAGCAGCTTTCGAATGGGATCTAGAGGTGAAAAAGGTTCCATGACACTTCCGCAAACCGGGTTGAGGACACGAAGTTGCGAAAAAAAATCAACCTGGAGGCCATTCGAGTTGCCGGCCTGCCAGCAGGTGCACATGCAGATGTGGCACACTTTCGCCTGCATCACGACCATGGTTGATCACGAGTCGGAAGCCCTTGTTATATGCTTTGATGCCGAGTTGGTCGGCGATCTTGCCGGCGGCGAGCAGTAGGGCGCCGAGGGTGGCCTGATCCTCCGCTGCGGCCTCGCCCACGCGAGCAATGAGTTTCTTCGGGACGATCAGGATGTGCGTGGGAGCCTGCGGCTGGATGTCGTTGAAGGCTGCTACGAGTTCGTCCTCATAGACGAGAGGTGCAGGGATTTCACGGTCGAGGATCTTCTGAAAAACGGTCTTGTCACTCATGGCAGCAAGAGCCTAGCCGGGCTTCACGATTCGTCATTCCCGAATCACGGCATCGGCTTAGCCATCTCCTTCCAAGGGCCTTGGCGAAGCACGATATCCGGCACGAGCGAGCGCCAGCGATCATCGCCAGCCTCGATCATGCGGCGCACCTCCGCGCTGGTGTGGAAGATGAAATCCGTGTGCGGGTCCTCCAGTGGACGGACGCTTTGAGTGTCCAGCAGATAGCGCAGCAGATGCCGCTGCTCGGGACTCAGTTTGGCATCGTTGACACTTAGGACCTTACCGGTGAGCGGGTCGCCCATCGGATAGACATAGACACGGACTTGATTCTTGAAGAGACGGCCAAACGATTCCAGCAGGCCGCCCTCGAGATCCGCACACCAGCGCTCGTTGAAAAGCTCCTGAAAGAGCGGCAGGCCCAGCACGATGGCGATGGGCATCTGCGTGTGGCGTGCGAGGAAGGCGCTTACGCGGTGGAACTCGGGATACTTTGAGATCAGCACGTTCTTGCCGAGTGCCTGCAGCACGTCCGCCCGTGCCAAAAACTCGCTGTCAGGCACCTCGCAGCCAGAGGCCAGCAGGTTGTGCATCGTCAGCTCGAGCAGTTCCACGTTGTCATGTGCCTCCTTACCGAAGTCCGCTAGGAAGGCAGCCTGGCCGCGCGCGATCATGTCGAGGTTCAGGTTGGTGATCGGATCGAAGCTGCCGCGTTTAAGGAAGACGGGTTTCTTATACAACACATCGCTGGCCTGCCAAATTTCTCCGTTGGCACCAAACAACGCCGCATCCGCCAAGCTGAGGCGCACCAGCTTCAGTGCCACCAGGCGGTCCTGATAGTGCGTCGAGGCAAAGGCGGGGCCGCTGAAGTCGATCATGTCGATCTCCACACGTTTCCGCGTGAGACCGTCGAGCAAGCTCGCAAGGAATTCGTCGATCGAGTCGCGGAAGTGGAATGCGGCATAAAGTAGATTCACGCCGAGGATGCCAACTGCTTCGGACTGGCGGGTATTCGAATCATCGAACAGGCGCACATGGATCTGGATGTCATTGCTTGGTGCGCCGGGATCGGTTTGGAAGCGCAGCCCGATCCAACCGTGGCACTCTTGATTGGTGTCACTGTAAGCACGGGCGCGGATGGTGTCCGCCATCGTGAAAAAGCTCGTCGTTTCACCGCGATTCGCCGCGAGGCGCTGGATCAGCATCGGATACTCGTGTTCCAACATCGCGCACATGCGCTGGCGGGACACATAGCGGGTTGCCTTGCCGTAGATTTCGTCGCTGATCACCATGTCGTAGGCGCTCATCGTCTTGGCCACGGTGCCGGAGGCTCCGCCCGCGTGGAAGAACCAGTTTGCAATCTCTTGGCCGGCGCCGATTTCCGCAAAGGTGCCGTAGATCTGTTTGGAGAGGTTGATTTTGAGCGCTTTTTCGAGCGTTCCTGGGCGGGAGACAGAGGTCATGGGACGACATGTAGGATGAGCAGGCGGCGGGCCGATGCACGGAGCTTTTCTTCCGATCCTCTTGCGGTCTTCCGTTTCGGCTTGGATCACTAGACGATGAGTGGCGATTTTCCATTGAGACGGTGGTTTGACGCTGCATGGGAGGCGGATAGGCTCACGGCCTCATGACCGAATGGAAAACTTGGAAGCCCTCGATGTTGGCAACGCTGATGTTTATCATCGACGAAGCGAAGGGTCAGGTGCTGCTGATCCGCAAGAAACGCGGGCTAGGCGCAGGAAAGATTAATGGGCCCGGAGGCAAGATCGATCTGGGTGAGACCTCCGAGCAATGCGCCATTCGCGAGACGCAGGAAGAGTTGGGTGTGACGGCGCTGGACCCGCTGAAGCATGGGGAGCTTTGGTTTCAGTTTGTCGATGGACTCAGCCTGCATGTGGATGTGTTCATTGCCACGGCACATGAGGGCACGGCGATCGAGACAGAGGAGGCGATCCCGCTATGGACACCGCTGAAGGCGCTGCCACTGGACGAGATGTGGGCAGATGACCGCTTTTGGTTGGAGGAGATGCTGGTAAGGCGGCGACGCTTCATCGGTCGCTTTACCTTTGAGGATGATACGATGCTCTCGAATGAGATGGAGTGGCTGGATTGAGTCCTGAATGGGCAAAAAGGCAGTCAAAAAACCGGGCGGGTTGATTTCTGTGACGGACTCGTCTAACTCGCGATCCCATGACTGAAAGCTTGAAGATTCTCAGTGGCTCCGCGCATCCTACGCTGGCACGCCTGATCGCCCAAAACCTCGGCACCGAGCTCTGCGCCGCTGAACTGACGACCTTCCCCGACGGCGAGACCTTTGTGCAAATCCACGAGAACATTCGTGGGAGCGATATTTTTATCGTGCAGCCAACTTGTCCGCCGACGAATCAGAATCTGATGGAGTTGCTGATCATGGTGGATGCGGTGCGTCGGGCCAGCGCGGCCCGCATCACCGCAGTTCTACCGTTTTTCGGCTATGCACGCCAAGATCGCAAAGACCGTCCGCGGGTTCCGATCACCGCGAAATTGGTGGCTAACCTGTTGGTGGCTGCGGGCGTGAACCGGGTGCTCACCGTGGATCTGCATGCGGGGCAGATTCAGGGCTTTTTTGATATCCCAGTGGATCATCTGTACGCCGCTCCGGTATTGATGAAGGCGATTCGAGAGCGCGGCATCGATCAAGACCTCGTGGTGGTGTCTCCCGACGTTGGCGGCATCAAAATGACGCATGCCTTTGCCAAGGCGTTGAAGGCTCCGATGGCCATCGTGGCGAAAAACCGCGTCAGTGCCGAGGAAGTGGAGGCGCACAGTGTGATCGGGCATGTGCAGGGCAAAAACGTGCTCCTCGTGGACGATTTGACGGAGACGGCCGGCACCCTGACCGCTGCAGCTAAACTGCTTTTGGAGCACGGAGCGAAGCAAATCTACGCGGGTGTGACTCACGGTGTACTTGGGGAAAAAGGCCGCGCCCGTATCGCCGCATCGCCAATCGTTGAGCTTTTGGCCACCAACTCAACGCCTCAGGCGACCGGGGAGAAAGTGACCGCACTGGATATAGCGCCGCTGCTGGCGGACGCCATTCGCCGCATTCATGGCAATGAGTCCGTGACTTCGCTGTTTGACATCCGGGGCTAGGCGTGTAGTCTCCGCGCCCTTTTTCCTGAAACTTTACCCGGAGACACCCGACATGGCCAAAATCCTCGATCTCAACGCCGAACCTCGCAACGTCGCAGGCTCCCGTGCCGTCAACCGCCTGCGCAAGGCTGGCAACCTTCCCGCTTCTCTGTATGGCCGCCGGACTTCTCCTGCCTCGCTTCAGGTGCATGGGAAGACTTTCTCCAAACTGCTCGAAAGCTCCGCGTCGGACAATATTCTTGTCTCTCTGAAGATCGCTGGTTCCTCTGTTGAACAGTTGGCGCTCGTGCAGGAAGTTCAGCACGATTACTTGCGCGGTGGCATTCTTCATATCGACTTCCACGCGGTGGCTCACGATGAAGAAATTCATGCTCATGTGCCGATCGTGCTCACGGGAGAGGCTGCTGGTGTGAAATTTGGCGGTCTCGTTGAGGCTATCCATCACGACCTTGAAGTGCGCTGTCTCCCGAAGGACCTCCCTGAGACCATCACCATCGACGTGACGGCCCTGCAGCTCAATGGGTCCATCCATGTGGGTGAAATTCAGTTGCCTGAAGGTGTTCGCACTCGCCTCGCTGCCGAGGTTGTCTTGGTGCACTGCAGCGAGCCGAAAGTTGACGCCGAGCCAGAACCGGCTGCCGCGGCTGTTGCTACTGCCGCCGCGCCTGCTGCCGGTGCTGCGAAACCCGCCGCGGCTGCTGCGGCTCCGGCCCCGGCCAAGAAGTAAACCCCGCACCTCACCCGCGATGTGGCCGAGACCATCGACAGCACGGGCCGTGGCCTGAACTTGCCACCCCTGCTCATCGTTGGCCTCGGGAATCCCGGAGAAACCTATAGGGACACACGTCACAACGTTGGATTTATGGTGCTGGACGAACTCGCCAATCGCTTCAAAGCCCCTTTTCGTGAGGAAAAGCGCTGGAGCGGTCTGCTTGCGAAGTACGATGGAGTTCACCTTCTCAAGCCGCAGACTTACATGAATGACAGCGGTCGCTGCGTACAGGCTGTGAGTCATTTTTTCAAGGCTCCGGCTGCCCGCACACTTGTGATTTATGATGACGTCGATTTACCGCTGGGCCGCCTGCGTTTTCGTGGGAATGGCGGCGCCGCCGGCCACAATGGCATTCGTTCCCTCATTTGTCATCTTGGCACCCAGGACTTCCCGCGCCTCAAAGTTGGCATCGCGCCTCAAGATGGACGCCCCAAGGGCGAGCGCATGGTGGGCCACGTCCTCGGCAAGTTCCTTCCGGACGAACAATCTGCGCTTCAAAGCATCATTCAGCGTTCCGCCGATGCCGTGCTGATGGCCTTGCAGCGCGGCCTTGAGCAGGCGATGAACGTTTTTAACCAGCCACACCCCGCCGTTTAACCCCAAACCACACCTAGAACATGAAACGCCAATACGAAGCCCTCATCGTCCTCGACACGAAAGGCAAGGAAGAGACCGTCGAGCAGCTCGTCAGCACCGTTAGTAAGGATCTGGAGGCCGCAGGCCTAAAGATCAAGCAGATCGACAACCTTGGGAAGCGCAAGTTTCCCTTCAATCCGCGCCACGTTGAGGCCGGTACGTTCATCAACTTCCACTGCGAAGGTGCTCCTGCTGCCGTCGAGGCTGCCCGCGCGAAGCTGAAGCTCAACGACAGCATCTATCAGCAGCAGTATCACAAGAAGGTGGCCTAAGCCCCTGCATCGTCTAGTGCTGCCAGTTAGTTTCGAAGCCCCGTGACCGCTCGATTCGGTCCGGGGCTTTTTACTGGCATGCTTTGTGAAGCAAGCTCCAACTTGGCAAAATGATTAATGGATGTTAAATGAATGCTTGCCGTGCCTCTCCCCGACTCCGCCGAATTCCTTGAAACCGCATCCATGGCGTCCGCCAGCATGTGGCTGACTGTTAGCGGATTGGGCTTTGTGGCGGTCACCGCTTTTCTGGCCTTTTCACGGGGTGTTTTGCGTCAACTCGTCGGCATGTGCAGCTTGGCGCTTTCCGTGGGAGTGGCATGGTATGTCTTCCGGCATCGGATAGAGGTTTTTGGTGAATCGGCCTCTGGGATGAGCGCGGACCGCCTGCTGTTGTTTTCCGCTGCTGCCGGGCTGCTGACTTACTTTCTATGCAAGGCAGGGGTTTATGTCCTGAGCGTGATTGGTCTGATCAGTTTGCTGGGCCAGTGGAACGGCTGGAAGGGTATGTTGCTCAGCGCTCTGCCATCCAGCTTCCTAATGTGGGTAACTACCATGGCGCTGCGATTGCTTGGCAGCATTGATGGCATCGAAAGCGCTGCGGAGGTGGCCAAACAAGGCGTGGCCATTCAATCGCAGGCGCAATCTCTTTGGACCAGCCTCAGTCAGGAACTCGACCATAGCTTTATTGGAGCCCTCGCGCAGAAGTTTGACCCCTATGATCTTAAAGCGACCGCCAACCTCTCGCGCCTGCTGATCCTCTGGCCGGAGGGCACCATGTGGCGGCGGCTCGCCGCGCAGAGCCCAAAGACCGCTGCGGCGCTGAACCATCCGAGCATTGTGGAACTGGGCGGCGATTCAAAGGTGCGCCATTTGATCGAGCAGCAGGACTTCGCCGGACTGATGCAATTGAAGCAGGTGGAGGAGGCGGCGAGGCATGCGGACTTGGAGCCGGTGCTCAGCAGTCTCGATCTGGAGGCGGCGATGGACTCAGTCGTGTATCATCAGCCTCAGACGGAGCGTCTGCACTGACTTTTTCCCCGTGCGAAGGCGGCGTTGACAGTGCCTGCATCGCTTCATATATGCCCTCTCATGATTCCGGCGTCTTTTCCCGCTTTTCTTCGACTTACGTTGGCTGTTCTGGCGGCGTGGACGATCGGTGCCTGCTCATCGTCCATCACGGGTCCAGGCGGGAGCATCACGAAGGTGAAGCATTACCATCTTCATCCCGGCCAGCCGCCACGCACTCAGAATCCGGCCATCTTGTTCGAGCGTGATCACCATTTGTTCGGAGCGGTCACCGCCGAGGAGATCCGAAATCGTTTTGGGCACTACTACACCATTTTCTGGAAACTGGATGACCGCACCGGACCCGTTACGGTGCGTTTGGAATACCGCATGGCGAACACCGGCCTGAAGGACTTTGTGCAGGAGCAGATTGTGGATGATATCCGCCGCAGCAATATCTCTCGTTTTCAGGTTTGTGGTCAGGAGTATCGGAACCACGGCCGTGTTACGATGTGGAAGGTGAGCATTCGGCGTGGCCCAGAAGAGCTCGTGAGTCAGCAGTCGTATCTGTGGAATTGAAACTGCTTCTGCCAAGAACCCCGTCCCGCTTTCATGAACATCCCCGCCTCCCGCATCCTTGTCGGCATGATTGGCCGTGTGTTTTGGATGCGCGTGGAAGGGAAAGGAACCTTTCAAAACAGCCTGCAGGCCAAGTCCGCCTTCCAAGGCGTCATGGCCCGCGGCGTGCGCAGCCTCGTCGTGGACCTCGATCGCTGTCCGATGATGGATTCCACTTTCCTCGGCATGCTCACCGGCGCCGCCCTCAGCATGAAGACCACCACGCCGCCTCCCTCTGACAGCGAAGGCCTTAGCGTGGTCAATGCCAATCAACGCAACGTGCAGCTCCTGACCAGCCTCGGTCTGCATAACATCCTCAACCTCGATACGGAGGGCAAACTTTGGGTCGCCGAACGTGAGCGAGCTTGTGCCGCCCTCCAGCAATGTGCTGAGGCCCAGCCTTGCACGAAGGAGCTGCAGACCCTGCACATCCTTGACTCGCATAAGACCCTTTCCGGCATCAACGCGGAGAATGAAATCCGCTTCCAAGATGTCATTGAGTTCCTCGAAAAGGAGCTCCAGGCCCACAGCGTCCCCGTGGCGCATCCCGCGCCTGTGCCTGCCTGATGGCGCCTGCCCGGAGGTGCCGCGCCGCATGCCCCATGACCCCCTACATTCCCATTCTCCTCATGCTGCTGATGTCGGCAGCAGTGTTCTATCTTGTCCGACTCTCGAGGAGCCAGAAACGCCAGCTGACGAGCCTTCGTGCCGAAGAGGAAGCCATTGTGGCCGAGGAACGTCGCCTCTTTGGCTTCCTTCATGAGCTCGGCGAGGCGATTTGGCGTGAGGACCAGCAGCAGGCGATGCACCGCCTTATCGTGGAAGGAGCCATGCGGGTGACCCAGAGCACCGGTGGGGCGATCTACACCTACGACGTGCCCACCAAGCGCCTCGTGCCACGCCACTTCAGCGAATTTTGCGCCGCCTTGCATGCTGTTCCTGAAAGCGTGCGCCTTCAATCAAAGGACAATCCAGGCGCGGTGCTCAGCTTCTTCCGCCGTGCGGATGTCTCTCCAGAGCAGGGCGTCCTCGGACGCATCTTCTCCGCGCAGAAAAGCGAGCTCGTGCCGGATCTCGGCCTCGACAGCGGTGCCACTGCCTTAGTCGGACCGCTGAGTTTTGGCACACGCCGTCTCGGCATCCTCGTGCTTACGGCCTCCAAAGATGCACGCCGCTTTAACTCAAACGACTTTGAAGTCTTTTCCTCCATCGCCGAGCAGTCCGCTGTCGCTCTCGCCAATGCCATCGCCCAACAGGAGGCGGCCCGTGCCCGAGCCGACCAGCGTGAGATCGACACCGCGAGTGAAATCCAAAAAGTGCTTCTGCCAGATCGCGATCCGCAGATCCAGGGTTTTGCCATTGCTGGCAAAAACATCCCCGCACGCCGTCTCAGTGGGGACTATTTTGACTTCATGCCGCTTCCAGATGGTCGGTTTGGAGCTGTCATCGCCGATGTCTCCGGCAAAGGCATGCCTGCAGCGCTGATCACCGTCATGTGCCGTTCACTGTTACGTTCCGCCGCGCCTGCAGGAGCCAGCCCAAGTGCGGCACTCGGCGTGGTGAACCGCGCCATCGCCCCGGACATCAAG
>Ga0315906_10002884_pt1 | contig 23350 bp, 25 predicted proteins | sample LakEriMetagenome_4_FD_203526 | JGI IMG/M metagenome (GOLD analysis project Ga0315906, IMG submission 203526) | Freshwater fungal communities from buoy surface, Lake Erie, Ohio, United States - Buoy 2 MA122 | ecosystem: Environmental > Aquatic > Freshwater > Lake > Lake biofilm | place: USA...
GCCGCGCCTCTACTGGATCGGCAGGGGAGACAGAGTGAGCGATCACGAGAAGGTCACCGAGCTTCGGAAGCTAATGCCCTCAACTGAGGCGAGCATCTATCTCAATGCGGGAAGCAACGGGCCAGTGTCTGCGGAGGTTGATGCCGCTATGCGCGCCGTGCACGACCAAGAGCTGCAGACTGGGCGCGCCACCGAACACGCCATGGACGATGTGGAGGAGCGCGCGAATGAGTTGCGCGGCGTCTTCGCCGGCGTGCTCGCCACCGATCTGGAGCTCGTAGCCATTGGGCACAGCACGACGGAGTCAATCCTTCGACCGATCCTTGGCATGGAGTGGCGCGTGGGTGACCGCATCATTACGTTTGACGAGGAGTACCCTGCGATTCGCGGCAGCCTTGCCGCACTTGCATCGCGCACAGGCGTTGTGATTCAGACGCTCTCGCTCTGCAGTGCAGCCGGCGAACCGCTCAGTGACGATGAGATCGTAGCGAGCGTCCTGCCACTACTGAGCGCGCCAACGAAGCTCCTGCTCCTCTCGCGCGTCTCATGGATCAGCGGTCGCGTTCTCCCAGTCGCGCCGTTGCTTGCAGCTGCACGTGCCGCGGGCATCACCACTGTGCTTGATGGTGCGCAGGGGGTGGGCGCGATGCGTGACGATATCGATGCACTTAATCCCGATCTGCTCGCCTTCCCGTCGCAGAAGTGGCTCCTTGGCGTGGAGGGGCTCGCTGGCATCCGCCTCTCGCGTGAGGCGCTCGCCGCCGAAACTTTCCGGCCCATCATTGGTGGCTACATGGCGTTCGATGGGCAGCCACTGAACGGGGTGGGGACCTTCCGCACCGATGCACGCCGCTACCAGGTCTCAGGGTTCAGCCGACCATCACTCGCAGGGGCGGCCCGAGCGGCGGGCTGGTTCTCGATGCAGGTGGGCCTGCCCTGGGCGACCGATCGTGCCCAGCGCCTCGCCGCCGAGTTCCACGCCGCCGTACGCGATCTACCAGGGGTGCAGATGCTCGCACCAGCAGGGGGGCACGCCACGATCGTCTCGCTCCGCGTGGCTGGATGGAAGCCCGAACAACTCGTGGAGGAGCTCACACGCCGCGCCTTCGCCATTACCCGCCGCGTGCCGAGCCTCCCACCCATCGACGGCCGCCCAGGATCCGCCGCCGCACTCCGCACCTCATGGGGCTTCTGGAACACCGAGGCTGAGGTGGCGCGCATCGCCGAGCTGATCGCCCTCCTCGCCGCCCATACCCCAGAGACGCTGCCGAAGCGCCCAACGATCGAAATCTTGCATGGCTAAGTCACGCCAACCACGCGGCTTCATCGGCCGCCGCATCTATCAGCTGCTCCATGCGCCGAAGCCAGTCTTTCGCGCCGTCTTCTCCAACGTCTCCGTCGCGGCACTCTTGACGCTCGCGTATCTCCTCTACGACCTGCAGGTAGAGCGCGCACTGCGCAGCGGTGCTGACTTAAGCAGCGTCATCGGCGGAAGAGATCTGCGCACCGAGGCGGCGGCGCTCCTGGTGCTTGGCACGGTGATTTTTGGCAGCCTCATCACCTATCTGATCGTTCCGCAACCGCGCGCAGACGGAAAAGGAACAGAACGTTCCGGGTGGTCCGCAGTACTCGGCCTCTTCGCGAGCTTTCCGGTTGCGTACATCGCCCTCGTGATTGAGAGCCAGTTCCTGAAACCGCTCTTCTCGCAGCTGTAGCGGAGGGCTACGCCTGGCGGGTGCCGATCAGGCGGTAGCCGATGCCTCGAACGCTCACCAGGATCTGTGGTCGACGCTGATTCCCTTCGAACTTCTTGCGGAGGCGGTTGACGGCAACGCGCAGCGCTTCGTCGCCGCCGGCCCAGTTCTCGCCCCACACGTAATCGCGGATCTCTTGATGCGAGACCGCATCGCCGAGGCGCTCGATGAGGAGTGAGAGGAGTCTTAACTCTGTGCCGGTGAGGGTGATGGTTCGCTCAGCGAGTCGCAACGCACCGCTGGCGCGGTCGATCGCGATGGGCGTCGGCTCTACAGGCGATGAATCAGTCATGGGAGAGCGATAGTAGCGGGTCTGTAACAGTTCGTCTACGCCACTCCGCCGAGGGCGATGGCCAGGGTTGCAACACCTGCAAGGGCAATCCCCAACCCTTGTCGTGCGCTTACCCGTTCGCCCAACAGGATCGCCGCAAAGATCACGGTGGTGATCGGCGCGACCGACGTGAAGACTGCCGCTACCGCCACACCACTCTCCTCTTTCGCAAGGAAGAAGAAGAGGTTCCCCGCGGTTTCGCATGTGCCCGCCACGGCAAGGAGCAGCAGTAAACGTAGGCGAGGCAGCAGTCCCGTGGGAATCGCGCCAGCGCGAATCGGCTCATCGCCAGGTGGCCGACGGCCGACCAGGCGAGCCACAGCGAAGACCAGCGCCAACGCTGAGACACTAGCAATGCGAAGGATGGTGATGAGCCACACGGTTGCATCCGACTCAACACCGGCGAAGATCAAGCTGAATCCTGCGAAGCAGATCCCGGCCGCCACTCCGTAGATTGCACCGCCGCGAGCTGCTGCGCCACTTGAAGCATCGGCGTGCGCACCCGCCTCGCCAACAACGGCATGCTCAACGGCACTCGTTGAAACGATGATGATCGCAACGATCGCGGCCAAGAACCCAAGGAGTCGAAGTGGCGTTGGAACGTCGCCCTGCAGGATGCTGACTCCAACGGGAATCAGTGCAGAGAGTGTGCCGGCGATGCTCGCGACAATAGAGATGCGCCCGTGTGCGAACCCGTGATAGAGCAAGAGCACGCCGGTGCCTCCCACAATTCCAGCAATCGCCGTGGTGGGGAGAACAGCGCCAGTCGGCGGCGCACCGCCAATGATGAGAGCGGTGGGGATCAGGAGGGCGAGCGTCGCCGTCTGACTCGCGGCGACTACCAGGAAGGTCGGGAGGCGGCGGCTGGCAAGCCCGCCCAAGAAGTCGCCACCACCCCACGCAAAGGCGGCGATCACGCCGAAGAGTGCGCCGATCATGGGGCGACCCAGCGCATGCGTTGATGTGGACCGACCTGGGGGAACTCAAAGCGCTCCCCCTCGGCAACAAAGCCGAGGCGCTCATACAGGGAGATTGCCGCTACCCGTGCGTTGCACCAGAGGTTCCGTGGGGCGCTCGTGTCGGACCACCAGGCGGCGATGGCGGCGCGCATCAGCGCCTCACCGATCCCTTGGTTGCGCCAGTGTGGGGCGGTCGCTGCGCCGCGGAGCTGGGTGCTTGGGCCATCAACGGTATAGAGCGAGACGCAGGCGGCGAGCTCGCCGCCGCTCCAGGCGCCCCAGTGCACACCTGCACCAGACTCATCTCCTGGGTAGTAGGCGCTCTCCAGCGGCCTCCCGGCGCGCAGCACTTGGTGGCGCAGGTTCAGGATCTCCTCGAACGTTGCGGGTCGAATCTCCAGCATGCGTACAGGCTACCTGCTCCCCCCGCGCATGTACTACCGTTCTCCTCATGCCCGACCTACCCGCTCGCGAACAGCGCCCGGCCTATCCGCCACTCCCGACCATCGACCCCCTGACGGGCGAGCCGTTCAGCATGGATCTGAAGGCGGTGAAGGATGCGGTTCAGCGCACCGCAGGGAAGCTCCACATCACGCCAATCCTCTCCTCAGTCGGCGCCGCCGACGCCCTGCGCCGGAGCGGGGGGCCAGCGCTTGGCGATGGCCGCGTGCGGTTTAAGTCCGAACACCTGCAGCGCAGCGGTTCATACAAGGTTCGCGGCATGCTGAATCGCGTCGCACGACTCGTGGAGTTCTTCGGCATTGAGGATGTGAAGCGCCGCGGCATCATCACCTTTAGCGCAGGCAATGCCGCCGCCGCCTACGCCTGGGCCGGTCGCGCCTATGGCATCCCCGTTGAGGTGGTGATGCCAGCGAAGGCCGTGCCCGCAAAGATCGCCGCCTGCAAGGCCTATGGGGCAACCGTGCACCTTGTGGAAGGGCACATGGGCACCGCAGGAGAGCTGAAGAACAAACTGGTTGCAGAGCGTGGCCTCATCGATGCCCACCCGTTTGATGATCCATTTGTGATTGCCGGTCACGGCAGCCTGGGCATTGAGATCCTTGAACAGATTCCCGAAGCCGATGTCGTCATTGGTGGGCTTGGCGGCGGCGGCATGCTCTGCGGCGCATCCGTTGCACTTCGCGCACTCAAGCCTGAGATTCGCCTCTACGGCGTTGAGCCGGACGGCTCCTCTGCGGTGAAGCAGGCGGTAGACACCGGCGGCGTTGTGCCAGTGACGCCGGTTACGGTGGCCGACGGACTCGGCGCACCTTACGCTGGATCGTGGACCCTCCCACTCGCATCCTCACTCCTTGATGGCCTCATCACCCTCCCCGACGAAGAGATTCTTGGTGGCTTGCGATTCGCCATGGAGCGGCTGAAGCAGGTGGTAGAGCCCGCCGGCGCGGCCGCACTCGCTGCTCTCCTCTTCGGGCACATTCCCGTAATTCCAGGCGACAGGGTGGTCATCATCCTGAGCGGCGGCAACGTCGACCTCACGCGCATCCCCGAATTCCTGGAACGCGCCACGCCCGTCCCTGGCGCGTAGCCCCACCGCGCGGGCGCGCGACTGTGCCAAACAGTCGGCACACTGATCAGGCAAGATGACTGGCATGAACGATCTGCTCTTGCCACTCGCCGTACTCTTCACCGGCATCGCCGCCGTTGCCGCAATCGCCGCAGCCCTGCGCGCTGGGCGGCCAACCCCACCCGACCAGAGCACAGCGATGCAGGCGGCACAGCTTGCGGCCATGGTGCAAGGGCTTGTGGAGCAATCGAACCGCGACCGAGAGAGCGTGCAGCAGGCACTCGCCGCTGGCGCAAAGGGGACCACTGAGCAGCTCCAACAGGTTGGGGAGCGCCTCGGCATTATCGATCGTGCGCAGCAGCAGATTGAAGAGCTGAAGGGCCAGGTTGTCGACCTCGTCGGCATCCTCGGCAGCAATCAGGCACGCGGTGCGTTTGGCGAGGTGCGCCTGGAGCAGATCGTTGAGGACGTGCTCCCTGCCGAGCTGTACGAGTTCCAGGCCACGCTCTCGAATCGTGCCCGTGTCGACTGCCTGATTCGCTTCAGCGAGCGCGGCGGTGATCTTGCCGTTGACTCGAAGTTTCCACTCGAGTCGTACCGCAGCATGCTCGCCGCCGGCGACGACGCGACACGCATTGTTGCTGAACGTCAGTTCAAGGTTGATGTCAAGAAGCACATCGACGACATCTCATCGAAGTACCTCATCAAGGGCGAAACGCGTGATCTCGCCCTCATGTTCATCCCAGCGGAGTCCATCTACAGCGAGCTGCTGCAGCACTTCTCTGACCTCGTCGAGTACTCAAGCAAGAAGCGCGTCTACCTCACCAGCCCAAACACCATCCACGGCTGGCTGACCAACCTCCGCTCGGTCTACATCGACACCAAAATCGCCGCACAGGCATCACTCATTCAGCGCGAGGTGCGCCTGATCCTCGACGACGTGGGCCGGCTCGGCGAGCGGGTCGAGAGCCTTGAGGGCCACTTCGGGCAGGCGAGCAAGGACATTGAGCAGATCAAAACCTCGGCCAAGAAGGTGCTGGACCGAGGCGAGAAGATCGAACGGGTAGAACTCACTGCGGGCGATGAGGCTGCAGCCCCAGCCCTGAAAGATTGAGTTATTTCGGGGGATCGGCTACCGTTTTGTTCAGGGTTGAAGTTCAGCCCAAACATTAGGGAGGAAACATGGATTCGAAGAACCTGTACATCGTGGCTGCAGTTGCCAGCCTTGCGCTTTCGCTTGCGCACTACTTCGGCGCTGGCTTTGCCCAGAGCACGGACACCGCCATCTACATCGGCCTGTGGGTCCCAGCGATTCTTTCGCTCGGCAACCTGCTCGCAAAGAAGAGCAAGTGAACGATCCGATCGTCTTCGTACTTGGGTTTCTTGTAAGCCTCCCAGTTCTCTGGGCGGCGTATAAGGATCTCCGCAGCTAACTCTGACGATCAGGTAAAGGCGCCTCGTTGCGGCTGATGCCGCGGCGGGGCGTTTTTATTTGCCGATATTCTCCGGACCGAACGAATTTGGAAGCAGCAGATCAAACGGGTAGCGATTGATTCGTAGGATCTCGAGCCGCTCGTCGAGGTTCACCGCAATGATGGGGATTGACAGCGACGCTGCGAACTCGCGGATGCGCTGACGGCAGATGCCACACGGAGCTGGCGCCTCAGCGGGCGACTGCACCGCGAAGGCGAGCGCGACGGCACGTGCGTCAGTCGCCAGGCGCATCGCATTCATCGTGTGTTGTTCAGCGTGCACGGTCAGGGTGTAGTCAACACCCTCCATGTTCGCGCCAACGTGAATCCCACCGTTCTCGTCGGCTGCGGCAGCGCCAACCGTGTAACCGGAATACGGTGCGTATGCGCGCGGACGAATGGCACGCGCCGCGGCAACGAGCTTCGCTTCAATTGGCGTGAGATCCGCCTCAGTGATTCTCATCGTGGGCTCCACCCTTCTACTTGGCCGATCAGTCGGCGAATGTGCAGTGCATGCAACGGTGCAAATGGGAGTGACCAGACGCGCTTCAGCCACGCCTCTGAACCGAGTGAACAGGCGTCGGCCCCGGCCCAACCGTACTCGCGCACGTCGTTGAAGGTGCGCACACCACCGCCAGCGATGATCGGGAGCTTGATCCCTGCCTCGCGCAGCTCGCTCACCACGCGCAGCCCAATCGGCTTGATCGCCCGGCCCGAGAGCCCGCCGTAGCGGTTCTTCAGCAGCGGTGCGCCCGTTGCAGGGTCAAGGCGGAGGCCCTTCACCGTGTTGATCGCCGAGATCGCAGCGACCCCCGTCGCCTCGGCGAGACGCGCATGCTCCAGGTAGTCGAAGTCGGGGGAGAGCTTCAAGATCACGGGGAAGCGTGAGGCGGGCACCGCGCGTCGGAGCACCTCTTCGATGATCGCACTGAAGTCAAAGTTCACGTTGTGGCAGGAGACGTTGAACTCCACGGCGGCAAGCTCGCCCGGCTTCGCGCGGCGGTTCACCGTCTCCACGAGCGACGAGAACTCATCGGCGCTGAAGCCGCCGAGCGAGAGGATGCGGTTCTGCTCGCTGGTGCGCGGGAAGTACTCATCAAAGTAGCGCTCAATCCCGATGTTCGACCAGCCGAACGCATTGAGCCAACCACCGTCGGCCTCCTGGAGGGCACCGCGGTAGAGGCGGAAGAATTCCGGAAGACTCGTGAGGCCCCACGACTCGCGCAGGGTGAAGTGCCCCTCGCGTGGCTGCTCAGTAACGGTGCGCACGGTAACGGCGCCGAAGCGGCGTAGGTCGACGAAGTTTGCAAGTGGCGAGAGGCCGGTGATCGCGAAGCGGCCCTTCGGCGCACCGTATCCAAGCAGGCTTGAACTGGTGACCAGACGATTCCGAAGCTGGATCCCGTTCAGGTCAATCATGCGCCAAGGATAGCGCGCAGGGTAAGTACCACCAGCACCGACACCACCATGCCTACGAGTAGGTTGCCGCGCCAGCGGCCCACGGCGGCACCGGCAAACACAGCAACTGCCTCAGGGCCAACGGTGAACGTACCGCCCTGCACAAACACTGATGCGGCTGCAATTGCACCTAGCACCGCTGGGCCGATCAACCGCAGGTACTCAAGGACGGCGGGCGGTAAGCGATCAATGCCAGGGACGAGCATCGGCAGTGCGCGCGCCGCATACGTGCCAAGCCCACCAAGGATCGCAAGAGGAACCAGATCGGTGCTCAAGAGATCGTTGTTCATGCGCGCCTCCGAAAGAGTGCGAGCCCCGCTAGTGGCCCAAGAAGACCGCCGATCATAATCGCCGCACTCGGATCAACCAGGAGTGCGGCAGCAACTGCGCTGCCACAACCAACGAGCAGTGCAACAAGCGCCGCGCGATCTTTCACGAGGCCGATAGCGAGCCCAGCCATCGCCGCTGGGAAGACCACATCGAGACCGATGGTTGCTGGATCCGGAAGCGCTGCACCGGCGAGCCATCCGGCGGCTGTTGAGAGATTCCATGGGATGAAGATCGTGAACCCTGCATACCAGGCACCTCGCACATCAATGCGCCCGAGGCGTGCAATGTGTGCCGTGGTGAGGGCGAACGCCTCATCGGTGAGCAGATAGGCGAGCCCCGCTCGTAGTTTCAGCGAGAGCTTTGTGGTGTACGGCGCAACTGAGGCGGAGTAGAGAAGGTGTCGTGCATTAAGCAGCCACACCAGCAACACGATTGATGGCCACGGCGTGTTGACGACAAGCAGACCGACTGCGGCAAATTGTGACGCGCCAGCAAAGAGGACCGAGCTGAAGGCGATCGCCTCAACCAGTGAGAGCCCACCCTGTCGCGCCGTAAAGCCGAAGATGCCACCAACAACGATGGCAATTACCCAGATGCCGAGTGAGTCGACAACAAGGCGCCGGCGCGCGGTGCTGAGTGCGGCGGCAACTCCGCTCATTGCGCGGCGGGCTCCAGGATCACAACGGGAATCTCACGCGACGTCTTTCGCGCATACGCCGCATAAACGCCGTACGTCGCATCATCTGTTGCACGGAGGTACTGCAGCCGCTCTTCACCAACGGCAATGCGCGCGTGATACGGCTTTCGGAAGCGCTTGTAGATAATCGTGACGCTCGGTTGCGCCTCAATGTTGCGATACCAGGCGGGGTGACCCTCGCGCCCGTAGTTGCTGGCGATCACCACAATGCGCTCACCGTCGGGAAGATAGGTAAGGACGACGCGACGCGGTATACCGCTCCGCCGACCGATCGTTTCCAGGATGATTCCCGGTCGCCCACCAAGATTGGGCGACACCCAGCCGTTGGTCGCAAGGGCAAGGCGCGCGTGCAACGGCGCAACGAGTCCAATCAGTCGACCGAACCAGCGCTGTGCCCCCTTCAGCCACGAAGGGCGCTGCGCCGCCCAATCGTCGCCTGGCACTTAGCGCTCGGCGAAGAGGTAGCGAACGGAGAGCGCGGCGGCGACGGCACCGATGAGTGGCCCAACGATGTAGACGACGGCCCCCGAGAGGTCACCGAACGCAATTGCTGGACCGAACCAGCGCGCCGGATTCATTGCCGCGCCAGTGAGCGGTCCGCCCACCATGATGTCGGCGATGATTACGCCACCGATAAGGAGGGCACCGAGCTGTGGGGCGCGCTTATCAACGGCGGTGAGGAGGACGGCGTAGACCAACACAGCAGTGAGGACCGCCTCGACGGCGATCGCCGTGACCTGGGTCAGGCCATCTGCAACGAATGGTGCTCCGCCGCCTGCAACTGACCAGGCGGTGTCACCAGGCTCAAAGCCGCCAAAGGCGAGCTTGAGGGCGAAGCCGGCGGCGACGGCGCCAAGCAGCTGGGCCACGATGAAGCGGATCCCCTCAATGGTTCGGACCTTGCCAACTAGCCAGAGGGCCACGGTCACCACGGGGTTGAACTGCCCGCCACTGATCGGGGCGAAGGCGGTGCCAAGGGCGGCAAGAACGAGGCCGTGGGCGAGGGCGATCCCGATAAGGCCGACCGCCCCGCCGGTCTGGGCGTCCATGATCACCGCGCCCGCTCCGACCACGAAGAAGAGGAAGGTGCCGATCACCTCAGCGGCGAGGGCGGCGACGAGGGTTCGACTGGGCATTCGTAGGGACCTCCACGAGTCTTCGGGGGGCCAGCGGCACCCCGTCGCGCCTGATTGTAGGGCAGCCCCTATGAGAGATGAGCGCGATGCCGTATGCTACGGAGGTCCCCCGGGCTTCGGTGGACATAAGCACGCACGCACGCGACCGAGATCAGTCAACCGTTCCCATCCAGGGCTCGCGAGACCAGCATCGGACCACGAGGCGAGCCAGCACTAGGAGTGAACGGAATGTACACAGACAAGAACTTGGTCTGCATGGATTGCAGCCAGGAATTCGTATTCACAGCGCGGGACCAGGAGTTCTACGCTGAGCGCGGCTTCACAGAGCCAAAGCGCTGCACACCATGCCGCAATGCCCGTAAGGCGCAGCGCGAGGGTGGTTCAGCGGGTGGCGGCTTCGGCGGCTACACCGGTGGCAGCTCGTACAGCGCCGGCGGCTACGGCGCTCCACGCGCACCTCGCGGACCACGCGAGTTGCACCCAGCAACCTGCTCGGATTGCGGCAAGGAGACCATGGTCCCCTTCCTCCCAACCAGCGGCAAGCCGGTGTACTGCGACAACTGCTTCTCGACCCGACGCCCAGCGCGCTGAGTCCAGTAGCTCTTAGAGCAACCCGGACGGCCGGGACCCTTCGGGGTCTCGGCCGTTCGATTTATGCGTGGAAAATCCTCGCCGCCATCTCATCGGCATACAACCGAGCAATCGAGTCCGGGTGAACCTGATCCGCCGCAATGCGCGCCGCACGCTCGGCCGCCGAACGGTCACACCTACCGAGCTCGACGATCGCCTGGGCGAGGGAGTACGCATCACCCTCCGTGTATTCCACGAGGGCATCGGCCGGTACAACCTCGCGTGCAGTACTCTCCCGGCTTGCAATGACTGGTATTCCCGCAGAGAGAGCAAGGAGCGTCCAGCCAGAGTTGAGGTAACCGTGATACGGAACGACCGCTGCGTTTAGCGCGGCGACATGTATACCAGCGGCCTCATCATCAAGGTTATCGGTAGCGAGAACCACATTTGGCAATGCGCTGGAGCGCCGAATAATTCGCTCAGCAAACATCGTTCGCAAAGAACCTGAGATGTAGATGTTCGGTTGCGAAAACTTTCCCTGCATCTTGTGCACAATCTCTGCGGCGTCGATGAGGAGCTCAACATTTTTCCGATCGCTAATCTGCCCCACCAGACCCACGCTAAATTCTTCGGCGCTGCGCCCAAGCTGGCGGCGTGCCGACTTTCGGTCTTTCGGGAGACCATACGAGCCCCCTAAACGACCGTAATACGAAGGGTGGGGGACATGGAACACCCGTGGATCAATCGCCAATCGCTCAAATCCAAGTCGTGTCAACGTAGAGGCCGTCAATAGATGAATTGCGTTGGCCCGTGCAAGAAGTAGTGATGCGCCAGTCGACCTTTGTTGCAGTGACTGATTTTGTTCAAGATCGTGTGCTGTAACCGAAAGCGTGGAGCTGGGTTGCAACGTTGCAACTAACTCAGCTGCATCACTACGTGTCAGCCAAGTATCAAGGTGCACATGCGGGGTTTCTCCTGCGCTCTGAGCCTTAATCAGCGCATCAAGCACGCCCGAAAATCCTGAGACATAGTGCACGGTGAGCCCAACAGACTCAAGCTGCGAGTTAATGATCTGCACATATGGGTTACTGATTGAGCCAACAACGATGTATCTTCGACCGGCGATTGAGTGCGGCGGTTCAAACGGCGCAGCAGGCCGCCTCGATTGCTGCTGCGGGGCTAACACTAGCGCGACTTTGGCGTCTACGGCATAAGTGGCACCGGTGCGTTTGGAGAGAGCTGCGGCCCGAACTCGTGCGAGTTCTCCACCGGGAAGTAAATTTGTGCGCGTTGCTCGTTCAGCTAGGTGACCGAGGAGGGGATGTGATGTGCGCTGGATGGCATCAGCCAACCTCGACGCGAACAACGGACCTCGCTGGTTGGCGATGGAGAAGAGCGACTTTGCGTGGGAGAGTTGACCACGGCTGATGTCACTCACTGCGGCCATCGCGACACTCAGGCGAAGACGGATGCGGCGCACCCTTCCAGTGAGCGCCACACCGCGCCGCAGTCGCGCGTCAGTCAAGATGTTTCAAACGGTCGACAAGGATTCCCGCCTGTTGAACCTCGAACCCCTCGTCGAAGAGTGCGCTTATCTGTTCGGCACTGAGTGCGTTGCTGATATCGCGGCTCTGTTCAATGATCGTGCGCAACTGTGTTGACTTCTCGCGCGCAGTGGCGGACGCTGCCTGTACCAGTTGATATGCGGCGTCTCGCTGCACACCGGACTTAACTAGCGCGGTAAGCAAGCGGGAGGCGGCATGCAGGCCTAACCCCGCCTCGAGGTTGTAGTGCATGCGCTCCCGCCGAATCTCCGCACCGTCGATTACCGCCGTGAGCGAGTCCGCCATGAAGGCAAGGAGCGAGGTGGCGTCGGGGAGCAGGATGCGCTCGGCGGAGCTGTGGCTGATGTCGCGCTCGTGCCAGAGCGGCTGGTTCTCCATCGCTGCTGCTGCGTAACCCCGTAGGAGGCGAGCGAGACCGGCGATCCGTTCACTCTTGATCGGATTGCGCTTCTGCGGCATTGCCGAGCTACCAGCCTGACCAGTGCGGAACGGCTCGCGCATCTCATCCACCTCGGAACGCTGCAGATGGCGGATCTCGGTGGCGATTCGCTCAAGCGTGCCGCCAGCAATGGCAATCGCACTCACGAAGGCGGCGTGTCGGTCGCGCTGCACAATCTGGGTGCTGGCCTGATCGGCGCGCAGGCCGAGTGCCGCCAGCGCAATCTGCTCGATCTCTGGGCTGATCTGGCTGTAGGTGCCGACAGGCCCGGAGATCTTCCCGGTGGCAGCTTCGGCGGCGGCAAGCATGATGCGCTCACGCGCTCGTGCAACCTCAAATGCCCAGTTCGCCATCTTGGCGCCCATCGTGGTTGGCTCAGCGTGCATGCCGTGTGTTCGCCCGATCATGATCGTGTCACGCTCCTCGCGCGCGCGACGAATGATCGTTGCGAGCAGTGTTGCTAGGCCTGCATCAATGAGCACAGCGGCCTCACGCATCTGCAGTGCGAGTGCAGTGTCAACAACGTCGCTGCTGGTGAGGCCGTGGTGAATCCAGCGACCCTCTGGGCCAACGCTCTCCGCGAGCTGGTTTACGAAGGCAACGACATCGTGATCAGTCGTGCGCTCCAACTCGTTGATGCGTGCGACATCAACCTTCGCCTTGGCGCGGATCACCGCAACGGCGTCGGCAGGCACCTCACCCGTTGCAGCCTGCGCGTCGAGCACTGCGAGTTCAACCTGCAGTGCTGCACTCCAGCGAGCCTCATCGCTCCAGACGGCCGTCATTGACGGCGTGGCGTAGCGGGGGATCATCGCTTTGCGTGGCGCAGTGGGCGCCAGGCGCGCTCAATTGTTTGCGTGCGCTCAGGGCCAACCGAGAGAAGCACGATCGGCGCACCGGCAATCTCTTCGAGTGCCGTGACATAACGGCGGGCGTTCTCTGGGAGGTCGGCCATTGCGCGAACGCTGGTGATCTCCTGCTCCCAGCCGGGGAAGGTTTCGTAGATCGGCTTTGCGCGAGCAAGTTCAGCACCCGATGCTGGCCAGCGCTCAACGCGCTTGCCGTCAATCTCATACGCAACGCAGAGCAGAATCTCAGGAATGCCCGAGAGCACGTCGAGCTTGTTCAGCATGATGCTTGAGACACCATTCAACTCAACGGCGTAGCGGAGCGGCACAGCATCGTTCCAGCCGACACGGCGACGGCGACCTGTCGTCGTGCCAACCTCATGGCCGGTGACGGCAATGCGCTCGCCGATTGCGTCGGTGAGCTCGGTGACGAATGGGCCCGAACCGACACGCGTGGCATAGGCCTTCATAACGCCCATCACCTCGTCAATCTGGAGCGGAGCAATGCCACCGCCAGTTGTGGCGCCACCCGCGATTGGGTGTGATGAGGTGACGAATGGATAGGAACCGTGATCAAGGTCAAGCATCGCCCCCTGGGCGCCCTCGAAGAGGAGGTGCTCCTTACGGGCGTAGGCACGCTGGACGAGGTCGTTCGTGTCAGCGATGTGTGGACGGAGTCGCTCGCCCCAGGTGGCAATCAGTGCGGCCACCGCATCTGCGTCCACCGCGTCGGCATAGTCGGTGGCACCAAGCGCAGCGAGGAGTGCACGTTTCTCTGGAAGTACTCGCGCCAGTCGTGCCGCCGTTGAGGCTGGATCAAGGAGGTCTTCTACCCGGAGGCCGAGCCGAGCGGCACGATCCTCATAGGCGGGACCGATGCCGCGCTGGGTGGTGCCCACCTTGTCTCCGGCGAGTGCACTCTCACGGGCCTTATCGAGCGCCACGTGATACGGCAGGATCAGGTGCGCTGCGTGGCTGACGCGCACCTTAGAGATGTCGATGCCGCGGCTGATCAGCCCGTCGAACTCCCGAATGAGCGTGGCGGGGTTGACGACCACCCCTGGCCCGATGATTGGGGTGATGTGCCCATAGAGGACACCCGAGGGGACCAGGTGCAGCTTGAAGGTGTCGTCACCGATGACGATGGTGTGGCCAGCGTTATCGCCGCCCTGGTAGCGAACGACCGTCGAAACCTGCTCGGCGAGGAAGTCGGTGGTCTTCCCCTTCCCCTCGTCGCCCCACTGGAGTCCGACGATCACGCTCGCAGGCATAGCCCCTCGCTCTCGGCTAATTGGATGCTGCCGGGCAACGCACGGCGGGGGGATCGTACCCCCTCGCCGCCCCGATCGGGAGCCCCGCGGCACGGCCGAGGTGCGATGATCTGCCGACGATGTTGAACCCCCCAGTGATCCTCTGGTTCCGCCGAGACCTTCGCCTCGCCGACCACCCCGCCCTGGTCGCGGCAGTGGCGGCGGCCAAGGAGCGCGGCGCACCCCTGCTGCCGATCTTCATCTGGGAGCCAGGCCTTATCGCTGGCCCCCGCGCCAGCGCCAACCGCACCTGGTTTCTGCGTGAGAGCGTCACAGAGCTCGCCACCAGCCTGCGCGCCCTCGGCTCGGATCTCATCGAACTGCAGGGGCCAGCTGCAACGGCACTCCCGCGACTAATTGGCGAACTGCGCGCCGCAGGCGATGTCGGCGACATCGATCTCTTCATGACGCGCGACCACACCCCGTTTGCGCGAAAGCGCGATCGCTCTGTTGCGGAACTACTCGCGCCACTCGGCGTGCAGGTGCACGCGAAGCGCGGCCTCGTGGTGGTTGAGCCAGAAGAGCTGCTCACCGGTGGCGGCACACCATACGGCGTCTACACGCCGTACTTCCGCCGATGGCTCGAACAGGTAGACGCCAGCGCACCGCTGCCAGCGCCAAAAAAGCTTCCACCACTACCAACACCAACTCCAGCCTCCACCGTTGATCAGGCACTTCTCGATGCGCACGCGGTGCCAACCGCACAGGTCGATCAACTCCCCGTACCAGGTGAACGCGCAGCGCGCGCGCACGCAGATGCATGGCGACGATCGGTGAGTGAGTACGCGAATCGACGCAACACGTTGGCCGACACCACTGGCACGAGCCACCTCTCTGCGGCGCTACACATTGGACTCCTCTCGCCGCGCGAACTTGTTGCGCGACAACTCCCACTTCCGCCGATGCAAGAGAGTGAACGCTCAGGTGAACGACTCTGGGTCAGCCAGATCGCCTGGCGCGACTTCTACACACAGGTGCTCTGGCATGCACCACATGCGGCGCGTAGCGCGTGGCGTCCAAGCTACGACGCAATCAAATGGAGCAGCGACCAGCGCCTACTCGAGGCGTGGAAGAGCGGCACCACGGGCTACCCAGTTGTTGATGCAGGGATGCGCCAACTTGCAGCGACCGGTTTCATGCACAATCGCGCGCGCATGATCACCGCATCGTTCCTGACGAAAGATTTACTGATTGATTGGCGTGAGGGAGAAGCGCACTTCTTGCGACATCTCGTTGACGGCGACATTGCTGCGAACAATGGCGGCTGGCAGTGGTGCGCGGGGAGTGGCACCGATGCGCAGCCATACTTCCGCATTTTCAATCCGGTGACACAAGCGGGGAACTTTGATCCCGATGGCGAGTATGTGCGCCGCTGGGTGCCAGAGCTTGCCGCCCTGCAAACGCCAGCGATCCATGCGCCATGGGCGCATCCGAAGGCGCTCGATGTAGCGGGCATCAGACTCGGTGAGCAATATCCGGAACCGATCGTCGATCACGCCGAGGCGCGACAACGAACACTTGCGGCATACAGCGCGGCGCTCAAGCCAGAGCGCAGCTGACAACTGTGGGTGGTGCACGACGCGAACCACGGCAGCCACATCGCCCTCCAAGTGAGCGCCTCGAGAAAATCTGCGCGGTGTGTGGTCGACCGTTCCAGTGGCGCAAGCGCTGGGAGCGTGTCTGGGACGAGGTGAAGTACTGCAGCGACGCGTGCCGTCGCCGACGTTCGTAGGGTGAACCACCTCGTTGTCTTAGGGGATCAACTTACCGACCAGGTTGGTCCACTTCGCGCGCGTCTCGATGGCAGCGCTAAGTTCGCCGATCCAATCCTTGTCCTAGAGATCACGGGCGTGCGGCACGAGGCACGGCATGTGCAGGCCGTGGTGCTACAGATCGCGGCGCTGCGAGGGTTTGCCGCAGATCTTCAGGAGCGTGGGGCTCCAACCGAGGTCATCCAGGCGCCCACGCTGCGCGAAGCGCTCGATGCTGCCCACGAGCGGTATCGGCCGACCGGCATCACCCTGATGGACCCTGCGCAGCCACAAGACCTTGAGGCGATTCAGGCGTGGTCAACGGCCACCGGCATCCCCGCGGAGGTCGTCGAGAACCAGCTCTGGCTCACCACCGTGACTGAATGGGAGGCGTTCAAGTCAGGCCGAAAAGAGCTCCGCATGGAGTACTGGTATCGACGTGTGCGGAGTGCGCGTGGCTGGCTGATGGAAGAGAGCGCGGGGAAGAGCGAACCGATTGGCGGCACCTGGAATCTCGACAAGGAGAATCGGAAGCGCCTCGCCCCTGGCACCGATGTGCCGAATCCACCTTATGGAACAGTCACACCACTCGTACAGTCGGTGATTGACGAAGTACTTGAAGAGTCCTCAATCCTCTTTGGCGAGTCAGCCACGCTCATCTGGCCGACAACCCGGCGCGAGGCGCTCGCTGCACTCAACGCCTTTTGCGACGAGCGGCTGGAAAACTTCGGCCCATACGAAGACGCCATGTCAAAAGAGCATGAGCATCTCTTTCACTCGCTCCTATCGCCAGCGCTCAACCTTGGTTTGATCACGCCTGCCGAAGTCTGCGAGCGTGCACTACAAACGTATGCCACCCGATCGAGCGAAATCCCGCTCTCAAGCATTGAAGGATTCATCCGCCAGATCCTCGGTTGGCGCGAATTCATGCGCCACGCATATCGTGAGTACTGGAGGGAGTGGCAGACCGACAATGGCCTTGACGCCCACGAGGACTTACCAGAGCTCTACTGGTCGGGAGAGACAAAAATGGCCTGCATGTCACGCATCGTCACAACGCTGCAGCGAACGGGCCATGTGCACCACATCGAACGCCTAATGGTGCTGGGAAACTTTGCCCTTCTCTTTGGCGTGCAGCCGCAGCAGGTTGACGCTTGGTTCCTGGAAGCGTTCGTTGATGCGCTGCCGTGGGTGGTTACACCAAATGTCGTGGCCATGAGTCAATTTGCGGATCTCGGTCGCATCACGAGCAAGCCGTACATCTGTGGCGGCGCATACATCTCGCGCATGGGCGATGACTGCAAATCATGTTTCTACAACCCAACAGAATCGGTGGGCGAAGAGGCTTGTCCGTTTACCACCCTGTATTGGGAGTTCATTGATCGTCACTCCGCACGGTTCGCAAAGAACCCACGCATGGCAACGCAGGTGCGCTCTTGGTCTGCTCGGCCCGAGAGTGCTCGCAAAGAGATTCTGGTTCGAGCCGCTGACGTGCGCAGCCGCGCCAAAGCTGGTGATCTGTGAGTCGTGCAAGCAGTCTTCCGTGGCAGCGCATTGTCACCATCTACGTGCTAGTGCAGTTTGCGGAGATCTTCGGGGTCGCCATGATCTATGCCTACCTACCGCTTGCACTCGAAGGGGCTGGCGTACCACTGGGTGATATCGCGACGGTGTCGGGTGCAGCGACAGCTGGCATCTTCATCGTCGGCGCACCGCAGGTGCCGATATGGTTGGCCATCGCCGAGTTGCGATCGCGTCGACTCGTCATCGTGCGCAGCGGGCTGATCGCCCTCGTCGCGCTCATCGCCTTTGCCCTCGCCCAAGAGGCGTGGCAGCTGATCGGCGCAACGCTCGCCCTCGGCTTTTGGCTTGGCAACACCGGCGTGATGCTGGCAACGATTCGCGAGGTCTCGCCAGAGCACGCACGCACCAGGTCGATCGCCCTCTTTAGTGCGGCGGCACCGATGGGCTTCGCGCTGGGGCCACTCCTCGCCGGCGCAATGATTGATGGGCTCGGCCTCTCGCTCGCCGCACCGATCATGGTCGCGGCGCTGCTCAACGCCGCACTCATCGTGGCGAACATCGTGGCAATCCCCGACGTGCGTCCGCACTACCCGCCGACAGGGGGTGTCCTTGAAGTGGCCCGCCGTGGCCTGAGCGAAGTCTTTGCCGACCGCAGGATTCGTGCGGGGTATCTGGTGCTTGGCCTCGCCATCGCCGGTGAGCGCATGCTCCGCCCCGTCTTCCCGCTGCGGATCGCCGAGGTGGTGATCGGCCCCTCCATTACGGGGATCGCCGAACCGCTTGCCGCCCCTGGTGTGGCGGGTGCCGTCGGCTTACTCACGGGGCTCTCGGCACTGGGGGGTGCCCTCCTTGCGCCGCTCCTCGCCACACGACTCGTGCCTCGTCTCGGCATCCCGCGCGTCATGGCGGTTGGCTTCGCCGCCGCCGCCCTTGCAGCGGGGGCAATGATTGCCGTCTCAACGGCGCTCGGCCTTGCCCTCTCGAACACGCTCCTTGCCGCGGCCTCGGCGCTGTTGCAGGCAATGGTCTTCACCTGGCTGGCCAACTCCGTCACCGAACGCCGTCGCACCGCCGCGCTCAGCCTGTCGCTCTTCCCCTTGTATGCGGGTGCCGTCGTTGGTCCACTGATCTCCTCTGGCGCAACCCTCATCGGCACGCCACGCCCGGGCGATGCCCTTGCCCTCACTCCAGTCTTTCTCGGCTCGGTGCTGCTCCTCACACTCGGAATCGTTGCCGTGCGTCGCCTCCCCGCGGGAGACCGCAGCGCGCGCTAGTCTGCGTACATGAAGCAGGTAGAGAGCGTTCTTGGTCCAATCAGCTCGGCAGACCTTGGTCTGACGTTGACTCACGAACATCTTTTGAACGATGTCCTCTCGTGGTGGCATCCGCCACTCGATGATTCACCACGATCGCGCGAACTCGTCGATGAGAAGGTCTCCATCAGCAACATTTGGGAGCTCAAGCACGATCCGTTTATCAATAAAGACAACTGCTCCATGCAAGACATTGAGCTTGCCATCAAAGAGGTGCAGCGCTTTGTTGATCAGGGTGGCAAGACGATCATCGAGACGAGCGCCGACGGCAACGGCCGCAGCCCCGAAGGGCTTGCCACGATCAGCAAACGAACCGGGCTCAACATCATCATGGGAACGGGCTACTACCTTGACGGTTCGCAGCCGGAAGAGAACGATGCGAAGAGTGAACACGACATTGCTAACGAACTGATCCGCGACATCACCGAAGGAGCGCGCGGCACCAAGGTCAAGTCGGGAATCATTGGTGAGATCGGTGTCGGCAGTGAGTTCACCGCGCGTGAGCGAAAGTCACTCGCTGGCGCATGCATCGCACAGCGTGAAACGCATCTCCCAATGCAGGTGCACATGCCGGCCTGGTTCCGCTACGGCGATGAGGTGCTTGACTTCTGTGCATCGCGCGGCGTACCGATGGAGAGCATCGTGCTCTGTCACTCCAATCCAAGCGGCGATGATCACGAATATCAAACGCGTCTACTACGACGCGGTGCCTATCTGCAGTACGACATGATCGGCATGCAGGTCTTCTACGCCGACCAGCAGGCGTCGTGCACGAGCGATGAAGACGACGCGCGCAACATCGCCCGCCTGGTGCGTGACGGATTCGGCGAGAAGGTGCTGATGTCGCAAGACATCTTCCTCAAGAGCCTCCTGCGCTCCTACGGCGGCCCAGGCTACGGGCACATGGTGGAGTTCTTCCTGCCACGACTCGCTCGGCACGGCGTGCCGCTCGAGCAGGGGATCGCGATGATGACGGCGAACCCGCGCCAGCTCTTCGAATCGGCAAGCTAGTCACTATGGTCAAGATTCAAACGGTCGCTGGCCAAATTGAGAGCGCCGACATGGGCCTCACCCTCACGCACGAGCACCTACTCGGCGACGTGACCTCATGGTGGCATCCCCCATTTGACGATTCACCGCGATCGCGCGAACTCGTCGACGAAAAGGTCTCTATCAGCAACATCTGGGAGCTCAAGCACGACCCGTTCATCAATAAGGACAACCTCATTGTTCAAGACGTCGAACTTGCCATCAAAGAGGTGCAGCGATTTGCAGACCAGGGCGGCAAGACGATCATCGAGACGAGTGGCTATAACGATGGTCGAAGTCCCGAGGGGCTTGCCACGATCAGCAAACGAACTGGGCTCAACATCATCATGGGCACGGGCTACTACCTTGACGGTTCACAGTCCGAAGCGAACGACGCCAAGAGTGAACGCGACATCGCTAACGATCTCATTCGCGACATTACGGAGGGTGCACCTGGCACCAAGGTGAAGTCGGGAATCATTGGTGAGATTGGTGTTGGCAGTGAGTTCACGGCACGAGAACGCAAGTCACTTGCCGGTTCGTGCATTGCCCAGCGAGAGACGCACCTACCGATGCAGATCCACATGCCGGCCTGGTTCCGCCTCGGCGACGAGGTGCTCGACCTCTGCGCGGCACACGGTGTGCCGATGGAGAGCATCGTGCTCTGCCACTCCAACCCAAGCGGTGACGACTACGAGTACCAGACGCGCCTGCTCAAGCGCGGCGCCTATCTGCAGTACGACATGATTGGCATGCAGGTCTTCTACGCGGATCAGCAGGCCTCATGCACGAGCGACGAAGACGATGCGCGTAACATTGCACGCCTGGTGCGCGATGGATTCGGCGAGAAGGTGCTGATGTCGCAGGACATCGGCTTGAAGACGCTGCTGCGCTCATACGGCGGCCCAGGCTACGGCCATTTGGTCGAGTTCTTCTTGCCGCGACTCGCCCGGCACGGCGTGCCGCTCGAGCAGGGAATTAGCATGATGACCGCGAGCCCACGTCGGCTCTTTGAAGAGGCAAGCTAACCACGTGGTCAAGATTCAAACAGTCACCGGCGAGATCGAGAGCGCCGAGATGGGGCTCACCCTCACGCACGAGCACCTTTTCAACATTGTCACGCCGTGGTGGCATCCGCCCTATGACGACTCGGCTCGATCCAAGGAGCTCGTTGACGAGAAGGTCTCCATCAGCAACATCTGGGAGCTGCGCCACGACCCATTCCTCAATAAGGACAACTGCGCACTTGATGACATTGAGTCCGCCATCGTTGAGGTGAAGCGTTTCGCCGCCCAGGGTGGCCGCACGATTCTGGAGGCCTGCGCCGACAAGGGGAACGGGCGCGACCCTGAGGGGCTCGCACGCATCAGCCGCGAGTCGGGCTTGAACGTCGTCATGGGGAGCGGCATCTTCTTGGATCCCGTGCACGGGCCAGAGCACCTCGATGGCAGCGTGCGCGAGATCGCCGACCGCATCGTGCGCGACCTTACCGTTGGCGCTCAGGGGACGAACATTCGCGCCGGCTTCATCGGCGAGATCTTTGTTGGTCAGCCGTTCACCAACCGCGAGCGCAACTCGCTCGCCGGTGCCTGCCTCGCGCAGCGCGAGACGGGTGTGCCAATCCAGATCCACATGCCAGGCTGGTATCGCCTTGGCGACGAAGTGCTCGACTTTGTTGCCGCGCAAGGTGTGCCGATGCAGAGCGTGGTGCTCTGTCACTCCAACCCGAGTGGCGACGATTACGAGTACCAGACGCGCCTCCTGAAGCGCGGCATCTATCTGCAGTACGACATGATCGGCATGCAGGTCTTCTACGCCGACCAGCAGGCGCCCTGCACCAGCGACGAGGATGACGCCCGCAACATTGCGCGTCTCGTGCAGGCCGGCTACGGCGACCGTGTTCTCATGTCGCAAGACATCTTCATGAAGATCCTGCTGCGCGCCAACGGCGGGCCAGGATACGGACATATCGTGGAGTTCTTCTTGCCGAGGCTGGCACGCCACGGGGTGCCGCTCCAGCAGGGAGCCGCGATGATGACGGATAATCCGCGTCGGCTTTTTGAAGAGGCGCGTTAGCGCCAGAAGGGGGAGCTCATGGGAAAGCGCGTTCTGCTCGTTGGGGAGTCGTGGGTATCTGAGGCAACGCACTACAAGGGGTTTGACTCCTTCACCAGTGTCACTTTCCATTCTGGTGCCGATTGGTACAACGGCGCCCTTCGCTCCAAGGGCCACGAGGTTGAGCAGATGTACGCGCACGACGTGCCAGCAAAGTTCCCACACACCGCTGCTGAACTGAGCAAGTACGACGTCATCGTATTGAGCGATATCGGCACCAACTCATTCTTGCTCCCAATTGAAACGTGGCTGCAGGGGAAGTCGACACCGAATCGCTTGAAGCTCCTCGCCGAGTGGGTGGAGAACGGCGGCGCGTTGATCATGGCCGGCGGCTATCTCAGCTTTCAAGGATTTGAAGCGAAGGCCCGCTTCGCTGGCAGCGCCGTTGAGCGCGTGCTTCCAGTGACCTGCCTCACCCACGACGATCGCGTTGAGGCACCAGAGGGTGCGCAGCCAGTCATCGCTGATGCAAGCCATCCAGTGCTTGCCGGTGTTCCTGCCGGCATGCCTGCACTACTCGGTTACAACAAGGTGGTGCTGAAGCCTGGTGCAACGCTTGTTGCCTCAGTCGGCGGCGATCCACTCATTGCTACCGCACAAGTTGGCAAGGGTCGATCCCTCGTCTGGACGTCAGACATTGGCCCTCACTGGTGCCCAGAGCCATTCGTGCAGTGGAACGGTTTCGCTCCGCTCATGTCCAACATGATTGATTGGGTCACGGCGAAATGAATTTTGCCGAGCGCATTGCCGCGTATGAGGCGGCGACGAAGGCGTTCGAGGATCAGGTCGCCGCACTCGATCGACTGAAGCTCGACGCGAAACATCCAGAGGGATGGTCACCACGTCAGGTGATCCATCATTTGGCTGATAGCGAGGCGCAGTCGTACGCACGTCTGCGACGCCTCGTTGCTGAGCAGGCTGGCTCCATCATTCAGGGGTACGACGAAGGCGCATGGGCGGTGAGTCCAGCGCTGGGCTATGAGACCGACCCCATTGAGACACCCCTCGCAGTGTTCTCGGCGGTGCGAGCAGGCTCACTCGCCGTGCTGCAGCACCTTGAAAACAAAGATCTTGCGCGCTATGGAGAGCACACTGAACGCGGCAGGTTCACGATCGCTGACTGGCTTGCGGGGTACACAAAGCACCCTCTCGACCACGGCGAGCAGCTCGCCAAGGCGCTGCGCGGGGAGCTCTAGGCGGGGAACCGATCTCACCCCTCAG
>Ga0315906_10002885_pt1 | contig 23347 bp, 14 predicted proteins | sample LakEriMetagenome_4_FD_203526 | JGI IMG/M metagenome (GOLD analysis project Ga0315906, IMG submission 203526) | Freshwater fungal communities from buoy surface, Lake Erie, Ohio, United States - Buoy 2 MA122 | ecosystem: Environmental > Aquatic > Freshwater > Lake > Lake biofilm | place: USA...
ATTCTTTTTGTACTTGACGTTTTGCTTTTAATTACAATCGGTAAAAAGCCTATTTTCAAAAGGAATTTCAATGAACGATTGAATTTGGGAGATGAGAATCCCATTAAGATATCAATCGAAAATAAGTCAGGTTTTCAACTTTTCTTTGAATTGAATGAAGGTTTTCCAGATTTTCAGCAAGAACGATCAAAGCAATTTCACGGAATACTATCAGGTGGTTCTGCGATTGAATTAAAGTACAACGTGATTCCCAAGAAAAGGGGAATTTATAGTTTCAACGATGCTTTTCTTTTCTTGAAAACATTTATTGGTTTGGCTGAACGAAGAATTATTTATCCGAATAGTGATTCTTTTCAAGTCTACCCGTCTGTTTTACAAATGAAAAAGTATGAATTACTCGTGTTTCAGCAACAAAAAACAGCGACTGGAATAAAGCGCATTCGTCGACTCGGAAATGCAAAAGAATTCGAGCAAATTCGAAACTACGTGCAGGGTGACGAGTTAAAAACGGTAAACTGGAAAGCCACTAGCCGAAGAATGGAATTAATGGTCAATCAATTCCAAGAAGAAAAGTCGCAGCACGTATATTGTATAATTGATAAAAGCAGAACGATGCAATTGGAATTTGAGGGATTGAACATCCTCGATTATTCGATCAATTCAACCTTGGTTTTTGCGAATATTTGTTTGTTAAAGGGAGATAAATTTGGTCTTTTTACCTTTTCAGATAAAATTGGGACTCAAATTCCTGCGGATAGCAATAGCGGTCAGATGCGGATGGTTATGGAAGCACTTTATAACCAAAAGACCAAGTTTCGTGACGCTAATTTCGAGTTGCTTCAAACAACCGTTCGTCAAAAAATTAAAACGCGTTCGATGCTTTTGTTATTTAGCAATTTTGAAAACGAATTTGCGATGCGACGAGCACTCCCATATCTGCAACAAATCAACAAAAAGCATTTGTTAATACTTGTATTCTTCCAAAATTCGGAATTAAAAGATTTAGCCTATTCGAATCCATTGTCATTGAATCAACTTTATAATGGTATCATAGCCGAACGAATGATTACTACGAAAGCTCGAATGGCACGAGAATTAAAGCAATACGGCATTCAAACAATTCTCACCTCCCCTGAAGAATTATCAGCAGGAGTAATCAACAAATATCTTGAGTTGAAGGCCAGGGGGAGTGTTTAATCTTAAGATTTCTCTCATTTAAATTAAAGGAAATTGAATTTTTATAATCTTTAAATTATACGTATATTTGATTTGTTATTTATACGTATGAATGCAAAATTAACCTTATCCATCGAAAGTCAACTCATCCATGAGGCAAAGAAAGTAGCAAAGAAACATGGTAAGAGTTTGTCGAATTTAATTGAGCAATATTTAAAGTCGCTTACCGCCCCCGCTACTAATATAAATGAGGAAACATCTGCTTTGATTAATCTCAAAGGAAGTTTTTCGGATCCAAGAATCACAGATAATGATAACTTGATCAGTGCGTTGAATAAAAAATATATGCACTAATGAAGCGCGTTTTATTCGATACGGATGTTTTATTGGATTTTCTTTTTGACCGAAAACCATTCTCGGATCACACGTTAAAACTGTTATTGGCATGTCAGGATAAAAAAATGATTGGGTTTCTTACTCCGGTAATTTTTTTAAACATGTATTACATCCTACGACAGCAAGCAAGTCATGTTTACGTCAAAGAAAAACTGGATGTGTTGTTATCCATTTTGCGTGTACTACCAATGAGTGAACAAACCGTTCATTTGGCAATAAATTCATCCTTCAAAGATATGGAAGATGCCTTGCAGTATTTTAGTGCTTTAAAAAATGCTAATGTGGATGCAATTCTAACTCGAAACACAAAAGATTTTAAGAAGTCAGCGATTCCGGTTTTCCTTCCTTCTGAATGGATTGCGGTGATGGATATTGCTTGAGGTCTTACTTTTTTTTGCCAAAGCAGAAAAAAAGTAACACCATGAAGTAGAGCGAAGCTAAAAAACTGCATTTCAACTTTCATAAAGCATTTCCTAAGGAACACTCAGTCTTATCGCTACGTGCCTGCCTGCCACAGGCAGGCTCAGATTTTCGTTAACGATATATGAAAGTTAAGGTGGGAGGATACTGTTTTTTACATGTATTAATTAATTTCAAAACTCAAATTTTGTACTTTTGAAAAAACTCAATTTTGACTACCAAGGATAAAATAATTGAATTGCTTAAATCTCACAAATCAGAACTTTCGAAATTTGGAATTCGAAATGTTGGTTTATTTGGTTCGTACATTCGAAACGAGCAATCCAGTCAAAGTGATATTGATTTGCTTATTGATTTTGAACCTGATAAGGAGAACTTTGATAATTTGATGGCGGTGTATGACTTATTCGAAAAATTATTTTTAGATGAAAAAGTTGAAGTGGTCACAAAAAATGGCCTAAGTCCTTATATCGGGCCGAAAATATTAAAGGAAGTTAAGTATGTCTAAAGATTACTTAGAATACCTAAGACACATAAAGGATGAGTGTTCGTTCATTATTTCAGTTAGCGGGCATTTAAATTTCAATGATTTTAATAATGATGAAACTTTAAAACGTGCTATTGTTAGGAGTTTGGAAATTATTGGAGAAGCAACCAAAAAAATACCTGCCGATATTAAAGTGAAGTGGAACTCAATGCAATGGAAAAATATGGCAGGAATGAGAGATCGTTTAATTCACGACTACATGGGTATTAATTACCTAATTGTGTGGGATGTTGTAAAAAACAAAATACCAGACATTCATGAACAAATATCAAAATTTCTTAACAGAAAGAAATAGATACTTTACAATTAAGTGATTTTTCCTAGCGCTAGAACTTTTATGTTTTCCTCCTCGATGGACAGGCGTTTTTTGGGGTGATACCAAAAAATGAAAACCAAGATTATTTCTTCTCTTACTTTTTTTTTCCGTAGCAGAAAAAAATGCCCCGCAAGAATTTGCGAGGCATTTCGACTTTGTTAAACGCTTATTATTTCACAGCGTGACGAATCACTTCCGTTGATTTTGAACCGTTGATGATGTTAATGAAGTAGATACCCGGAGCGAGTGTTTCATTCACTACAAACATATTAATTCCATCTTTCAATTCAACATCGATTTTGTTTACAATTGTTCCTTTTGAATCAACGATATTTAGCGTTCCGCTTCCAAATAATTCTTTGTTATTGACGATCACCTGGAAAGCTTGACCTGATGGGTTCGGGAAACTTGAGAAGTATCCTTTCACAACCTCACTGCATGACACGTTGATCGGTCCATAAACTTTGGATTTTCCATCAACATCGAATTGAATCAATCGGTAGTAGTTGTCACCTGTGTTCTTAGCATTATCAATTGCGCTGTAAACAAGTTCTTGGTTGCTATTTCCTGCAGATGGAAGCGTCGTTAACAACTGCCAGTTTTCACCATCTCTGGATTCTTCCAAATCAAAATGAGAGCTATTGTGTTCAGAGGCTGTTTTCCATTCGATTGCAATTTTATCTTCGTCGCAATTTCCGGAGAATGAAGTTAATTCGACAGGAAGTGGATTAAAGTTATCCCCAGCTCCATTGAACCAACTAAAGCCAGTTACACCGGTTTCTTCCAACAAATAGTCACCTGTTGCCGTTTGAGTTTGTCCTCCGCCTTGCGTTCCTGCTAACACCCATGTGCTATGATCAGGACCTTTGGAAGAGATAATTCTCAATCTTTCAGGTGCCGTAATGTAGCTACCATCATTTGTGCTTGGCATGTTCATCCGTAATTTTAGGGTGTATGGGGTAGTATTCATTGCTTGATAAGCTTGGCCAGCCGCATTATATGGGGTGATATCCCAATAACCTTCTTCCTCGTAATTTTGAATGTATTGAGTTGGAGTCCAAATTGGCAAGCCGTTATAACCAACTGAATTCGAACCAACTTTGTATTCAGCAATGATATAACCACCCGCGCTTGGTGCCGTCGTAAAGTTCACTTGTGCATAGCGATTCATTACTCCTTTAGCAACACCTGTCCAAGGATTGGTTGTTGATATATTGCCACCAACAGGAAAGATTCCACTTGCTTGAGATGAGTTCGTTCCAGCTGCAAACCATCTTTTCATTGGACCTCTAACTGTTCCCGCAGTCCATGATACCGATCCTACAGTTATAGCACTTGTTCCAACTTCAAGAACATTTGCAGTAGATGTGACTATATCACCAGATGTCATGGTTAGAGTTCCTGAAACTCTAACCGGTTTATCCAACGTTATTATACCTGCCGCTTTATTTATAGTCATGTCTTGTATTGCAATTTGAGAAACTGTACCAGAAATATGCTGATCATTTGATCCTGTTAAAATAAATACTGCTGTGCTTGAAATTGGGCCGTTAACAACAACATCTCCAAAAGCCTGAGCCGGTGTAATCATATTCACAGTAGCGGTTCCAATTACCCTAACATCATTAAATTGTGATGATCCGTTATCTATTGATTGAGTAGCTGGACTATCACCGTTTAGGGCAACATACGTAGAATTATTAGAATTCTCACCAGGATCGAAGGTTGCACTGTTTGTCCAGTTTCCACCGATTATAATATTATTTCCATTGACGGAAAGGATACCAGCAGAATTCGTTAGATTACCTGTCATGGTTAAATCACTAAGTAACTGTAAAGTGCCTGCCCCGGTATGTTGGATATTTGAAAAATCCCCGCCTGTTTCCATTGAGAGCGTTTGAGAACCAGATGCTTTGTTGAAAATCACACTTCCTGAACCTGGTGTTAATCCATTCATAACTGAATTTAAATAATTTCCTCCAATTGTTAAGTTTATATTATTCAAAGCTAAGGTACCATCGTCATTGGTAATATTCCCAACAACCGTAGTGGCCGAATTCAACGTCAACGTTAGGGCGGAAGCACCAGAATGCGTTAAATTATTAAAGGTTGTAGCACCTGTGATACTTTGTGTTACGCCATTAAAGACAACAGTACCTGAATTATGCGTAAACGTTCCAGAATTCGAGAAGTTTTTAGCAATATTTAATGTTCCACTCGGTGCTGTTACACTGCCGGTTGTAATAGTGAAATCATCTTCAACATCAGCGTTATCGCTAAATGCCCACGCTCCACCAGTTCCATTAAATGTTACATCATAGAATTTACTAGTACTAGTAAGCGTTCCTGCTATTGTTTTGCCTGTGGTTGTTGCATTAAAGGTTACTAAGCCAGAGTTATTTGTAAATGTACCTGAATTGCTGTATGAACCTGTAATTGTAAGTGCTGCAGGGGCTGTAACAGAACCATTGGTAATCGTGAAATCATCGGCTGCTTCTGCATTATTACTGAACGTCCAACCTCCACCAACACCATTGAACACGATATCGAAAAACTTATTTGAACCCGTTAAGTTTCCGGCTATAGTTTTTCCAGTAGAAGTGGAATTAAAGGTAACGATACTATTATTGTGTGCATAGGTTCCACCAGAATTTGACCAGTTTCCTGAAACATTAAATGTTCCACTTGGCGCTGTTAACGTTCCACTTGAGAGTGTCATATTTGTTGTTGTAACTGTTCCGGATGCACCTGTAAATGTACCACCTGAAACAGTTAATCCTCCGTTTAGTGTTTGGGTTGCTGTTTTTGCTAGATACGTTGCTCCTGCAGGAACAGTAACTAAGTTGGTGACTGTCGAAGTGAATCCATTTGCATCATAGGTACCGCCACTCAAAGTCAAATTATTGCTAACTGTAATATTTGCATTTAATTTTGCTATTGGCGAATTTGTTGAATTCACAGTTAAATTGTAAATCGGAATTTCGGATGACAATAAGAAAGTTTGACTTGCGGTCGTGCTAGCATCTCCAACTTGAATAGTTCCACCAGAAATGGATTTCATACCAGCACCTGAGGCAATAAATATTGAATTATATGGAGTTGCATTTGTATTAGGTAAACGAATTATTAGAGTACCTCCAGAAATTGTTAAAGGGGAGGCTGCACTCATGTGAAAATTTGCCTGAGAGGCATTCGTGTTTCCTATTGTACAAAGGGTTATTGTTCCTCCTGATTGGTTAAATGTACCACCAGTATTACGAAGTCTACCTGTTACTGTTAATAAACCTCCTTGAATATCGCAAGTTGAACCTGATTGGTTCAATAATTCATTTCCTGTAGCTGTACCTACTGTAGCCGCTCCACTAATTAATCTAAACAAACCACCATTTGTTATGGAACCAGCACTTCCATTCAGGGTACCTCCATTTACCTCAATGCCCGCTGTTGATGGAATAGTTAGTGCCCCCCCAGGTTGAGCAGAAGCAGAAGCATGAGTTAATCTTAATAATCCATTTGTAAGTGTTAAAACTCCTGCCATACTCATAGGGCCCGTTGCTTCTAAAACTGTTGATATACTACTTCCTTTATTTACAGTTAATTTACTGAACGCAGTGGTAGAACTTCCGCTAATGGTAGTAGAACTCGATCCATTAAATGTAACTAATCCAGAATTGTGCGTAAAAGTTCCGTTGTTTACCCAATTCCCACTAACATTCATACCTGCAGCAACAGAAGTACCAGTCAATGTTTTTGTGCTGTTTATTGTTACGTTATTGAATGATGTCGCTCCCGTACCGCTTACTATAGTCGTTCCATTAAATGTAACTGTTCCGTCATTATGGGTAAAAGTAGCTCCGCTTGCGTAACTCCAATGTCCTGTTACTGTGAATGATCCACTTGGCCCCGGCGCCGTTAGTGTACCTGTTGTAATTGTAACTGCGGCTAAACTTAAATTTAAATTATTTGCATTAAATCCTCCTGCTCCATTAAGTGTGAATGCTCCACCAACAGTAAGATTATTTGTAAGTAAAGAAACGCCACCAGACGAATTAGTAATGCTTAAAGCATTACTGAACGAGCTCGAACCGATGTTTAAGTTTTGTGCTACGCTTCCATTTAATGTTACCAAAGCTGTTCCTTGAGTAAATGTTCCGCTATTGATGAAATCACCACCTACATTCAATATTGGATTATAGGTTGTCCCAAGATAAGTCGCTCCACTATTGATTGTTAAAGTTTTTGAGAGCGTGAGAGTTTGGGATGTTCCAGTACCAATTGTTTTGGAACCACCGGTCAACGTAACATTTCCATAATCTGTTCTACTTGTAACAGTTTGTGTTGCACTTGCATTATATTCAACAGTAGAAGAACTTCCTAAAGTTATTGTTGGTGTATAGGTTGACACCAAAGTCGCAGATCCTGAGCCACTTAAACCTGCAGTATTTGCTGTAATTAATGTACCATTAATATACCAAGTTTGACTAGCTGCAGCAGCTTTAATCAATTTAGTTCCGGCAACAAGTGTTGAACCAAGATCAAGAGTAATTTGACCCGTACCCGAAACACCGTAGAGCATAAGATCAGTTGAAAGAGTTAACGTAGTATTATTAGAAATTTGAACAGTGTTGTATATAAAGTTAGCAACTGCTGTTGTATACGAATTTGAATAAGTTGTATTGCCACCACCTGTGAAAGTTAATTTTGATACACCTGCTCCTGTTGTTGTAAATGTACTTGGAGATGTTTGTGTATAACTACCAGTGATATTATTTGTGTTAACAAGACCAGTTAGTGTACCTGCTGTAATTTGATTATCATAAGTTCCTCCAGTTAAACTGAATACATTGTAATTCATTGTAAATGCAACAGTTCCAGGGCTATTTGCCGTAAAAGTTCCTGCAGTTTGGCTAAAAGTACCTGTAACAGTCATTCCACTTACGGTATTTGTTACAGTACCTGTTGTCGTAAGATTCGGGAAAGTTGTAGCACTTGATCCTCCAATGGTTGTGGTTCCACTAAATAATACAGTTCCTAAACCAGAAATTGTCGCACCGTTGTTTGTCCAGTTGCCACTTGCAGTTAGTGTGAAACCGCTATTAATTGTTAAAGTTGTCCCACTATTTAATGTGATCGAATTACAAACTGCAGCTGCACCAATCGCGGGTTGGTTGCTTGCAGATGCAATGGTTACATTACTTGAAGCAGTAGGAACTTGTCCACAACTCCAGTTGCTTGCCGTATGCCAATTGGTACTTGTTGTACCCGTCCAAGTTGTATTATTGGATGTTGTAAACGCTGCTGTGCTTGTACTTACTGAGCTTGAACAACCTGTTGAAGTAAATGCAATTGCTGTAATATTTACAACATTTGCTGCACCTGCGGTAGCCAAAGTAGAAGTAGTAAATGTTCCAGTTCCAGGAGAACCTGCTGTAAAAGTCATGCTTGCAGTGGTTGAAGATACCGTATTTGTACCACTCACATTGTAAGTAACTGTATATGTTCCTGATTCCAAAGTTGTTGAAGAAACTGTTACAGTTGCACCTGCTCCTGAACATGATGATGCAGCAGAAGCAGCCAAATTAGATGTAAGTGGTTTATTGATAATCAATGTGCCTGTTGCCGTATTAGTTCCGTTTGTACAACCTCCCGTCATTGTTACTGTATAATTAAATGTTCCAATTTGAGATGGAGTACCACTTATTGTGGCAACATTTCCCGACCAATTAGTAGAAACTCCTGTTGGCAAATTACTGAAAGAAGCTCCTGTTGCTCCTGTAGTTGCGTAAGTAATATTTGTCATCGCAGTATTTTGACAAACTGTTTGAGCATCGGTATTTACGGCAGAGGTTCGCGAAATTGTATTGTTTGCGTTGACTGTAACCGTTATTGCGTTGGATGTAACAGAAGGAGTACATGTACCACTCACCACACAGTCGTAGCTTCCTGCGTCAGAAGTTGTAGGATTTGTTAATGTTAACGAAGCTGTTGTTACTCCACCGAACACCCCTCCATTTGAGATGTTTACCCCTCCTTTTCTCCATTGGTAGCCCAATCCAGCACCAGTGGCTGTAACGGTCATTGTTTGTGTACCTGTACCTGTACATGTTGCAGTTGGAGTTGAGGGTTGACCAGTAATTGCTGGAAGCGCATTAACAGTAAGTGTTCCATTGACATTTGTTGATCCATTCCAAGGACCTGCGTTAAAGCCTCCATAAATTGTACAACCATTGTACGTGAAACGCATTGTATAATAATAGGTTCCTGCAGTTAGTGAAGATCCAAAAGTTCCAACAAATTCATCATCGGAGATTTGTTGCGCATTAAAGGAAGCACTTGCCCATGTCCAACTACCTCCAGATGGATCTGAATTTGAAGAACTATAACCATACTGGGCTGTAATACCTGAACCTGCTCCTGCAGCCTCTGTAACTCCAGACTCGTATACTTTCCCATAAATACTAGCATTACCACCTACACAGATGGCTGCGGTTGACGGGAACTGTAAATTAGCCCAATCTAAAGTTTCGCTCACTGTTATCGTTCCAGTAAACGAAAACGCACAGTTTGAAGTTCCAGAGGTTGTATATGTATAGGTGTAAACTCCAGATGCTGAAGGTGTTCCACTTATTGTCAATACGCCACCACTTACCAAACCAGAGACTCCTGTTGGTAAAGAACCAGAAGTAAGTGTAGCGTTATTCGCCCCGTTTGCTAAAGAATAAGTAATGTTTGTAATCGCCGTTCCTTTACAAACCGTTTGAGCGTTAGTGCCCGCTGAAGAGGTGAGAGTTGCCGTTTGAGAAGCTGGAACAGTTGCTGTACCGTTTGTGTTGGTAGTCCCGTTGTATACTCCATTATATGCGCCATAAATTGGACAACCCGCATAACTATACCTGAAAGCATAGTACCAAGTACCTGTAGTAAGACCTGTGCCTAAATCTGCTCGAAACTCATCGTTACTTCCTGATTGGGTATTAAATGTTGCAGAAGTCCAGTTAGTCCAAGTATTTGGATTTGTATTTGTCGAACTCCATCCCAAGTCTGCTGTTAAACTTGCTCCTTGACCTGCAGCTTCGGTTGTACCAGCGCGATATACTTGACCATAAAAGGTAACTGGCGAACCACAAATTGATTGGGGTGAAGCAGGAAATTGAATATTACCCCAAGATGCTGGTGTAATTACCACATAGGCAGAAGAAGCCGCGCTTTCGCAACCACTTGTAGTTTGCTTAGCGGTTAGACTTTCACCTGCGTTGACAGATGATATGGTAATTGACCAATCTGTACCACTCCATGAAGCAGAACCGGACTGTATTTCCACACCACTTCTATAAATTTTAATTGTAGAACCATTAACGCCCGTACCAGAAATTGTTGTATTACCGGGACAAACGGGACCAGTGATTGAAGGTGCTGTTGGAATTGTGTTGACCGTAATGGTTCTGTTTGCAGTATTTTGACAATTATTAGCATCGGTACCAGTAATAGTATAGGTGGTTGTGGAAGAAGGCGTAAACGCGACGTTATTTGTTATACCTCCACTCCATGAATAGGATGAAGCACCTGAACCTGTCAGCGTAACATTTGCACCAGTACATACTGTACCATCATTATTTGAAGACCCTGAAGTTTCTGCAACACTTGAATTAACTGAAGGCAAAGAATTTACCGTAATAGTAACATTTGATGTGTTTTGGCAACCATTTGCAGCTGTTCCTGTAACTGTGTATGTTGTTGTTGTGGTAGCTGTAAAAGCCGTATTGTTTGTAATACTGCCACTCCACGTGTATGATGACGCACCTGAACCTGCAAGTGTAACGCTTGCCCCACTGCAAACTGTGCCATCATTATTCGCAGTACCTGAAGTTTCTGTAACACTTGAACTAACCGTAGGGCTAGAATTAATGGTAACAGAAGATGAAGCTGTGCTGACGCATTTACCACTTTCCGTTTGGGTAGCTGTTAAAACATCTGATGCTGCTAAGGTTGAAACTGTCGCCGACCAAGTGCCTCCTACTCCAACGGTAGCTGTACCTATAGAAGAACCTCCTCTAATTACACTTATTGAAGCCCCATTGACTCCAGTTCCAGAAACTGTTGTTCCTCCTTGGCAATAGGATCCTGTTATTACCGGTGAAGTACTTGTCGCAACAACCACCGCTGTTGAAGCTGCACTTAAATTTTTTCCACAAGCATTTGCTTTCGCTGTTATAGATTCTTCAGACGACAATGCCGATAAGCCCGATTTAGTCCAAGCACTAGAAGTTACTGTTGTTGTGCCTAAAGATGTACTACCTTTGAATACTTCTATAATTGTTCCATTTGCTTCGGTACTTGTACCACTTACTACAGTAGCATTTACACAAATAGGAGAAGTTACTACTGGTGTCGCCGATGTGCCAGAAAGCGCTGTCCATGAAATTACTACTTTACCAGCTCCGCCAGCTCCTCCTGCATTCGGTACCGTTGTTGTAGTAACATTAGCATTTTTTGAACCACCGCCGCCTCCACCGCCTGCGTTGCCTGCAGTACCTACTCCACCACCAGATGCAGATGCCCCGGCAACTCCAGCAACGCCACCAGTAACTACCGTAGCAGCAACCCCTGATGTAGTTGCGACTGTGAAATTACCTGGCGCTCCCGTTCCTGCACTTCCCGCGCCTGCGCCTGCAGCTGATGTAGTTCCAGAAACTACCGCTCCTGTTCCACCAAAACCTCCAGCATATTTCGTCGTACCCGTTGATGCAGCTGTTGTACCACCAGCGCCACCAGCGCCAGCATTACCTCCAACTCCTCCTGAACCTCCTGCAGCAACAACCGTTGTAGAGTTGAAAGAAGATGAACCTCCACTACCACCGTTACCACCGCAAGCAACACTTGCAGCACCTCCAGCACCAACAACAACTGTAATAGTAGAGCCCGGTGTAACTGCAATTGCTGTTGACGCAGCATATGCACCACCACCACCACCACCAGCTGAAGATCTTGCAGTAGCACAAGCACATGTGCCACCTGCACCACCCGCACCCCATGTCTGCACATTTACAGAACATACTCCATCTGGCACTTTAAATGTATAAGTACCCGCAGTTGTATAACTTAATGAAGTACCAGACGCCAATGTAGTTTGATTATTTTCAACACTATTTGATAATTTTTCACGGTAAGCAAATACTTTCCAATAATAAAGAGTAGAACTAAGTAACCCTGTTGCAGCATAACTAGTAGTGTTTGCCGCGGTTGTTGCAACAAATGAAAAATTTGTATTATCTGTTGATCTATATATTGCAAACCCTAACTCATCAGAGGAGTTATCAGTCCAATTCAGCGTATATGAAGTAGCAGCAATAGTGGAAAAAGTTAAGTTAGTTGGTTCTGTTGTAGCAGTGGGAGTAAATACATAGGATCTTCTTGAGCCGTCTGCAGCAGAATTTAAATTCGAAATTACTCCTGTAGCTGTAATTGCCGTATTTGCTGCCCAAGTTGCAGTTGAGGCTGTATTATTTGAATAATTAATTGCTGAAAACCTAGAATTAGCAGTAGCAGCATTATAAAACCCTACAGATGGTGTATTATTTGTTGCAGCTGCTACATCACAAGACATTGCACCATAAACAAATTGAACAATACCACTTGATTCGTATAATCTTACCTGCCACGTTGATGCCCCAGCAACAGCAGTTGCACTGTAAAATATTTGCATATTTTTGAATTCAATCACTAAACATCTATTCGGAGCGCTTCCAACTAGTTTATAATGCACTTTTCCTCCAGTACCGGTTCTAAGGTCAGCATTAAATGCGCTTATGTTTGGCAATGTTATCGATGGTGTAGACCCTGATAAAACATAAGTATTCGATGTAATAGCAGTTCCCCCAAGCCTAACGATTCCGTCTTCGTTAATTGAAAACTGAGTAAAACGAGTCCCCATAAACCAAAAATCCATCGACCCAGGAAAAGTTGTGGTCGTCATCACTGTTGCGTCTAAACCTGAAGCAATAGCTTGCGTTGTACCTGTTGACATATCTATAGCATTACTATTCAAGTCGGTAGCAAGTGAGCTAGTGGCATTTGTTGAGAAAGTGTAATTTACAGAAGAGGCTTGTGCCCAAACACCCCCAACTATCCCAAAAAATAGAATTAGCGAGGAGAGGAAAGTAAAGAGTTTAGTCCCGATAGCCATCGGGATCAGAATGGAGAATTTAGAATTGTTCTCATTCGATTCAGAACTCTTGTAGTTTTGTGTTGAGTAGTTGTTTTTCATGGCACTCGGTTTTTAGTTAAAATAGGATTATTAAATCAACATTTAATAAAACAATTACATTAAATTAATAATACTCTAATCGTTTAGTCTAGTTAAATGAATAAAATGGTAGAACAATTATATAATCACTAACATTTCATGAACATTTAATTTAAATACTTTTTTAGTTTTCACCAATACGCATTTTTATAAACATTTTTTAAACAGCTTAAAGAAAGCTGTGTAATTTCAATGTATTCCAATGCAATATAGCCTATAAAGTTACTAAAAACTCATTTGTCATACAAGTTTTTTAGTACATTTTTTCCGGGTACGGTTTGTGAGATTGAAAATAGTTCTCCCGGTGGTAGTTGTTTATTTCATTTGCTGCGACAAAGGTTGCCAATTGTTGCTGAAAGAATATAGTTTTAATTCGTGTGATCAATTAAAATACGTTAATTTTTGCAGAAGGGAATAAGGGTTTTTACTTAGGATTGCGGATTAGGGATTGCGGGTTGCAGATTGCAGATTGCGGATTGAGGGTTGCAGATTGCGGATTGAGGGTTGCAGATTGCGGGTTGCAGATTGCAGATTGACGGATTGCAGATGGCTGATTGACTTTCTTTCATTTCAACAATTCTAGTACCTTTCTCATTAAAAATAGAGAATTTATAAATCCAATTGTAAATTTGAGTGCTGGCAATTCCATAAAGCCTCGACATCTGACAAACACATATTGTTCCTTGTTCGTAATCCTTTACAATTTTACGCTTGAAATCCTCTGTAAATTTCCTCGGACTTTTTAATAATCTTACTTTTTATCCATTATAAATTGACTTTTTTCGGTCAACCTATTTCAGGGACATACAAGTTGAGGGTTGGGAGTTGACCTTCGGTCGGTAAAATTGCGGATTAGTTGAGGACTGAGGGTTAAGGGTTTAGGTATGAAAAAACGCAGTTTTAAAGATGAAAACAACCAGTTTACTTAACAGAATTATTTCGTATATTTTTTTTAAAAAATTGAAAACGGTAAATGGAACGCAATATCGTATTATACCGCAACAAAAACACGAAAGTAAATATCAATGTAACGTATCACAATGAAAATTTTTAGCTTACACAAAAAGCTATGGCTCAGTTGTTTGGCTGCAGCACAGATAATATTTCATTGCATCTTAAAAAATATTTTTAATGAACATGAATTGACTGAAAATTCAGTTGTCGAGGTTTTCTCGGTAACTGCAAATGATGGAAAAAATTACAAAACAAAATTCTATAACCTTGATGCAATCATTGCTGTGGGTTATCGAGTGAATTCAAAACAGGCCACACAATATTATAATTAAAGGAATTTTTCAGCGAGCAAGGATTATTTTTTCGTAGGGTTGGGATCTTCTACAAGTGCACCATCTGCTTCAAAATTCAATTCAAACTTTGGTGCTTTAATTTTATTAATTTCAGCCTGATTCATTTTTGAGTCTTCAGCAAAATGTTTTTGTAAATCAACTGAAATTGTATCCCAATATGCTTGTCCATGAAAATAGGCTATAGAACCAACTCGTGTGTTTTTGGGAATTAAAAAATGATCTTTAAAGCGAACGCGTAAGAGTTCTCCACTTTCTTTTTTAACTGTAACCCAACACCCAGCTGCCTGACAAACCTCAACAATTGGCGCTGTAAATGTAAATTCGAGCTTTTCAGGGTTTTGTTCAAACTGTTGTAGCATATCATTTAAATCGATAGAAGTTAAACTATCTACCGCTTTTGGCCCGTAGGATTTATAGGATTTTCCTGAATTTAAACAGGAACTAAAAAGAAAACTAACTATAATGAAAACAAAGAAAGAACGATTCACTTTAAGAAATTTTCATAAAAGTCGTTCACAAGGAAAGACTTTCCTTCTACAACAACATTTTGAATTTGATTAGCGGCAAGGAAGCGTAAAATTACTCGTCTATTCGAACTTGTGTTCTCAACCATCTTAATTGTTGCAACATGCAATTTTTGATCAAAATTAATAGTGAATGCATTTTTGTAATAGAAAGCATATTTCTCAATATCTTCCTTTATGCTTGTCTCAGGAAACCCCATTTCTATTAATCCACTTTCTACTCCTTTTACTAAATTGGCTTTGGAACTGCAAACAGCAGTAGAAGTACTTTGAGCATTAACTAATATTGCAGAACATACAAATAAAATAATCATAAAAAAAGATCTCATACAATTTCGTTTTAGTTTTACGAAGCTACAAAAAAAATCAGAACTTTACAAAGATGGTAGAATTAAAAAAGTGTTTAGCGTTGAATCGACTCGAAGCCGGATGTGATGAAGCCGGTCGTGGTTGTTTAGCCGGTCCCGTTGTAGCAGCTTCAGTAATTTTAAATCCGGAAAAGGAAATTCTTGGGTTAAATGATTCCAAACAAATTTCCGAAAAACGGCGACGAGCACTTTTTGATCTGATTATTAATAACGTTTTAAGTTATTCTATTTCTGTTGTTGATGAGCGAAAAATAGATGAGATAAATATTTTAAATGCAAGTATTCATGCGATGCATTTGGCTATTGATCAATTAGAAATTAGACCTGAATGGTTGCTTATTGATGGGAATCGTTTTCATGCATATCCCAACATTTCACACACCTGTATTATCAAAGGTGATGGTAAGTTTCAGTCAATTGCCGCGGCATCGATATTAGCAAAGACTTTTCGTGATGACTACATGTTTCAACTTCACGATCAATTCCCGGAATATAACTGGAAAAAAAACATGGGTTATCCGACGAAACAACACCGTGAGGCAATTGAAAAACACGGAGCCACGAAATATCATCGCAACTCCTTTAAATTACTTCCGGATCCCGTTCAATTAAGTATGTTCTGACAATATTACTTGATTAATCTAATGAACCTATCATTTTCGATGGATCAACGTACAGGTCATACTCTTCTGGGGTAACGTGACCCAATCCAACAGCTGCTTCTTTTAAAGTCGTTCCGTTTTTGTGCGCATATTTAGCGATTTCAGCTGCCTTGTAGTAACCGATTTTCGTATTCAAAGCTGTAACCAACATCAAGGAATTATCCAAATGTTGTTTTACCATCGGCAGATTTGCTTCAATTCCAACCGCACAATTGTCAGCGAAAGAAACGCACGCATCACCAATTAATCGTGCAGATTGCAAAACATTGTACGCAATTACCGGTTTAAAAACATTCAATTCGAAATGTCCATTTGAACCAGCAACCGCAACAGCCATGTCGTTCCCCATTACTTGAGCACAAACCATGGTCAAGGCTTCCGGCTGAGTTGGATTTACTTTTCCTGGCATGATTGATGAACCAGGTTCGTTGTCTGGAATGACAATTTCACCAATTCCACATCGAGGCCCTGAAGATAACATACGAATGTCGTTTGCTATTTTCATTAATGCTACAGCAGCTCTTTTCAAAGCACCAGATAATTCCACCATCGCGTCGTGCGCGGCCAAAGCTTCAAATTTATTTTTTGCCGTTATAAAAGGTAAGCCTGTAAACTCAGCAATTTTTTTCGCGACCAAAACGTCATATCCTTTTGGTGTATTTAAGCCTGTTCCAACAGCTGTTCCACCCAAAGCAAGTTCAGTAACAGCAACCAGCGCATTGTTAATGGCGCGAACCGAATTATCAATTTGTGCCACATATCCACTGAATTCTTGACCCAAAGTCAAAGGCGTTGCATCCATAAAATGCGTTCTGCCCGTTTTTACAACATCCTTGAATTGCTCTACTTTCTGTTGCAGCACGTTTCTCAAATGCAATAATCCCGGAAGTGTCGTTTCAACTGTTTTTTTGTACGCTGCAATGTGCATAGCCGTCGGGTACGTATCATTTGACGATTGTGATTTATTTACATCATCGTTTGGATTCAATACTTTTAGTTCATCCAACAAAGATCCACCGCTAATAACGTGCGCTCTGTTTGCAATTACCTCATTGCAGTTCATATTGGATTGAGTTCCTGAGCCTGTTTGCCAAATAACTAATGGAAATTCAGAATCGTGCTGACCGGTAAGAATTTCATCACAAACTATTGAAATTAGGTCTCTTTTCTCAGTAGGAAGAACACCTAAATCGCAATTCGCATGAGCCGCAGCCTTTTTCAAATAAGCAAAGGCATGAATTATTTCGATTGGCATCGAGCCTTCAGGACCAATTTTAAAATTATTTCTTGATCGCTCAGTTTGTGCTCCCCAATAACGATTTGCAGGTACTTTTACCTCCCCCATCGTGTCTTTTTCAATTCTAAATTCCATTTTTTGTTTTTTATTTGTTTTAAATTTTTAATTTTACATCGAAATCGTTCACAAAAATAATAGAAGATGAGCACTTTTGGAATTGTATTATTTCTTTTAATCGCCGGAATGGCATTTTGGATGTTGATTTTTTTAATGGGTTTCATCCTTCCATTTTGGATTACTCTAGGTTTATTCGAGCAACTGCGACCAAAAAGAATTTTTGAAGATAAGAATCCATCTTAAGTTTTTCCTACTCTAAATATTTCCTAGATTTTTGAATTGCTCTGCAAATTTTGCATTGACTTCTAACGTTTAATTTATTTATCAACATGGCTCGTTTTTTTCTTTTCTTTTTTCTTGTTAATACAATTGTCGCAACATCTCAAGATTGTAGTAAAATTTTTATATCCGAATACGTTGAAGGATGGGCGAATAACAAAGCGTTGGAAATTTACAATCCAACATCAACTCCTGTAGATTTAAGTCAATATTTTATTGCTCGTTATTCAAATGGATCCACTACTGCCACAGTTGCTAATTCTGTTCAACTTTCAGGCACGATAGCTCCACACGATGTTTATGTTGCTGTTTTGGATAAACGCGATCCAAATGGAATAGGTCAAGAAACACCAATTTGGGACTCTTTAAATGTCAGAGCAGATGGTTTTTATTGTCCGTCATACAGCACGAGTGCTGCATTTTATTGGAATGGAAATGATGCGTTATTATTAGCCAAAGGAACGCTTCCAGCTGATCCTTCTGTAACAATCAATCCTACAAATGTTCCTAATTTTGCTATCATTGATGTTTTTGGTAAAATTGGTGAAAATCCTGCCAATAATACAGGGTCATCAGCTGGAAATGATGGTGCATGGTCAACACAATTTCCATATAGCACTGGCGCAGGAGTTCTTGTTACCAAAGATCATAGTATGTTGCGTAAAGCTTCAATAAAGAAAGGTGTAACATTACCTGTTTCTTTCTTTGATCCACTTTTAGAATGGGATACAATTCCTGCGGTTACATATTTATTCGACGTAAATGGCGATACGCTCAAAGATGTAAACGGTAATTCAATTATTTTTGGAAATTGGTTTTCACTTGGTGAGCATTCTTGTGATTGCAATCCACTTCCTTGCACTATTGATTTATCGATTTCACCTACAATAAACACACAAAACTTAGGTGGAAATGTTATCATGACGGCCACAAGTTCAAATCAGAATTCAATCTATTTGTGGCAAAGTGATTTTGGACAAGGTTTTCAAACGCTCAATAACTTTGGGAATTATTCGGGAGTTAACACAAATTCCCTTTCAATTTCAAATGTTCAATTAGCAAATCACAATCAACCTTTTCGGGTAATCTCGCTTGCAGGAAACTGTGCAGACACCTCGAATGTATCATTAATTCAAATTACAGATACTTGCATTACGAATCTCACAATTTACGATACAATTACTACGAACATTACCATTTATGACACCTTAGTGTCGAATGTTTATGACACGATTTTAGTAACAATTAACGATACACTGTTTACTACCGTAACCGATACGCTCATCATAAACACCACCCTAAGTTTACCTGCCCCAAATAATGAAAACACGATTTTAATTTATCCCAACCCAGCAAGTGATTTCCTCACAATTGATAATGGGAATTTTAGTGCAATGGCGGGTTATAGTATTAAAATAACTAACAATGCAGGTCAACAAGTTTTTCAAAATGTGATTAATCAAGCGCAATTCAATATAGATTTGAGCACTTGGTCAGGAAATGGTTTATATTTTGTTCATTTCATTGATCCTCAAAATAATATAGTCACTATTCGCAAAATTATTTTGCAGTAGAATAATTATGTTAAGGGTCTGCTAAAACCGCAAATGGAAGAATCCAATTATCTAACAATAACTCAGCGTAAACGATTTCTTTTATCGATATGAATTCAAAAAGTGTTTAATTCTCAATGCGCTTTTTTGTTTGTTATCAAGAACCAAATCCATAATTCAAGAATGTCTTAAAATGTATTTGCGGACATTCTAATTATAGAATAATCATTATTTTTAGCGTCAATAACTCAAAAATTCGAAAATCTCAATTTGGACATTGAATCAAAGTCTAATTAGAATACGATTTAAAGAATATGAAAAAAGCATATAAAATAATCCCTTATTTCCTTTTGGCTATTCTGCTTTACTTTCCGATTTTTGGACACTTGGATACGCTTGTTCTTCGACAATATGATGAATCCCGATTAGCGATTAATGCCTTTGAAATGTTTAAGGATGGTAATTTCTTGGTTACTCATTTTGAAGGTAATCCAGATATGTGGAATACGAAACCTCCTATGATGATCTGGCTGCAAGTATTTTTTATTAACCTTATAGGTTTAGGGGAGCTTGCACTCCGATTACCCTCTGCCTTCGCTGCATTTTTCACATGTTTGGCACTATTAATCTTCTCCAAGAAGTATGTTAATTTTTGGTTTGGGTTTATTGCTGTTTTGGTTATGATTACTTCAGCAGGCTATATAAGTATACATGGAACAAGAACGGCAGATTATGACGCTCTGTTAACGCTGTTTACAACTCTTTTTACACTATTCATTTTTGTGTTTTTCGAATGTAAAAAATCCATATATATTTATTTAATCTTTTTATTCTGTGCTTGTTCCATTTTAACTAAAGGAATTGCCGGTTTGTTGTTTGCTCCTGGAATTTTAATATATATCGTACTTCAAAAACAACTAGTACCACTTCTTAAGAATAAACATTTTTACTTCGGTTTATTTTCATTTCTTACCATTGTACTTGGTTATTACCTAATAAGGGAATATAATAATAATGGTTATTTACAGGGTATTCAAGCAAATGAATTAGGGGGGCGATATCTTGAGATAAATGAAGGTCATAAGGAAGAATTTTTGTATTATTTTTCAAATTTGATCAACTATCGATTTGAATCATGGCACTTATTTATTCCTTGCGGTTTGATTATTGGATTCACTTCAAAACAACCCAATGTTCGAAAAATAACCATTTTTTCCAGCATTATGATCATTACTTATTTTCTCATTATTTCTTTTGCACAGAGTAAATTGGAACACTATGACTTACCTCTGTATCCCTATTTATCGATTATTGTTGCTGTATTCATTCATCATATTTTCCAACTTCTTGAACAGTCAACAATCTTCAAGCAATTTGTCTCCCAAAATGCTGCTCACTTTATTTTTTTATTTTTATTGACCGTTATCCCATACGAGAAAATAATTGAAAAAACGTATAAACCAAAGGAATCAAGTCCGGAATTTTATGAAATAAGTTATTTTCTAAAAGATGCCGTAAAAGGAAAATATAATTTAGAAAATAACTACCTTTTGTATGATGGATACAATTCACATAACCTCTTTTATGTTAAGTTACTAAACGAAAAGGGTATAAATTTTAATTACAAGGATTGGAGAAAGTTATCTGTTGGAGATGTTGTAATTACCCAGCAATTTCATCTGAAGGAATATGTAAAAAAATCATACAATAATAAATTGCTGCAAAAGTCAGGAGATGTTGAACTTTATCAAATATTGGGGCTAAAAAATAAAGATTTAGCGATGCCTAAATGATAAGTTAAAAGACTGCTTAAAAACTGAAATTTATTCTTCCTCGATATTTGTTTCATCGACAATATACAATGGCCTGTTTTGTACATTTTTATTTATCCGGCTTATGTATTCACCAATTATCCCAACAGATATTAATTGAACTCCACCAATGAACATGGAACTAATAATTAAGGAAGTCCAGCCGGTGATTGTTTGTTCAAGCACAAAATGAGAAAATACAGCATAAATTATTACAAGAAATGAGAATAAAGAAATAAAAACCCCCGTCTTCGTGACAAATTGTAAGGGAACGTCTGAAAATCCAGTAATACCATCCAAAGCGAATTTTAACATTTTGGAAAATGGATAACCGGTTTCTCCGAACTTTCTTTCATCGCGCTCGAAAAACACACTGGTTTGTCTGTAACCCAACCAAGCAATTTGACCTCTCAAAAACTTGTTTTGTTCGGGCATATTTTTTAAATTTTTTACTATTTTTCGATCAATCAACCGAAAATCGCCTGTATCAACTGGAATTTCAACATTCGTGATTTTCTTTAATATTCTGTAGAAATACTTTGCAGTAATTTTTTTAAAAAATCCTTCTCCTTTTCGTTTTGCACGCTGACCGTATACAACTTCAAATCCTTCTTTATGTTTGGCATACATCTCAGGGATAACCTCAGGAGGATCTTGTAAATCACCATCAATTATTACAACCGCTGATCCTTTAGAATGATCTAAACCAGCTGTCACGGCAATTTGATGACCAAAATTTCGGCTAAAATTAATGTATCTTACCCTTTGATCTACTTTTGACAAGCGAACTAATTCAAAAAAAGAATTGTCTTTACTTCCATCATTAACAAAGATTATTTCAAAGTTCATAGTAATCGAGCCAATCGCATTTACTAAACGATCATACATTAATTGAATACTTTTTTCTTCATTAAAAACCGGAACAACAATGGATAAATCAGGACACATTTTCTTTGATTGTAAAATTTTTGTTTAGTTGAAATTTATATAATTCTATAAATAATAAGACGATAGTTAAAAGATATAGGGTTGCAATGAAAAAAGGCGTATATATTAAAGTGCTATAATTTTGAGTATTAAATGCTTGGAGAACATCTTCCAAATTTAGAAAGTACGCAATCGAGGAAATTATCAATAAATGAATTTTTCGATTTAAAAGTGAATAAACGGTAATAAAAATGAATGCGGGATGAGAATACCGCTCGTGCATTTGCGTATTGAAAAAGAAAAACAGCAATGGAATTAATGCTCCAAGCAGTAAAATTTCGTTTAGACTGATAGTCGTTGATTTCCCATGAATCAATTTCTTATAAACACGAATTAACGGAATAATCAATGCCATAAAACTCGTAGATAGGAAAAGCATTAATCCCCAAGATTTGTAAGATAATCCCCAGAAATCCAAGGCATCACTATCAAAAAAGTTTTTGCTGTCAACTAAAAGAGCCCAAAAATTATAGGCATTCATGGTTATATGAGGGAATTTGCCAATTGAGTTTTCAATTACATGCCAAAATTTGTCAAAATCCCCATTAAAATAAAAGGGTGAAATAATCAGAAATTGAAGTAGTATGGCACAAAACAAACCAATCCCAAGTTTTACTAATTGCTTTCTTTCATAATGCAATGCAAGAACATACAATAACAACGGCACGAAAAATATGGCTTGTAATTTCATATTTACGGCCAAAACAAATAGTAATATTGATAAGATCGTTTTGTTGTAATAGGCAGAAATAATGGATGCAAATACAAAGAATGTCATAATACCATCAACTTGCCCCCAAACGGCACTGTTGTATAAAATGGCAAAATTCAAAAGATAAAAAAGAGAATAAAATAAAGATTTAAAAAAGTCCTTGAATTGATTTTTGAGAATGAAAAATAATATTAGGGTTGACCCGAATTCAAATAGGTATGTTATATATTTTAAGCGATAAATATGACTCTGTATTTCTTCAATATTTCCTGCTATTTTTCCATATAAGTTCAAAATGTAGTGATATAGAGGCAAATAATCTGTCCAACCTCGGTAAGTATTGGAAATGCCATGTTGAGTTTGATATTTACACCATTCTGCCCAACAGTAACAATCCCAACCATGACCTGTGTTCGGGGTTAGCACAATCAATAAAAGTAATATTGGAATATAGTAAACTAAAAAACCTATTTTCATTTTTAAAAAATTGTAGAAAGGCTTTACGATTTGAAAATTCATTTTATCGCCTTTAGTTTTCGAATATCCTCCGAAATTAACCAATTACTTTCAACCCGTAACGCAGAATCCATGGTAATCTTTTGATTTTGAGCTTTTGACATTAAACTTTTCAT